>Ga0307517_10001920_pt1 | contig 33993 bp, 29 predicted proteins | sample 23_EM_MG_FD_194515 | JGI IMG/M metagenome (GOLD analysis project Ga0307517, IMG submission 194515) | Populus trichocarpa ectomycorrhiza microbial communities from riparian zone in the Pacific Northwest, United States - 23_EM | ecosystem: Host-associated > Plants > Roots > Unclassified | place... | reverse complement strand
CTTTTAGATAGCTCTTATTCGCTCGCATCTGGTGTATCCGACCTGCCTTGAACTTCGGGAGAGTCATGAAGTACCAGCATTCCCTAAACGGTGGTCTATATTCGTAGTATGGCGGGTACTCCCATTCTACCCATTCTTTCTGTATCTTTTTCCGAATCCCCTCTTTGGCCTCAAACCAGGATAACCCCCCACTTATGCCCAGCCAAGTACTTGTACCAAGGGGTGCGGGTAAGCGAGGCGAGGAGGGTTTGATTGGCCGGAATTTGGTGAGTGTAAGCATAGAAATAGTAAATAATTCGGGGTCTTTTTTGGAGGTGGGGGGCGGGTTAGCGCGGGAAGATCCGGACTCCAGTAACCTCATTAGTTATTTGGCCGAAGAACCAATGAGAACAGTTTCGCTTACCCTTAACCTCCGGGTCCTACCGGATGCGCGCGAGCACCCCAAAGTGTAATACCACCTCGGGAGTAGAATAATCCTAGATATATCTATAAATACGGTACCCGGGGTGGCCAGCACGGCAAAGCAATTACTTCGTAGAAGCCGCAAACATTATCGGCAGCGATAAGATAGCGGGTGTCAGGTTAAGATCTTATATTGTACTGAACAATGATTTTTGAAAAGTCCGATCTGATCATCTGATAAGGAATAAATAATTTAATTAGTAATCTCAAATCATTTTCACATATGTGTAGTTAGACCTATATTATGCCTATTGTATATAGAAAATTAATATATTTGATTAGTGATATGTGATTGGTAAGCCAGATTGATACGTAAGCTACTTAGACTATATTGTCACAAAATATTCCTTCTCACTATCAACGATGCCAAAATGTTATTGCTTTCCAATACCAGTTTACTTACAAGACATATAAGAGATGTTGATCAGGAATACCAGTATATCCTCAAGGCTTCCTACTCTGAACTTTGCTTCTTTCCCAGTACATACAACTTGAAGGTAAAAGACTTTCTGATTTTCCACCTACTATGTAACAGGCTAATTTCTACAATTAGAATTTCAATAGAATTTCAAAGATGTTGGAGTTGTTGGCAAACTAAATCCCTCACAGAATTTGATATCAACAATAGGTACTCAGAGTTTCTAAGAAAACTGCTAAATTTGTTTGAAATTCACACTACTGGACTATATATTTTTAATTACAATCTTACTAATAAGTGTTTAGATGCGTACAAGCCAAGCCGATCAATGTCAAATGGCAAATGAGTCTGCATCTCTTCAGCAGCAATATTTATTAAATAATCCTGTTTCTGTACTTCCTTTAGCGTTTACTTGGCATATTCACAGTTGGAAATGCTCTGAGTTGGGTTTTATGGATATTTCATGTTCTAAGTGCTAGACCTCACTCAGAATTGAGAAGTGAAGCTATCCAAGTAATAAGCCAGATTCTTAAATTTGAGATCCACTTTATGATGGAAGATACAATGCTTGCACACTTGTTAAATATTGACTATACTCTCAGAAGATTATATTGAAGGATGAACAGGATAGCATGCACTTTGAAAACTGGGTTCAGGATTAGAATCAGAGTTTGCTCTTTAAATCTCCCCAGCATTTACCAGATGAGAGAATACTACATCTTGAAGTAGAGATACTGGTTTTTCAAATCCATGTAGAACTCTATTATCTCCAAAAATCTTTGAATATCTGATCCAACTATCTTCTAGATATTATTGGTTACAAGGTGGGCTTTCAATTGCTAGACTGAACTTTTAGGCTGATGTTATCTGGAAAGTGACAATTTTCTGATAATACCTGCCTGACTGATATTCCCGAGCCACCTATCTTTATGCGCTAGACAGGGTCGGTTGTCAGAACTAATCTTTAACAGAAACTTAGATAAAGGATAAGTCAGGCCCCAAGAGGGGACTAGAGCAGCGAATCTAAAAAAATACGTGCTGTACCAGGCCACAGATTCTCTTCTTTGGTGGCCCCAGAGGCCTGTAATCAGCTTTACTCTTAAGTTTACACATTTATTCCTTTTTCATTCACAGTTTACATCCAATACGAGAGATAGAAATAATGCAAATTTGCATCAAGAAATATTATAAGAACTGATAACTATATTGCATGATATCAATTCTTTTATGGATTTGTATAAGACAGCAAAGGTGTATCTTGATCATCTAACATCCTTGAATCATTAACCAGAACTACGAATCCTACAAAATGCCCTGTTACTCCTAATTTTAGAAGTTTGAGTTAATCATAAATGCTATAATCTTCTTGTTTCAAATGAGGTTACTATGTAAATCTGTTGTAAATCTGGTGATGTGGTATGCATAACATTATTCTTACAAAGAACGAGTTTAATGGAGAATAGGCCTTTTTCTCCATAAATGCACTGGCAAATCATGCAGAATATATACGATTACACTATGTTGAAATATTTCCTGAGAGGTACATTGGCCTGCATTGGGCCCTTGAGTTATCGAAGCCAAATTGTCAACCTCAGATAACATCCCTGCCCTCATATGCATTCCATCCCTATCAGTTATCTACTCAATCAAATGTGACTGCAATTCTCTTTTTCTCTCAATAATATTTCCACCAGTATGTGGCAGATACATAGTATTCATTACAGCCTGAGGGTAAGGCAGTGTGGGTTTTCACTGACCAGGCCCCACCCGTATACATGTCTGAGGGGGATATTATTTGTGTAATCCCAGCACTGCCCCGCTGATAGGCCTGGCCCACCTAACTTATTCACTAGATGAAACGCTGTTTGTCACTACTACCAAGTTCAAATGGTGACTATTCTTGGAGGTTGCTAGAGGAAGGCTAGGAGCGGGGACTGTGGGATGGAATAAATTGGAAGATTCACCACCCTAGACTGTTGGGCTGGTAGGGGTGGGGAAAAGTGCTATAGGCCTGCATTTTTTAGGCCTGCGCATGCCCTGTACTAATGAATTCTACAAATGGTTGGAGATACTGTAATCAGAATTAGCTTTAATAGTTATGATCACATAAAAAGAATGATCTTCAAGCAGGTGTATATAATGGATTGATTTATATGTTGCATGTTCTGGATATGAAGTCAGAAAGCTTGAGTTATTCTCTTATTCTTCCTTCTAGCTATACAGTGGGGGACAGGTTTATGCAGCCACTCTTTCAGGATAGCATGACAATAGTTCATTATTTTGAACGTCTTACTCTTTTCCTTACATTTACCTCAAATCCAAAACTGAAAGAGATAATGAGAGAAAGTTTATGGGGCCAGAAAGCCACTGATTAATCAGACTTGATAATCTAAGTATTTTATCACCAGCAAACAGCTTTCCTGAGTAAAGTTAAAAAATATAATATATTTGGAGAATTTTCTAGCTATTTCTGGAAAATAGTGTATTGGAAACAGCTTCCTCTACATATGTATCATTTATTATTTCTCAAGACAGATAAGCAATTCTTAACTGCTGAGAATATTGCCAGAAGGATTAGGGATGAGTTACTACTACCCATATCAGTAACATCTAGCTAACTTGCTGGAATTATCCAATCATGTATGATTTATAGCCCTTATAATCCAAAGTTTCCACATGCTGCTGGCTATTTTAGTAAGAGCAATCATATACCAAATTAATGTTCCAAAATTTTTTAAACTTAAATGCAGTTGTAGAATAAACAATTCTTTAGGAAAATGAACACCTTTCTCTTGATAACAAATTAATAGTCAATTCTTCGAGATTCTGATTCTAGATAATATTGTTCTGGCAACATTCACTATTAACCACTGCTAGGTTGTACCTCATAACTCTTATCTCTCTTAGTTAGCCTATGTATGCTGTTTATTACCCAGATGATATTCTTAGTATTTACGATTCAAGTTTTACCTCAGAAATTAAACCCTTTGCATGCTGCTATGATGTTCCTTTAGTAAATAATGTAGTTAAAATACTTTGAACTAAGGTCACAAATCATAAACTCCAAGAGATTTGCTTTAGAAGTCCAGGACATAGTGAATTAAGATGTTATGAAATAACAATAGTATAGTGGATTGAACATGCAGTTGTAGTTAAAAGAGAAGTAAATGTGGGCAATTGGGACAACGAGGAGGGGTGGATTAAGCTGCACTTTTAGTTTATCTTTGAACTTTTCTAATGTAATTGTATTTCTAAAATGTACATTTTGAAAAATCTCTGTTCTTCATCTAAAGTATATATGCCATTGATAAGTGATAAGTGGCTGTGAGAGGTTAAATTAGAACCTGAATCATGATGTCTTGAGTGAAGTAATCATTTGCAAATAATGGCAATCAAATACTTCAATTAGAAAAACCTCCAGGTCTGGAGGGGGCTTTTGCTAGTATACCGGTACTAATCTGTCCTTCAGCGAAGAGTCTATCGCATGCCCAAGCATAACCGAGACCGGGCTCTGGCCAAGGAACCCACCAGGCAGCCTCGCCCATTGGCAAACACGACTTACGATAAGGGTCTTTTTTGAAAGATTTACGCCACCTCGGGTATATTGACCACAAGAATTGTATTAGTTTCATAGCCTTCGGGTAGGTGGGGGAGCTTTCCCGTGGCATATGGATGGCTGGATGTGTCACGCTGCTGTAACACCTGGAGACCTCCGCTTCCATAACCCTACCCCGCTCTTGTTTAGCCTCTAGGAAAATGACCAACCTTTCTCAGAAGCTCCTCCACTACAACAGAGCAAAAAATAACGCCTCCAAGATGTCTCAATATACCCTTAATGATAGTACCAACTGCTTCAATACTACGAACTCGATTAATGTATCGAACTACTATACAGTCCCCAATGACCGACTTCAACTCCTAACCTGGTTGTCGCCGCTTGAGCCCAGCTTACGACATTGCGACATTCGAGAGCACCGTATAAGCGGTATCGGAGAGTGGCTTACACAAACCGAGGAGTTCAAGAGATGGTACGGATTTGGTCAGGAAGGTGAAGGTGATAAGGCAGTTCTGCTCTGTTATGGGGGTCCAGGAGTCGGTAAGACATTTATCAGGTAACAAGAGTTATTCACCGGGGAGCGAAGAAAGCGTGTTCGTGCTAACTAGCTGTGACGGTAGTTCGCTGGTAGTCGACAAGCTGTGCGATCACGCCAGAGGACAAAATACCGTAGTTTCATGTTTTTACTTCGACTTCGCGGCGCGAAAAGAGCAGTCTGCGACTAACACTGTGGGCTCGTTGGTGAAACAAATGGTTAGCGGAATGGAAACAATTCCGGAGGAAATATGGAGGGCCTTTCAAGAACAGAAAAGGACAGTTGGTGGGCGCAAACCCCAACTCGTCGATCTTGTGGGAATGCTGCAGGCCATCGCGTCCTCTCGGCCAACGTTCCTATGTATTGACGCCCTCGACGAATGTGCCGGAGTGGAACGACTCAAGCTGCTTGATTCGCTGAAAGAAGTCCTGGAGCAGTCACCGGGAATACGAATATTTGTGACTGGAAGACCCCATATTCGGACTGAGATTGAAAGCCGTCTTGCCGGGAAGGTTGTTAGTATCTCTGTGAATTCTACCAGAGGCGATATCAAGAGATATCTTCGTGTTAAGTTAGGCCTTGGCGAGACACCAGATGCCATGGATGAGGGTCTGAAGGCAGAAATTCTGGAGAAGATTCCGGAAAGTATGTCGGAAATGTCTGTAGGACCAAGAAATGCTCCAGATCTCGCTCCATATTGTCAGCTAATAGATATTTTCAGGTTTCTACTAGTTCGCCCAAATACCGAAGCGATCCTGCAAGAACCAACAATATATGGGAGACGAAAAAGGCTCCGGGAAATAAGGGGCGGATTGGGATTGGAGGATGCCTATAGTGCAACGATTCAACGGATACAGGCTCAGGGCGGGGAAAAATCGAGAATCGGAATAGAAGCTTTGATGTGGATCAGTCATGCGGAACGGCCGTTGATGGCGGATGAGCTCTGCCAGGCACTTGCGGTCGAGCGAGGCTCTACCAGTTTCAATGGGGACAACATTCCTTCGATGTCAACATTAGTGGGCTGCTGCCAGGGGCTGATTACTGTAGACAAGGAAGCATCAACCGTGCGACTGATCCACTATACCCTACAAGAGTATCTCTCCACTTCCTCGGATATTTTCAGTGAACCCCACTCGAAAATGACTGAGATCTGCTTGGCATATATGAATTCTAGGTAGGTAAAGGCCATTCGAGGTGATCATTTTCACGAAATCAGTCACATGCCCTTTTTACAATATTGCTCAATATACTGGGGAGTGCACGCTAAATGGGAGCTCTCGGACGACGCAAAATCGCTTGCGCTGCAGCTGCTCCAGGAATGCGAAGGCCACATATCTACCGAATTGCTCTTGCGAGAAACAGCACACTGTGACGATGAGCGTGCGGGTATCCATTTTCCATTCACCGGGCTACACTACGCATTACTTCTCGGAGTTACTGAGGTAGTGGCGGCTCTGCTAGGCACAGGGTGTTATGATACCGACGGAGGAGATTTTTGGGGGTGCACACCACTTGCATTGGCGGCACGGAGGGGCCATGAGGAAGTGGTCAAAATTCTACTTGACCGCGGAGAGGTCAACCCAAACAAGCGAAATAATTTAGGCGAGACACCCCTCTCCTTTGCCGCCTGGAATGGGCACGAGGCAGTCGTGAGAATACTGCTCGGGCGGCGAGATGTCTACCCTGACACGCCAGATGATTACGGCCGGGCACCTCTTGCGGATGCTGCTGACTTTGGGCATGCGGGCATTGTGAAAATACTGCTCGGACGGGAAGAGGTCAACCCCCACCGGATTGATACGACGGGCAGAACACCGCTCGCGCTGGCGGCTCAGGCCGGACATGAGGAAGTAGTAAAAATACTCATCGGGTATGAAGAGGTGGATCTTGAAAAGCCGGAAACATGGGACGCAACGGTACTCTGGCAGGCGGCTATGAGTGGAGATGAGGGAGCGGCAAACATACTACTCGCGCGTGAAGTGGTCAGCCCTGACGAGCCAGATAATGACGGCAGGACATTGCTCTCCTATGCCGCTTTGAATGGGCATGAGGGAGTGGTTAAAATACTCCTCGGGTGTGAAGAGGTCGACCCCGACAAGCCCGACATGCGGGGCCGGACACCGCTCTCGTATGCTGTAGTGGATGGGCATGAGGAAGTGGTGAAAATACTCCTCGGGTCGGAAGGGGTCAACCCCGACAAGCCAGATAATGACGGCCGAACACCGCTCACATTTGCCGCCTGGTGTGGACATGTGGGAGTGGTCAAATTGCTACTCGAACGAGAAGATGTCACGCCCGACAAGCCAGACGATTTCGGCCAAACACCGGTCATGTACGCCGCTAGTAGCGGCCATCAGAGGGTGGTAGCACTGCTACAGCGTCATGACAAAGCGGCAACCTCCAGCGCAGCTTGAGTCCTAAGAGATCCCACTTAGTGCGAATCACCATTCCTCCCCTTTCGGAGAACGTTCTTCATGGAAACTGCCAGTAGGCACCCCCCCTCGCCGGCAGCAGAAATCTCATAAGGTGGTGTTGCACATATATATTATCACTTAAGTGCAAAACTGCTTGTCTAATGTCGTCGAGTGACAATATATGAATTTATGTTCTCCGAGTACAGTCGAGTCTAGTTTGTGGGGTAAAATAGTTTTATTGCGACAGGAAGGTTCGGGTTGTAGCCCGCGGTTTTCAGAATTATCACATTCGTTTCCCTCCTGCTGTAAATTCTTCACCGTGCCTTTTTCACATTTTTTCCCATCCTGTTTTTCCCCACTCACCTCTCTCCACCCACCCTCTTCCCTAAGTAATAGACAAGCTATATGTAGAATCTTTGTTTATTTTTTCAGATATAGGAACAGCGGTGTAATAGCACAAGAGTCCCTAAGACAATATCGAACAATATAGGCACCCCACCTAAATTTATGATAGGAAACAGTTACCATAAATGGACCGGGAAAGGACATCGCAAAGCCACCCGCCAGGCTATCGACCAATACAGTGCTCGCCCTTAATCGGTCTACAGAAGCATCAACAAAACATAAAAAAAGCACTTCAACTCCCGTACTGGAGATACTCCCGTCCAGGCCGAAAATATAGGGACCAAAGAGCTCACAGCTTCGGATATTTCCATTTAAGGGGGGATTTTGTTGGAAACCAGTTGATTCTGCTCGGAGTGCAATAGTTTCTTTTGTTTATGCAAGTACAGAAGGACGGGAACATGTTTCCGTTGATGTGTGGCAAGGAGCCTGCACTGATAAAGTAATGCACGATGGCTGTGGATATTAAGGCAGGACAGGATCTGGGCATTGAACCAAAGGCGCAAGAGATCAGGAGTTTTTGAGATGCATCTCTTTTGTTAAGAGATTACGCAGGATGTCAGTTTCTTTTGTTTCTGTTCTTGGGGTATGGAACATGCGGGGGAGGAAGCGGAGGTGTGTGGTGATCGATTGGAGGATCAGACCTTAGTTTTGGTTTTTACTATATACGTCTGGCTTCACCACTAGATTAGCAGGTAAGGGCGGAGAGAAAACGTTGCGCGCTATCCATCCCAGATGGTATTCGGTGCCGTGTTCCCGCTCGTTTTTGGCTGTTTTCTAATTGATTTGAAGGGTGAGGGTAGGGCGAATACTGGTTTTCTTTTGTGCGAGATGGTGTCCGTGGGGTTGAAATTAGTCAGGTGTGACCCGATATTGGTTGGGTATTCTAGGATAAAGAGAACCCACTGTGCGGCGAGAATACTCATAAAAATAATCGCTGCCCTGGGAAAATTCAATGAGCGTTCTCGCTTTGTCATCTTATCGGTCAAGGGTGAACCCCGCACCACGTACTACTCCCCGAGCTCAATTAAATAGCAGATGCCCAGACTCGGTGAGGATGGGCTCCAGCCACCCCGAGTATGAGTGCGTTGTGAGCCACTATGGATTCCAAGCCTACTCGTATATCGGCAGACCCGATTTTTAGTCGGGGCTTCGGTTTTAGTTGATTTTCTTCCCCGGTGCGGTGACTGGACATGCCGTGGTGCCCTCTGGTTAGGTGCGCCGTGTTGGTATACTGGTATGCAGCTAATGGCGGCCGAACAGGATCCTCGAGGGGCCTTTAATATAGAAAATTCCATCAGTCACAGGAAGGACTCTCCAATTTTCTCACACCCGGTAAAACCTTCGGGCGTTGCCCGAAGTTAGTGGCCATGGTGGTGCTGAAGTTTCCCACATTCTAGTACGGGTATATAATGGTTGGCCAAGCGACCCGATACAATACGAAGTTTGAGTAGGAGGTCCAACAGCCCTTGGCAAAATTTATAAAGGACACCGGTATCGGCGCGAGGTACACCCCTCGTGGTTGGATATTATGTATTGAGTGCCCGAGCAGAAAAGCTGGGTATACTAGTTCCATAATTTGCAACCCACGATATTATCACCACATATGGTGCTTGTGGTTTCCGCAATATATGTTAGACTACTCCCTCCCCGTTTACGTATAGACGGGCCTCTAGCACCTCGAGAATGTGCCAACCGTTGAGGGGGTTTGACCGAAGGGTACGCCCAAACAGAGGGTTTTCACCTATGGCAGCTTGGCGTTATGATAGCTACCGGCAGAATTTGCAAACACACCTCCGAGGTAACGTCATGCTCTGACCCTCTAGCAATAATAATTTAGAAAAGTAGAAAATTGGGTAAACACTATTATGCCATCTATCGGTAGACAACACCGCTAGAGACCCTCTACTCTATTTTGATCACCCAATTTCATGACTAAATTTAGAAGTAGACACCTACGGTAGGCAAACGGATCCTAAGTCCATTACTCAGCACGATCAAGAAATTTGGCTGGTGGTATTCACTAAATGGAGTAACACCGGTACTTGTAGGTTGAAATTAGGTGACCGGGGTGGGGGTCTTGATGAGCAATTTCTATATAAGTTATGTCGTGCCTAGTGGCTCGGCAGTCGGCTCACAGCATGGAAACAAGTTTCAACTACTCGTGCCAAGGTGGTAGCTCGGCTACAACCCCCGGATGTTCGCACGCTCACAACCGGGGGCACTCTGAAGAGTGCCTGACAGCTCAACGTGAATTTACAGCTCAACGCAAGTTTGTGGCTTAGTAGGGAAACGGCGTAAATTAACCCTAATATTATACCACACCATGAATTTTTTTAATTTAATATATCCATGAATTCTTTTAATAACTTGGTGAATTGCTTTAATAACCCCGCACCCAATCACCCCCCTGAAGGATATTTTATCACCCCAGAGAGTACCTGAATTGAATACTGCCTTAGGCCCCCCTTCTTGATTCTACCACTGTGCAGCACAGGCCACATCTATCACCTTCGATCATGGCATCAAGTCAGCACTTATACCTCCAAGCCAACGGGTTGAAGCATATGTCGATATTAAAGCCCGCATTCAGGGGGCCCTGACCTTCATTTTGACCACTCAGGATGACTATCCAAACCTGGCCTCTCTTGCAAAGAGCTATGAGATACCACTTGAACCTCTTCGTGCCCGTTGGCACGGACGCCAATCAAAACTGGACCGGCCTGATGCGAATCAAAAGCTATCTGAAGACCAAGAGGCAGCGGTCTGCCAGTATCTTGATCGCCTTGACATGTTAGGAACCAGTGCTCGACTACAGATGGTCTTCAGTTGTGCAAATGCCATACTTCAGAAGTCTTATATAGGCTCAGGTGCTGCACCTATTGTTAGTGAGCAATGGGCTAGACGATTGCTCACTCGGCACCCAGAATACTATATTCGGAAACAGCGTACTATCAATGTCGACTGTAAGAACGCCCACCAGCCTGACGATATCCGCTCTTGGTTTGAGAAGTATAAGCTTGTTTGCGAGCAATACAGGATCCAGACTACCGATATATATAACTTCAATGAAACCGGATTTCGCATTGGTATTGGAAGAGATCAGTGGATAATCACACGTGATGCCAACCACCAGTCATACCTTGGCAGCTCAAGCAATCGGGACCTAGTTACCGTTTGCGAGACTACTAGTGGTGATGGGAGTGTCCTGCCTCCTATGATCATAGTTCCTGGCATCATACATAAGGAATCTTGGTATACTACCACTACTGTTCCTGACAACTATTTAATTGGAACTTCAGAGACTGGTTACACCAATGACGAGTTGACGATGAAGTGGCTAGCCCACTTTGAGCGGTTTTTCTCAGCTCGCCTGGTTGGTTCCCACTGCCTTCTCCTTCTCGATGGGTATGGTTCCCACTGTACCAAACAGTTTATTGACTTTTGTGATGCCCATAAGGTCGTGGTTTTCTGCCTTCCTCCTCATACCAGTCACCTGCTACAACCTTTTTGATGTGGTTGTCTTCCAGCCATACAAGCATTATCATGCTGAGGCTGTGGAAGCTGCAACACGTTTAGAATGTGGTGACTTTGATAAAGCTGAGTTCCTGGACAGAATTGATTCAATACGTCAGCAAACATTTAAAACGTCATCTGTCCGTGCTTCCTTTCGGGCAACTGATCTTATCCCTTATAGTCCTGATACTGTAATTTCCAAGTTGCGAGAAGCACTTATACTCCCTGCACCACCAACCACACCACCCCGGCTCCCAGCATCTACCCTGACAATGCCGGATACTATTCGTAGTCTTAAGAGACAGGGTGACGAGCTACTTCGGGATGCAGCTGATCTTTCACCAACTTTTCAGCCAAGGCTAAAGTTAGTTCTTCAAGGAGGATGAACTCAAGCACAGTCTGGAGCCCTAGCGATGGAAAGCCTAGAGCATACCAAAGCAGCAGAGCAAGCCAAAAGTGCTAAGCGCAAGTCACAGAACAGAAGGCAAGTACAGAAAGGAGGAGTACTTTATGCATCTGAGGCTCGTCAAATGGTTCAAAAAAGGCTAGATACTGAGGTGGAAAAGGCTGAAAGGCAATTACGACAGGCTCAAAATGCACTGCAAAAGGATCAGCAAGCAAAGGAGAAGAAGGACCAAGCTCGCCAAAAGGAGGAGGAAGCCAAACAAAAGCTTCTGCTTAAGCAGATCAGAGCATATGTTAAAAAAAGACGTTCCATTCAAGCCTATAAAAAAAAAGTATCTAAGCTAATAGCGACTGGTTTGAAGAAACAGGCAAAGCTCAGGAAACCTACTAAGTCAAAATGTCTTAGCAGCTAAACACTTTGTATTTACAGGACTGGCGGGTGTCGGACAGGCATAGCATTTAATTAACTCTGTTATACTAAACCCTAGCCCTGAGATCATGTTGTATTGAGCCACAAAACCATCCTAAGCCACAAACTTGCGTTGAGCTGTAAATTCACGTTGAGCTGTCAGGCACTCTTTAGAGTGCCCCCGGTTGTGACGGTGCGAACATCCGGGGGTTGTAGCCGACCTACAACCTTGGCACGAGTATGAATCATTTGTACTCCGGATAGTTTCCTTATCTTTCACTTCCATCTTCATTTAACCCTGCACCTCATTTAGTCTTGTTCTTTTCTCTCCAGTCGGCTCTTGGCCATCTTCTTCCCTATCATCCTAGTAGAATTCCTAATATCTTGGCGGCAAGATTTCTGGATACTTCCGAATAGGCCAAGTAGAGCTACGCCAATGTAAAAATAAGTGTATAAGTAAAACTCAAGTCCGGATCCTTCCATAGGACACCACACCTATCTCTGAATTCCTTTCATGCCTGGATTTTTCTATGCACTGCCGTAATAACAAGGAAGACATGTTGGGAAAATCTATTGTTGAACATTCTCCCGTATCTGAACCATCTACATATCATAACCCGCGTGATTCTCTCACTCCCACAACAAAGCCAATCCCATCCTTTCAACACATTTATCCCTACCCTTTACCTTTATCCGTTCGCCATCGCACAATAAGTATCTCCCAACCCCAATTCATCTCTTATTCTGCTAAGCCGTTCTCACCTCCGATCTATTGTCAATACCTGCGAGATTCCCTTGATATTTAAGGAAACCAGTAGAAACCAAAATCAATCCATCAGCCGATAATATGGGGGGTGGTGTTCGCAAGAGAATTTCCCCTGGTCACATTTCCGATAAATTTTCGGTAATCGTTTCTAGATTGTCTACCGCTAGGCTCATCCATAACATGCGGCGTTCCGCCCTCGCTAAGGCGTAAAAATAAATTTATCATTCGCTTGGTAAAACGCTTTCCGATCTTAGGCCAGCTATGGCGCCTTCCAGTTACGAATATTCTAGTGCACAAAGACTTCCCGAGAATTTGGTTCTGCGAGTCAAGGACTCTCAATCGTTGGAATGCAGTACCTTCGTCAACAGCATCAACGCAGATAAATGTGGGTCATAAGGGGGTGATGGCGTGTGCCATCCTCACCATATTGGTGAGTTGTAGTCTGCGTCCACTAATGCTAATTTTTCTGGAAGGCTCGTGATAATAATCCTCTCCATTCTACCAACCGCATGTCCACGATGAACCGAATGTACTCGCCAAGGGCTGCTCCTTTTGGGCCGTAAGGTAAAAGTAACAGCAGGTGATGATGGTGTCCTGTCCCCTGGCCTGATCGCATAGCCCGTCAACTGCAAGCGAATTGTCACCACTATCATAGTACAGTAGTGTCAGTCAGGTGAATGGACATGGCAGAAACTACGCGGGAGCACTGGAAACATCGTGAATGTTTGGTACCGGCATTTCTTTAGCTTAGTTCTATAGCACGAGGGGGGGTTTAAGAAGGGAAAACGGAGTGAGAGAACGCAACCATCGACAACCCCCTTCCTATCTAATTTTTATTACTGTTTTCATTGATTCTGATCCCCCTTTTTCTTGGGTGTGAAATCGTGATAAGAGAAGAGGATTTACTTTGCTTCGGAAGTTCCTATTTCCCACCGAAAGAACGCCTGTAGTGAGAGGGACAGATGACAGTAGGTTAGGTTAGTGTTGTGTTGACCTCCCCCGGTAGTGGTCTCTCTTACCTAATAAATGGCTTACTAACCCCCGGATCTCGATAGCAAAATAGAACAGTGTTATCATCATCTTCCCCTCCCAATTCGCACCGGCTTCTGAATTCTTCAGCCTGCCCAAGAAATTCCCGCGCCTTGTTGGAGTGTTGGAGCGGCACTCTTGAATGCCCTGATGTCATAGCTTCGGCTGCAAGGGGTGATAGCCATGCTTGGAGTTGAGACCGATCATCGGTAACACCATACCTATTCAACACATTAAAAGAATTCTTATTACCAGAGAAGCCGGTGCTATCATTGGTGGTATGATATATCAATACATCTTCCGGCCTTTGCTGCCCACATCACCGGAGAGGGGTTGTTGACTATTGTCAGTCGACGATAACTTTATCCCTGGAAGATGAATAACAGCGGTCTTGGCGGTGTCTTTGATCTGAATTCAAGGCTGCAGGCACAGCTAGCCGATTTAGGTTCCTTAAGGATGTCCGATCAAGCCCCACGAGGGTGTAGGGCTGGTATTATTATTATGGCTATTCTACACCTTTCGTTTGAGCAATAGAACCAACTTATTTACTCTGTTGTAGAATCATCTGTGAGGGCTTCGGATCCCCCACTCATGGATAGCGAAGTACTCGAGTACTCGTACCAGGGGATGTGAGTAAGTGAGGCGAGAGGGGTTTGATTAGCCTGAATTTGGTGAGTGTAACCACAGAAATAGCTAATATTGGCAGTGCTTTTGGAGCAAGAAAAAATTAGGGCGATCGCAAAAAAAGCTACTCGTAGACTCTGGGAACCCAACAAAGCTCGGCTCCCTCATTCGCTAAGTGGTCCAAGGCCCAATGAGAACACTTTCGCTTCATTTACCCTTAACCCTCTCGTCTCACCGGCTGCGCGCGGAAACCCCCAAGTATGATCAGGGTTCCGAATAGTCCGACCGGTCAAGTCTTGGAGGCGAGACCGGGCTGGCCAGTCCTGGTGATGGCGATGACTGGACCCGACTAACTTGGGTGGTCCGGCCCGGTTTGAACTGGTCCCAGACCAGTCTTTATAAAAAGATCGCATGAGTCTGAATGGCACCAAGCCCAACACTCGCTAAGAATAGAAGTATAGCTATACTAGGATCTTAAAGTTGCTTGTCACGCTATGAATCAACAGCCCCTCAATACAAGTTGATAGAATATCCTGGAGAGGATGATATGCGGTGGAAATACGATTACATGATGGATAAGTCGCATCCAATACTGGTATTGTGGCATGTGGTCATGTAATATCACTCACTTAGTGAACCAAAAATGGTTCAATACTCAAGAACCTATTTTTGCCACCACTAATCTAAGCGAGGCACTATCTCCACCATATAATTCATGGAAACAATAAGTTTAATTAAGAAAAGCTTTATTTGAACGTAATATATAGTGATAAAAATAGCATATTGTATTGCTTTGCAGGCCTGGTCAGACCAGTCTTGGTCAAGTCGGTTTCCATAATCCTGACTGTCCAGTCGGTCTAATTTCCACCATTGGACTAGACTTGACTCTCGACCTGACTAGCTAGTCCAGTCCAGTCTTCCGCCGACCATTCGGAACCCTGAGTATGATACTGCCTTGGGAGTAGAATAAGCCTAGCTATATGTATAAAATACGGTGCCCAAGAAAGAGAGCAGCAAAGCAATTCCTTCCTGGAAGCTGCAAACATTATCGACAGTGATAAAATAGCAGGTGTCAAGTTAAGATAGACTAATCTCTCCGGCAGTGAAGATTCTATCGCATGCCGAAGGACAATAGAGACCGGCCAGGGAAGGCGCCAGGCAGTCTCGCCCATTGGCAAAAACTTACGATAAGGGTCTTTTTTGATAGATTTACCCAACCTCGGGTATATTGGCCACAAGAATGATATTAGTTTCGCAGCCTTCGGGTGGCTTAGTTACAAACTTTTTCCATGCTATGTAAGTGGTTGAATGGGTGACGTTGCTGTAACACCTGGAGACGCCTTGATTAAATTTACCCCGCTTTTGTTTAGTCTCTAGGAACATCGACTAACCTTTCTCACAAATTCCTCCTCTACAATAGAGCGAGAAATAACGCTCTAAAGATGTCTCAATATACCCTTAACGATAGTACCAACTGCCTCAATACCACGAACTCTAATAATAATGTGTCGAACTACTATACAGTCCCCGATGATCGACCCCAACTCCTAACCTGGCTGTCGTCGCTGGAGCCCGGCTTACGCCATTGCGACATTCGAGAGCGCCGTATAAGCGGTATCGGGGAGTGGCTCACACAAACCGAGGAATTCAAAAGATGGTGCGGATTCGGCCAGGAAGGAGAAGGTGATAAGGCAGTTCTTCTTTGTTATGGAGGTCCAGGAGTCGGTAAGACATTTATCAGGTAACAAGCTTTATTCACCGGGGAGCGAAGAAAGCGGGTTTGTGCTAACAAGTTGTGATGGCAGTTCGCTGATAGTGGACAAGCTGTGCGATCTCGCCGGAGGACAAAACACGGCCGTTTCATGTTTTTACTTCGACTTCGGGGCGAGAAAGGAATACTCTGCGACCAACATTTTGAGCTCCATGGTGAAACAAATGGTTAGCGGAATGGAAACAATTCCGGAGGAAATATGGAGGGCCTTTCAAGAACAGAAAAGGACAGTTGGTGGGCGCAAACCCCAACTCGTCGATCTTGTGGGAATGCTGCAGGCCATCGCGTCCTCACGGCCAACGTTCATGTGTATTGACGCCCTCGACGAATGCGCCGGAGTGGAACTACTCAAGCTGCTTGGTTCGCTGAAAGAAACCCTGGAGCGAGCACCGGGAATCCGAATATTTGTAACAGGAAGGCCCCATATTGGGAGTGAGGTTGGAAGCCGTCTTGCTGGAAAAGTGGTTGGTGTTCCTGTGAGTTCTACCAGAGGCGACATCAAGATGTACCTTAAGGTTAGACTAGGCCTCGACGAGACACCAGATGCCATGGATGAGAGCCTCAAGGCGGAAATTCTGGAGAGGGTTCCTGAAGATATGTCAGAAATGTCTGTAGGACGAAGAGTGCTCACGATCTCACTCCAGGTTGACCGCTAATAAATATTTTTAGGTTTCTATTGGTTCACCTGAATACCGAAGCGATCCTGCAAGAACCAACAATATCTCGGAGACGAAAAATACTCGGGAAAATAAGGGGTGGATTGGGATTGGGGGATGCTTACAGTGCGACAATTCGACGGATAAAGGCGCAGGGCGGGGATAAATTGAGAATGGGAATGGAAGCTTTGATGTGGATCAGTCATGCGGAACGGCCATTGATGGCAGATGAGCTCTGCTACGCCCTCGCAATCGAGTTAGGCTCCACAGATTTCGATCAAGACAACGTCCCTTCTGTGTCAACATTAGTGGGCTGCTGCCAGGGACTGATTACTGTGGACAAGGAGGCATCAACTGTGCGACTGATCCACTTTACTCTACGAGAGTATCTCTCCACTTCGTCAGATATTTTCAGTAAACCCCACTCGAAAATGGCCGAGATCTGCTTGACCTATCTAAATTCCGAGCAGGTAAAGGCCATTCCAGCAGATGGTTCTCACAACCTCCGTAACACGCCCTTTTTACAATATTGCTCACTATACTGGGGAGTCCATGCGAGCTGGGAACTCTCGGACCACGCAAGATCACTTGCGCTGCAACTGCTTCAGGGATGCGAAAGCCACATATCCACCGAATTGCTTTTGCGGCAAACCTACTTTTGGCATGATGAGTGTGTGGGTATACGTTCTCCGTTCACTGGGCTATACTACGCATCAATTCTTGGAGTTAATGAGGTTGTGGATGCTCTGATAGACATGGGGTAGTATGATACCGATGCAGGAGATTTCGAGGGGCACCCGCCACTTGCATTGGCGGCTTGGGAGGGCCATGAGGACGCCGTGAAAATTATTCTTGACCGCGGGGAGGCCAACCCAAACAAGCGAAACCATCTCGGCGAGACACCCCGCTCCTTAGCCGCCTGGAGAGGGTGCGAGGGAGCGGTGAAAGTACTACTCGGGCGGCAAGAGGTCAACCCTGACACGACAGATGAGCTTGGCAGGGCACCGCTTGCGTATGCTGCTCAATCTGGGCATGCGGGCATCGTGAGCATACTGCTCGGACGGGAAGAGGTCAACCCCCACTGGCTAGATAGGACTGGCAGAACACCGCTCGCGATAGCGGCTCAGAGTGGACATAAGGAAGTAGTAAAAATACTCATGGGGTATGAAGGGGCCGACCTCGACAAGCCAGATACATGGGACACAGCACTACTCTAGCAGGCGGCTCTGAGTGGAGATGAGGGAGCGGCAAAAATACTACTCGAGCGTGAAGAGGTCGACCCCGACAAGCCTGATGATGACGGCGTGACACTGCTCTCCTATGCCTCCTTCAATGGGCATGAGGGAGTGGTTAAAATGCTCCTCAGGTGTAATGAGGTCAACCCCGACAAGCCAGATGGGCGGGGCCGGACGCCGCTCTCGTATGCTGTAGTGTTTGGGCATGAGGAAGTGGTGAAAATACTACTCGAGCGTGAAGAGGTAAACCCCGACAAGCCAGATAATAGCGGCCAAACACCGCTCTCGTATGCTGCTTGGGGTGGAAAGGTGGAAGTAGTCAAATTGCTACTCGAACGAGAGGATGTCACGCCCGACAAGCCAGACCGCCAGGGAAATACACCCCTCTCATACGCTTCTCAGCATGGATGGGTGGGAGTGGTCAAATTGCTACTCGAAAGAGAAGATGTCACGCCTGACAAGCCAGATAACAGTGGCAAAACACCGCTCATGCACGCAGCTGGCAAAGGATATCAGGGTGTGGTAGCACTGCTACAGCGTCACGGCGAAACGGTAACCTCCAGAGTGACCTGAGGCCTATGAGATCCCACCTCGTGGAAATTACCCCCATTCCTCCCCTTTCGGAGAATATTCTTCATGGAAACTGCCAGTAGTTATTCTCCTTCGCAGGCAGTGGCAATCTCATAAGGTGATGATGCACATATATATCATCACCCAAGTGTGAAACCTCCCGTCTAACTCAGTCGTGTGGCAATTTATGGATTTATGTTCTCAAAGCACAGTCGAGTCTAGTTGGTGGGGTAAAAATTTCTGTTATGACAGGAAGGTTCGGTTCATAGCTTTCGGTTTTTATATTATCGTCTTTGTTTCCCTCCAACTGCAAAGTCTTCACCGTGCTTTTTTTAGATTCTCATACGGTTTTTTCTCTTTTTTCTCTTCTCTCTGCCCACCCTTTAGCCTAAGTACAGTAGGAAATAAAGTATATATGGATTTTTTTGATTTCATTTCAGGCCGAGGAACGGCGGTATAATAGAATAAGAGTTCTTGAGGCAATTCCCAATAATAACGGCCGTACCTAAATTTATCACGATGCCTAGTTACCATAAATAGATCGGCGGGAAAGGGCAACCGGGCTTGCCACCCTGGCGACCCAGCCCGGCCCAATCTGCCCGGGCCCAGTTGCGAGGCTTGGTGAGTCCTACAATCCTCTAGCTTTGGGCCGACCCATAATCAGCATTGATCTAGCCTAAGCATGTGCCAGATGGGTGTACTCATGAGATATCACTCGGCTGAGACGACTACAGTTAGGGGACAAAATTGAAGCTATAGGCCTGGTCTGGCCTTTAAAGGCAATAGGGCCTCACTTGCCCGCACTACTCCGGCATTAATTATAATTTGCGCTAAAGTTTATCCTAACATGACGCCTTACAATTTCGGAGCCATGGCTAAGATGCGAGTCAAGGTCACAAGATGAAGGCCGCAGTGAAAGCTTACTCAGCCGAGGTTAAGCTGAAACCGAAGACACCCCCCCCCCCCCAACTCCCCCACCCTGAAAAACCCCATATGCTACGCGAGAACAAACTACTAGGTGGTTTGTTCTGATTCTTTTACTGCTAAAATAATATTTCATATTTGGTCCTTCACTTTTTTCCACCATCGCAATACCACTATCTGCCTTTTGCTAAATACTCGCCGGATCCACAGACTGTCTCAGTATTCTGCAATAACCAAAACTTGTGTCTAGTGACTGTATCATACAATACGGAACTAGAAAGAAAAGAAAAGTGAGAAAAAAAACTTATGTATTTCCCGTCCAATTCGCCTGCATAATATGGAACCATTGGGGGCGCTGGGCCTGCGGACCTTCTCCCCCGTGTGAACCGATCCCTACTCCTTGACCCAGCCCCTCGGTAATGCTTCTGTCGTTTGTACCGGGAGTCTTCTAGTCTTTGAATACCGACCAAGATTCAGGGTATGTTATCCCGGGGGCTTCTCGACCGGAATGTTTCATGCCACCAGATCGATCGCGAGATAAATAGAGGTGATAGGGGACGCGAAGGGCATTTCTTCTAGGCCCGCCTCCCCCGCCCTGCATACTGACGTCTATAATGGTGTTTTGTATTGCGAATTTGGCTAAGGCCACTGCCGGGCCAGCCCAATTTTTCGAAATTTTACGGTACACAGCACCACTCCCACATTCCACTGGTCGTATTCGCCAAATATGATCGCGCCGGTAGATTGGCGTTGGGCAACAGGAGTGGGCGGTTATCCAGTCGGCGGCTGGGAGCGAGGTGTGGGGGTAGAATACTCGGGCGCTCTTTCAGCCCCAATATTTGGTTTGTGTTACGGGTATCGTACTGTTCTTCATGTGTGTTTGGCGGCTGCACGTGTCGGCGGGCATCTTCTCGGCTATTTCACAATATTGGTAACTCATGTTGGAAACCATGACATGCTGCTCGGCATGCTCTCATACTTCCATTATTGTTCGGGCAGCTTCCGGGAACGCAGTTGTTTATGTCTTCGGAAATCCGTTTTAGCTTTAGGCGTGTGTTTGGGGTTTTCGAGAAAGCTTTTCGAATGCAGGAATGCGCGTGAGTTTTGCAGTGAAACGAGTGGGAAAGCTGTGACAAAGCGGGAGCGCTATAAGGCCAGCGTGGAAAGCTAGAAAGCGCGGAGGCTGTGGGCCATGAGAGTTTAGTTTCCTTAGTTAGCTCGGGAGGGTAAACAAGGGAAAGGGGAGATCACACCTTACATAGAAGAGTAGGGGCATGCATAGTGGCTGATATTTGGGAGGATGGCTCGCTATGCGGGGCGCTCGCTATGGTGTGGAATGCGGTACCCTTAATCCATATATAAACTCTTGGTGATGACTCAGCATCACCAAAGCTTCAGTCTCGCCGTAGTGGAGGTCGGAGCCAGACCGCCGCAACACCCTCCGCCAAAGAGAGAACGGAAGCAACTATCGCTTGTCGCTTGTGATCGGTTTTTGTCCTAATTGCCCTTACCTCCTCCTCTGGCAGCCGGAGTCCCAACCAATATACCTATTTTTTACTTTTTTTAGTCCCTTGCTAGCTTTCTTTCCTCTTGTGGCACACTCCCCCCCTAGTAAATATCATGGTTACAATAGCTGAGGGCGGCCGACTAATGTTCCAAGGGGTAGAGGGGGGTTTACCTGAATATCAACATCGGAATCGGAAACCCCTCTTCCGCTTGGATAAGTGGATTCCCCTAACGATTTGGAGGGTTTTGAAGCGTCTGTATTGCTTCGAGGGGTAAATTGTTTTGTGCGACCAAGATGGAGAGAAGCGACCCCACCAAGATTGCGGCTCTGCCAGACAATCCTCGTCACTTATCCCTCCCTCAACCACGGGTTTTAGCGCCGCATTTGATACACATAATCTATCAAAAAGGGTCAACATACAGCATTCCATATTATGAATAAGAGGGCGACGTCCCGCAATTACCTATCTATCACCGTAGATGCATGCAAGCAGCCGATAACTGATATGATAAATTGCGGAATGAACTAAGTTAGGTTCCCGGTTAGCAAACGTGTGTGATTAAGAGAGTTTTTTCGTGTTCAAGAATGAGTTTGGCGTGGGGTGGTATTTCGCGAGCTCAAGCTCGAACAAGGCTGGGCCCCGGTCGCCCGGGACGGGGGGCATCCGGTGAATGACCAGCGCTTTCAGGCCAGCCTTGTTGGTAAACACTACTTTCGGTAGGGGTTTCGCTAGTGACGGATTTGCCATTCCTCAGGGTGTATGAGTATGATGCGCGATCGCGAATTCGATGACCTATTATACTTTAGTCCTCTCCTATCGTACGTGCACTGTGTCCGGCGGTGTCATCGGCCGGGAAACAAGATCCCCAAGGTGCCTTTATAGAACATATAATATCAGTGTGAGAAAAAGTCCCCTTGTAATTGAACACTCTAGGTACAAATTTTCTGTAGTGCCTCAAGTTAAGTTAGTTGTGGTCTTAGTCGCGCAGTTTTTCATATGCTCATGAGAGCTTATGGTGGACTAAGCGATCAAAGGCGCAAAGTTTTTTTTAAGTGGGCTTAAGCGACCTTTGGCGGCCCGGGAAGAATATCGGTATGAGATAGGTGTCTTGAGGTGGGGTATTAGGCAGGGATCATGGGAGGATTGCTTGTGTCCCCTTTGTTCGGAACATTGGAAGAGCTCCTCTGATATTGAACAGGGAAGCCTAATATATTTCAAGGGTAGGGGACAATTAGCCGGGGTAGACAGGGATATTTTGTCTTATAGTTAACCTTAAACATATTAGGCAGCAACAAAAAAAAATTAGCGGATTTTATCCTATCCGGAAATGGTGAAGAATAGCAACTTGGACGATATTGGTTTCACAGGGTTCGGGTGGCCTAACCACACTTTTCTTCACTACCGGTACTACCTGAGCCTAAGTATATAGTAGCACCAGTACCTGCTGTGTTTCTTTATGATTCGACTCCCACTTTCTTCAGCCAGGCCCCTCTTTTCTTGCGCTTCTAGGGATACCACAAACCGAATCTACTCGATTACTCCTCTCCTACAACAACTCGAGTGGCAAAGGCTGAAAGATGTCTCAATATACCACCGATGATAGCCTTAACTTCTCCCACAACTTTAACACAAACTCTTTTAATGTATGGCATAACTACGCTACCGACGATCGGTCTCAGCTCCTAGCCTGGCTATCACCCCTTGAGCCGAAGCTGCGACATCGCGACATTCAAGAACGACGCGTCGATAATGTTGGAGAATGGCTTGTGCAAACCGAAGAATTTAGAAGGTGGTATGACGGGAGTGGTGGGGAGGGCGATAGTGCAGTCTTGTTTTGCTATGGAAATCCGGGGGTCGGCAAGACATTTATCAGGTGACAAAGATTATTCTCGTGAGAGAGAAGAAAGAGTTAGTGCTAACAAGCTGGGATGTCAGTTCTCTCGTGGTGGATAGATTGCACGATGAAGCTAGAGGACAAAATACCGTCGTCACGTGTTTTTACCATGATTTTGCAGCGCGGGAGGAGCAGTCTACAGCGAGTATGTTGGGTTCCTTGCTGAAACAGGCCATTGGTGGAATGGAAGGGATTCCGGAGGAAATATCGCGGGCCTTCCAAGAACAGAAAAAGGCCATCGGTGGATGCGGACCGCAACTCGTTGACATGGTGAAGATGCTACAGGAAATCACTTCCGTACAGACTATGGTTATGTGCATTGATGGCCTGGACGAATGTCCGGGAGTGCAACGGGCTAAGCTCTTTGATTCGCTCAATCAAATCCTCGAGAAGTCCCCGGGCACTCGAATATTCGCGACTGGAAGACCTTATATTCGAGCCGAGGTCGAAAGACGTCTTTCTGGACATGTGGCAAGTGTATCTATAGGCTCTATCAGAGAGGATATTATCACATACATTCGTGCTAGACTGAGAGAGGACGAAACGCCAGATGCCATGGATAAGAGTCTCGAGGCGGACATCCTAGAGAAGATTCCCGAAAATATATCCGAGATGTATGTAGCTACAATAATGCCGCATATCCCTCTCCACACCATCCGCTAATAAATATATTTAGGTTTCTGCTCGTTTCCTTAAATATCGATGCAATCTTGAAAGAATCGACAATATATCGGAGGCGAGAAAAACTCAGGAACATTACGGATGGATTGGGATTGGGAGACGCGTACGGTGCGACGATTGAACGTATAATGGCGCAGGATGGGGACAAATCTAGACTCGGAATGGCAGCGTTGATGTGGATTAGCCACGCGGAAAGGCCGTTCAAAGCAGATGAGCTCTGCCATGCCCTATCAGTAGAGCTAGGCTTGACGGAAATCGATGCCAGCAACGTTCCCTCGATGTCAACATTGCTGGGCTGCTGTCAAGGGCTTATAACTGTTGACAAGAAAGCATCAACCGTGCGACTGATCCACTTTACTCTGAAAGAGTATCTTTCCGCCCGCCCCGATATTTTCGATAAACCTCACTCGGCAATGGCGGAGATTTGCTTAACCTACCTAAACTCCAAACAGGTCAAGGCTCTTTCGGCTTACCCCCATCCCAAGATGCCCGACGCACCCTTCCTAGAATATTGTTCTCTATACTGGGGAGTCCATGCGAAAAAATACCTCTCGGACCACGCGAGATCACTCGCACTGGAGCTGTTTCAGGATTATGATGGCCACATATCCACCAAATGGCTTTTAAAGCATGCAGGGTACCTTGATCTTAGGAAAACCAGTACGAGTTCGCCGTTCAGTGGACTGCACTGTGCATCGTTCTTTGGAATTGTTGAGCTAGTAGCTGCTTTGATAGAGATGGAATGTTATGATATCAACGCAGGAGATTTTTGGGGGTATGCACCGCTTGCGTGGGCTGCCCGTAATGGCCATTGGGGAGCGGTGGAAATAATTGCCGAGCGGGAAGTAATCAATCCTAATAAACCAGATAAATACGGTCGAACACCGCTCTCGCACGCTAGTAGTAGAGGACACGAGAAAGCAGTGAGAATACTACTTAGGCGGGAAGGTATCAACCCCGAGAAGCCGGATAATAAGGGCCGAACGCCGCTCGCGTGTGCCGCATGGAATGGGCACGAGGGTGTGGTGAAAATCCTTGTTGGGCAGGCAGCGGTCAATCCTAACAGGCCGGATAAATCCGGACGAACCCCGCTCTCACACGCTGCCGGGAGAGGACACAAAGAAGTGGTGGAAATACTACTCGGGCAGGAACAAGTCAGCCGCGATAAAGCAGATAAGGATGGCCGAACACCCCTTTCGTATGCTGCCCAGTATGGAAATGAGGGGGCAGTAAGAGCGCTACTGGGATGGCAAGCGGTCAGCCCTGACAAGCAAGATATTGGAGTCCAAACGCAACTCTCGTGTACCTCTTGCGATGGACTTGAGGGGGCGGCGAAAATACTTCCCCGACGGGAGGCGGTCGACTCGAACAAGGCAGATACTTCCTGCCAAACACCGCTGTGGCATGCTGCTTCGAGTGGGCATGAGGGAGTGGTGAAAATACTACTCGGGCAGCAAGAGGTCGACCCCAACAAGCCAAATAATGCCGGCCAAACACCACTCACACTCGCTGCATGGAATGGACATGAGGGAGCGGTGAAAACGCTGCTGGGGCGGGCGGAGATCGACCCCGACAGGTCAGATAATTATGGTCGAACGCCGCTGTTGTATGCCGCTAGGCATGGACATGGCGGGGCAGTGAGAATGCTGCTCGAGCGGGAGGAGGTTGACCCCAACAAGCCAGATAACCACGGTCAAACACCGCTTACGTCCGCCTCTAGATGGGGCCATCAGACGGTAGTAGCGCTGCTAGAGGCTCACCAAGCGGCAACCTGCAGTCCCATTTTAAGGCCTAAGAGACGCCGCCTTGAGGAAACCCCCTCCATTCCTTCCTTTTCCGAGCGTGTCGCAGATGGAAGTGCCCCCGGATATCATCCTTCCAACCGGTAGGCGAGGGAATGCACATGTATATTATCATACCCGCCTGAAACCCCTTTTCTGGAGCACATCGCCGTTGTAATGGAAGTGGTATTGGTGTGAGAGTTGCCATGAGAATGGTCGCGGTCACGGCAATGCCGGAAGCTTCAAGTGTGGGAATGATAGGAATATCCAGAATGCGGACCAGTATGAGAACTGGTATAGTGTTAGAATCCCAATATTCTGGAGGTTATGCCGAACTAGGAAACATGTATATATTGGCTGTTGTTATTGTTCTAGGGTCTTTAGTGGAGGTAGAAACATACCATGTTATCTGGGTTGACCTTGGATATCACTCTGTAGCTTAGCCGAGCGAGGAGGTTTTATGAGTTTCTACCTACAACGTGCAGAGTGGTCCCGCCGGTGGGGTGAACCGATTTGGTTATTGTGGGGAGGTTTTGTTCATGGCTGGCAGGCAGTCTTCACCTTATCGTATTTGATTTTCTCCGGTTTCCCGGTCCCTCCTTCTACTTCATTTTTTCTCTTGTATTTAACATTTTTCTCTTCTCTTTCTCTCCCCCGCTCTATTCCCACAGCTATAGGTAAATTTTTATGAAGGGCTCTTTTTAATAAATAGAGGAGAAGGGGTGCTGATCCAGTAAGGATTCCTAAGGTGATTGCGAATGATTACTTAGAGACCGTGCCCCCCATAGGAGACTCGCTACCATGTCTGTAAATGATCTGGCTTAACGAATCGTATGGTGTTGTGCTTGGTGGATGGATACCTACTAGCTACCCCGGCTATAGATGCGGGGACGGAGATGGGGGGGTCTGGGCGACAGGCTTTCCATTCCACACATTCGTATAATTCGTCTCGCGATTAGTTCGGTGGCATGAAACGTGTCAACCGAGAAACAAGCGGGAAGGTGCACTAGCATGTTCTCAGGAATTAGTGTTCATTTCCGGTTGAAGCTGGATTAATGCAGTACAATGCCCACCAGCTTAATCATACATGAGAGAGCAGTGGGGGAGGCATTTCCGGACTACTTACCAAAAGGCTACTTAATGATATAGCGCTCTCCCCCAATAATTACAAGAAGGCCGGGGAAACCGAATACTAGTTTTTTCAACTCCGTAAAGTACACCCACGTTCGTAAAATTCTCATACTCTTTGTGCCTCAGAGCGATATCTATTCACAATGGGCCAGCTAGAGTCTTTTTTTAGATAAATCTTTTGGATACGCTTCTAGGGGCATTGTAGGTTCTTATCACAATTTGTTCTACTAAATAATAGAAGGACAGGGTAAGCGAAGCGTTCCCGGTGGCTTGTGGTACTTGTACGGTACTCGGCAGGGAATGGGAATTTTGCGAATGCGGCCGCAGAGGTGGTGCCATCTAAGTTGAAAATAGAACCAATCAGCCTCAAGCAGTGAATTATTCCATCTACTCGGGGTTTGTAGGAGGTTGGGGCCAATTTCAAAAGTATCCGGACAACCTGGTATCAGCATTGGAGCCAGGGTGTCCTGATAATAATAAAAATAAGCTAGCACATGCACAAGCATCGGAGAACGGGGGATTAAAGAGCTGTCTTAATGGTAGGCCTAATTGCCTGTGCGTGTCTAAGCGCCAATTACTTGCTCCTTAGAGAGGTTTCCGGAGATACCGGCAGTGTTCCCAACGGGCCAGGCCGATGGTAGGCCGTAGGCCGGGCCAAGGCAGGCCGCTCCGGGAGATAGCCTAGGCCGATCTAGGCCAAATTCGAGCGGCCTGCGAAAGCCTACCAGGCCTGATAGGCGCCTATAGGCCCGGTGATTAGCGTTGGGAAGAGATCGCTTTAAGGATATCATGATTCCCCCACCTCTTTCAACTTCTGTGTCCTCGATTTTTTTCTACAATTAATTTAATTAATTACCTACTGTATCTGTGGTATTTCTGCTAATAAGCGAAACTATTCTTATATTTTCAATGCTATTTAGTAATCGGAGAACATTGATTGTGAATTTTTGCCGCGGACGCTGCATAGTGGCTCACTAAGAGTAGGCTGGCCCAGGCTATATAGGCCAGGCCGGTCTATTAGGCAATCGGTACTAAGCCTATACGGCCTATAGGCGGGCCCGGCCAGGCCAGGCTCAACCCTTACCAAGCCTACAGGCTCCGGCCAGGCCAGGCCCTAGAGAATTCCCATAGGCCAGGCCAGGCTTTGCTGCGGCCTGGCCTACCTGGCCCGTTGGGAACACTGGATACCGGTGCTCGTAATGGACTTTGGCTTGGCCCAAACTTAGGCATGGCCGCCTAATAAAAAGTGGTAGGCCTAGCCGCCACCTCTTCCGGAAACTTTTGCTATGGGGGAGTGCTAGGTTGGTGTTTAAGACTTTAAGTGCATGGATACAGGTGCCTCTTGCCTGGCGGCCTAAAGTATATATCGGTGTGAGATACAAGTACAAGTACGCACTTTAAGGTGAAATATTGGGTATTGAAGGATCCTTGTATGCCCTCGTGAGAGCTATTGCGGTTTATTAATTGTCCAGATCATCAGCGTTGGCCTCATGTAAGGCGAGGCTAGAGTAGTTAATAGATACCGCTAGGCCTATTCTACCGTGGTTCCTACGTGTTTTGCCTAGGTCCCGTACGATAGTATCTTACGGGCACGAGACTTAAGCGATCGGTTAGGACTTAAACTTGCACGAGGCCAGCGACAAAAACCACCGGTAGAACGGCTATCAACCCAAACCGGACTACTTTCCTTTTAATGGATAATTCTAAAGCCAAAGGAAAATTCCAAAGTTGATAGTATTGTCCAAAATTCTTTCAGAAATTTGCGCGAGGACTGCTGTATTAGATACAAGGTTTTAAAGTGTTGGAAAGCAGAACCTAAGAAATTTCCTCGAATTGCAGGAAGATTTAGTTTAAATTGCTTTGCTAAATCGGTAGTTAGAAAGTCGTGAATATGGCTGCTTCCGGTGGAGAGCCCTACACTACCGGTAATTTTTGCCGCCAGCCTCATACCCGAGTGGGACTAATAGTAGTCAGAATAATGACACCAATCTCACCACAGTTCAGATGGCTTACCAATGGGGATTTTCTTTGCCAATAGAAGTAGGTGGGACTTGCTATGCTGTTTTAATACCAGCAGACCACTCTTTCGTTTAACCAAACCCCACTTTTGTTCCCCTCCCCCGAGGAATAGCATCCACCAACTTTACTCCCTAACTCCTTCTCCCTTTCTACAGCGCAAGCAATAAAGAGCGCAAAATGTCTCAATACACCATCAATGATAGCACCAGCTTCTCAGATAAAAAGAACACTCCTGATGCGTCCAGCGGCGATACTGCTACCGACGATCGGCCCCAACTCCTAACCTGGTTATCACCCCTGGATCCTGGCTTGCGGCATTGGGAAATTCAAGAACGCCGTGTCAGCGATGTCGGAGAATGGCTCATGGAAACTAAGGAATTTAGGAGATGGTGCGAATTGGATAGGGAAGCTGATGGTGAAAGCGCCGTTCTATTTTGCTACGGGGATCTAGGGGTCGGAAAGACATTTATCAGGTAACAAAGGTTATTCGCTGGGGAGGGAAGAGAGTGAGCTCGTGCTAACGCCCCGCGATGGCAGTTCGCTAGTAGTGGACAGACTGTGCGATCAGACTAGTGGACAAAACGCTGCCGTTTCATGTTTTTACTTGGACTTCGCGGCCCGAAAGGAGCAGTCCGCAACCAATGTACTGGGTTCCTTGTTAAAACAAATGGTTAGCGGAATGAAAAGGATTCCGGACGAAATATCGAGGGCCTTTGGACAGCAGAAAACGACCATCGGCGGACGCAGGCCGCAACTCGCCGATATCGTGAAGATGCTGCAGGCCGTCACGTCCTCACGGCCCACATTTATGTGTCTTGACGGTCTAGACGAATGTGGCCGAGTGCAACGGGCCAGGCTCCTCGATTCGCTCAACCAAATCCTTGAGAAGTCCCCCTGCGCACGAATATTAGCGACGGGAAGGTCCTATATTCGGGCGGAGGTCGAAAAGCGTCTTGCAGGGCAAGTGACCAGTGTCTCTATAAGTCCAAAAAGAGGGGACATCACTAAGTTCCTTCGCGTTAGACTTGGTGAAGACGAAACGCTAGATGCTATGGATGATAGTCTAGAGGCAGATATCTTGGAGGAGATTCCCGAAAATATGTCCCAAATGTGCGTGAGTCCTACAATTTTGATAATCCTACCCTACATTATTTGTTAATAGACATATTTAGGTTTCGACTTGTTTCCTTAAATATCGAAGCAATCCTGCAAGAATCGACAATCTATCGGAGGCGAGAACGGCTTAGCAAAATGGCTGATAGATTGGGGTGGGGAGGTGCTTACGGCACCACGATAGAACGGATAATAGCGCAAGATGGGGATAAACCGAGGCTCGGGATGGAAGCTCTCATGTGGGTTAGTCACGCAGAACGGCCGCTGGAGGCACGTGAACTTTGCCAGGCCCTAGCAATCGAGTTAGGCTCTAACAATTTCAACGCCGGAAACGTCCCCTCAATATCGACATTGGTGGCCTGCTGCCAAGGGCTTATAACCGTGGATAAGTTTTCATCAGCTGTGCGACTGGTCCACTTTACTCTGCAGGAGTACCTTTTGGCCCGTCCCGATCTTTTCAACAGACCTCATTCAGCAATGGCGGAGGTCTGCTTGACCTACCTGAATTCCAAACTGGTTAAGGGCATTCCAGCCGGTTCCAATGATATGTTCCGGGAAACACCCTTTCTAAAATATTCTTCTCGATACTGGGGAGTCCACGCAAAAAGGGAAACTTCGAACGCCGTCAAGTCACTTGCACTGGAGATGCTTCGGGAATACGATAGCCATATATCGGCCGGGTACCTTTTGGCAGAGGCAGATTTTCCGAATGATGCTTGGCACCTTCGCACCAGATCTGATACCAGGTTCGGCGCACTTCACTGCTCATCCTTCTTCGGAATTACCGAGTTCGCAACTACTTTAATAGACATAAAACTTTATTGTATCAACGGAAGAGATTTTTTAGGGCGCACACCGCTAGCATGGGCTGCTAGGAACGGGCATGGGGGAGCGGTGAAGATGCTGCTCAGGCAAGAAGGGATCAACCCCGGCATTCCAGATAATGGCGGCCGAACACTGCTCTCGTATGCTGCTCAGGGTGGAAATGAGGCAGTGGTAAAAATACTACTAGGACAGGAAGGGTTCAAGCCCGAAGAGCCAGATAATGACGGCCAAACACCCCTCTCGTATGCTGCTCAGTATGGATCTGAGGAGGTGGTGAAGATATTTCTTGGGCGGGAAGAGGTCAACCCCGATAGGGCAGATAGCTTAGACAGGACACCACTATGGTGGGCCGCTCTGGATGGACATGAGGGAGTGGTGAGGATACTACTCGAGCGGGAAGATGTTAGCCCCGACAAAGCAGATTGCGTCGGCGAGACACCGCTCTTGTGTGCCGCTTTGAGAGGACATGAGGGGGTGGTGAAAATGCTACTCGGGAGGGAACGGGTTAACCCTGACAACCCAGATCAAGATGGCCGAACACCGCTGTTGGCTGCTATTGAGGGTGGACATGAGGGAGTAGTAAAAATATTACTCGCACGACAAGAGGTCAACGCTGCCTGGCCAAGTTATAACGGCCGAACTCCGCTCTCGTTTGCTGTTGAGTATAGACATGAAGGGGTGGTGAAGATATTACTTGGGCGGGAGGGGGTCGACCCCAACATGCCAGATGATGACGGCCGACCACCGCTTTCGTACGCTGCACAGCATTGGTCCCAGGGGGTAATGAAGATATTACTCGAGAGGGAAGAGGTCAACCCTGAGCAGACCTGTAAAGACGGCCGAACGCCGCTCTCGTATGCTGCTGAATATAGGTCCGAGGGGGCGGTGAAGATATTACTCGGGCGGGAAGAGGTCAACCCAGGCAGGTCAGATCGTGAAGGGAGAACACCGCTCTCGTATGCTGCCGGATGTGCATGTGAGGGAGTGGTAAAAATACTACTCGGGCGGGAAGGGGTCAATCCCGATGAGCCAGATAACCGTGGTCGAACACCTCTTTCGTATGCAGTTGAGGACTGGGATGGGCGCGCACGTAAAGGAGTGGTAAGAATACTGCTCGGGCGGGAGGAGGTCAATCCCGATAAGCCAGACAATGACGGTCAAACACCGCTTTCGTATGCAGTCGGGGGTGGATTTTGGCGGCATGCATCAGAGGAACTGGCGAGGATGCTGCTCGGGCGTGAAGAGGTCAATCCCGATAAGCCAGACAATCACGGTCGGACACCGCTTTCGTATGCAGTCGGGGGTAGAATTTGGAATGCATCAGAGGAACTGGTGAGGATGCTGCTCGGGCGTAAAGAGGTCAATCCCGATAAGCCAGACAATCGCGGTCGGACACCGCTTTCGTATGCAGCTCAGAATGAAAGTGAGGAAGTGATGACAACACTGCTCGGGCTGGAAGGGGTCAGCCCTGACAAGTCAGATAATGACGGTAGAACACCTCTCTCGTATGCTGCTGAGGGTGGACGCGAGCCATCAGTGAAAGCACTACTCGCGCGAGAAGAGGCCAACCCCAACAAGCCAGATAATCATGGCCGAACACCACTCATGTTGGCAGCTAGCAAGGGCAATTTGGAGGTGGTAGCGCTGCTACAGCCTTATAAAGCGGTTAACAGCGCCGCTTGAGTTCTAGGAGACACCACTTCGTGGGACTCACCGCCATTCCTTCCCTTTCGGACCAGGCCTCTCATGGAAGTTGTACCCCTCCCTTTTCGAAGGCGAAGCAAAATCCAATGACATGGGAATTCATTTATATTTCATCACACCGGTCTGCAGCTCCTGTCTAACTAAACCGGAGGGGTGATTTATGGGTTTCTGTTTACGAACTGCAGTAGTCTGGCTAGCGGGATAGAATAGTTCTGCCATTGTAGTAAGGTTCAGTTCATAGTTTGCAGTTTCCTATCGCACTTAAATTTCTTCTAGCTGTATATTCTTGCCTCCGCCATTTCTTTTATCTAGTAATGTTTTGTTCCTTTTTTTCCCTCCTCCTCCCACCCCCTTCTGTGAGTGATAGACAAACTATATATAGGGTGTTATTTTTATATTGAAGAATATAAATTTATTGAACTGACCAAAACCAAGCCACCATGTCAACCTCTCTTTGTTTAAGATACTAGATCTCTGTTTCTCTGCAGTTGGGCCAAATAATTTTTATTGTATTTTATTTTGGTTATCAGCATGCTAGGGTTGGTGGGGTGCTGTCATAACCGAATCTTTTCCTCTCCGCTGATATTCGGTTGATTTTGTCCACGCACAGTACACCGTGGCGCAGTGTTACACTATTGTGGCTTGCATTGCGTGAGAAACTACCTCCGTATTCTCTCGGGTGGGAGCCGGGTTAATCCTGCCAACTTTTAAACGGCGGCGGCGGAGCGAATCCAAACGCCAAGAGAAAGCAACACAAAAGGTTTAGATCGCCAAAGCACAACTTAGAGTGGGGGAACTTCTCATCCAACTGCTCGCCCATAAGCTCACGCTCAACTAACTAAACTAGCTAACGGTAAAACCAGGTGTATATACAAAGGCAACAAAGCTTTCCTCCCATCCTTCTATTGATCGCGACACAAATCAATTCTCTTCCATCGATCCCAACCGCATATCCGAGGGCTTTGTTCGAACGATAAAGGGATACGCTGTGAGCGGGCGATAAGCTGGGTGCACCGAGCGGCATCGAAAGCTTCCAACACCAACTGCCCATCACACTAGCAACCAACGCCGCGGGATCGGCGGGAAAGTCTGAAAAATAGGCTGGGTTGGCGGAGAGTGGCTTGGGGCCCATGTTCTTTCTGCGTTGCCGGAGGTGCCTTGTATACACAAACTTGGTTTTACAGAAAATATCTTCTTCCCCGACAGTACCTACACCCTCTTCTCCCTTCTTATAATCTTCCGCTCTTCCTAGATAACTGCTTCAAACTTCTTCTAAACGCTTTCCCTCAATCTTCAAGTCTGATTTCTACCTCTTACAAAATTTGCCTTGTCTCCGACGGTCCTCTACAGTCCTGACACCTCCAATTTCCCGATCTTCATCTTGTGACACTGATCCCTTCGAACCCTTACGCACCTTAATCTCTAACCTTCTCCTTCTAGTACCAATTCCTAAACCATCCCAAAACTTCCTGCATCGTACGTCTCCTCGATCATTAAGACAGTCACTCTTCTGATATACTAATGAAATTCGTGCTCTGGATCTGGCTGCCAATAGAGAGGTTTTTTGCAGTGGGAGTATATAGACTATGAGGACCAAAACTTCAACTTTTTTGACCTGCCTATCTTTTCTTTTGACTCCGGGAGA
>Ga0307517_10001919_pt1 | contig 33998 bp, 30 predicted proteins | sample 23_EM_MG_FD_194515 | JGI IMG/M metagenome (GOLD analysis project Ga0307517, IMG submission 194515) | Populus trichocarpa ectomycorrhiza microbial communities from riparian zone in the Pacific Northwest, United States - 23_EM | ecosystem: Host-associated > Plants > Roots > Unclassified | place... | reverse complement strand
GCTCCAAGTTCAGTGGCCGGGATGATCGTGAGATTTGTGTTGTGTTGTGGTGTTGAACCCCGAATCGACCTTCCCGAATAGGAAGGAAAAAAGCGGGGTAGGTAAATTGAGGGAAAGGAGCTTGGTAAATTTTTTAAAAAAAAGAGAAGGTTTCTATACATGTGCCACAGCATCAATGGATTATTACTTGTCACACAACCGACCATTCTTGTTTTCTACGAATTAAAACTCATCTTTGTCATTGCAGCCAACTCCATTTCTCATATATGCGTAAGATAGTTCTTGGACAAAAGTCATCGTTGGCGATGCAACCCATCGCACAGCAACAAACACAACCGGAACAATGCCCCTGCCCCATACCACAACAAAAAAAGGTCGGTACAGGAAGAGAATTGGGAGGAAGGAATGGCCGGAGTCAACGGATTGGAGAGCAGTATGGATGCGAGAGGTGGGAACCAGTTTTGCCCAGATATCACACCAAGTAAAAATCCCGGCCTCAACACTCGCTTCAGCCTACCAACGATATGAGGCTATTGGTTCAATTTTCAACCACACCAGAACCGGCTGGGTACAGAAGATTTCCTCCTGGGTACCCGTCATCTAGCTATTGCCTCTCCATGAACATTATGCTCACTTGGCTGAAGATAATAGAGCAGCAGAGAAGGTAAAGCCACTCATAGAGGGTGCCCTTATTGATTGTTGGGAGTTGATACCAGATTATTTATTTGAAAGGTTGGTTGAGGGTATTTCTAGAAGGATTCATGCAGTCATCAAGGCAAGAGAGTGGTATACTGAATATTAAGGCCCTGTTCGGCATGTACCAATAAAAATATATCATGATAAAAGTTGAAAATGGCATATATGCCAATAAAAATATTCAGTGTTGAAAAAATATATTGGTGTTCAGCAACACTTTTATAATTTCAATAAAAAATAAATAAACATTACCCTCTAAGATAGATTGGGGCAAAAGTCGCAAAAATAATATGAATAAAAATAATTTGGGAGAATATTATTCTCTAATAGTAGATTGAAAATACAAGTTGAAACAAGTTAGCTTCAACTAAATGATATGATAATTATTAATGCTAAGAGTACAGTTCCCAGAAAATAGTTGACAATGTATTTCATTCAGATTTTAACAATAAAGGACAATTGATTTTAAAATACAAGTGTTATAAGTTTTTTCTGAAACAATATAAGGCAATTTTTAACTGCAAGTTTAGCATATAGAAATATGAATCATATCTTATGATGTAATACCTAGCCTTAACATGAATATATAAAATAAAAATTTATAAACACAATAAAAATATATCAGAATATTTTTGTACATGCCGAACACAGCCCTATATAAAAACTTTAATATGCCATAATTGATGCTATAAAAGTCAATTTTATACTATAAAAGTGACATGCCAAACAGGGCCTAAATTGATATAATATATTTAATTCTTTTATCCTATCTATTCTATAAAAATTTTGGTTGTTTGATAGGCATCTGATCCAGTATGGGAAGTTGAGGTTGAGGAGTGGTGGGTGGGTGGGCGGCCCGTTCCTGGACATGGCAACGATCAATTTTGTCAATGAGATGTACATAAGTACTAGGTTGAAAGTTCCAGCAAGGAGAATAGTGTGGAATTTTTTCATGAATTCATACATACATTCTCCTTTATCATATCCTATATTTTACTAAAGAGTTTGTGTTCCCAATTTTACCTCTACGGTATGAGCCATTAGGATATTCATGAATGTTTCATATCTGTAACATCATTATGATGCTGGAGGCTAGGATGAGGAGAGTTTTTATTTGGAGATTGTTGGGAAACATGAAAGTTCAGTAACTCTATGTGTGGGTGAATAGTTAGGTACATCAGCAATATTTTGGGAAGATTCACGAATCACACTAGGTGTACTAAAGGTTTGGAACCAGTGTTAGCTACAAGATGAAACTGTAACAGGTTTATTCCTATCTAAAGAACATACACTAGAACCGGTGGTAGACCTGCTTGCGCTGGTGCTAAGGGAAGCTTCAGGGGACCGGAAGTAAGAGATAATAGTTGAAGGACAAAATGGACTCAGGGATTGCCGTTCAACCAAGTGCATTCTTAGACTGAAGGTTTGTCAAAGTCCGGTGTCTCCTGCTAGCCAGGAGACTGGTTTAAATACCAGTAGCTGCGCACATACCAGAATCCTGTAATTCTGCAAGATCAAAGAAAGAAACAAACAATGCTCAGCCTTCGCCAGTGTTACATGATTATTCCATACCCAGAATCCTAAATATAAACTTCCAGCAAAGCAAACTAAACATAGCAATACGATATCATAGCCTAGCTGACTCAGAGACAGTGGCGGAGCTGAAATCAAATCAAATAAACCAAATATAAATCAACTAAATATAGGAGATCATTTGCACTGCCCACTCCTGTGTACTGTTACCGAAACATCTACACATGTTACAGAAACAAACAAGTGTCAAACTTTGATGATAGCGAAATGGATGAAGGTATCAGGAAAGTGGTAGGCATATATAGAGTTCATTATAGGGTGGGGCAGGGCGGGTTTTCACTTGCCAGGCCCTGCCCTTACAATAAGCCATGGGGGTTATTTTAGGGGTGATCTCTGCCCCACCCCAGTTTCTCCCCACCTGTTTTAACAGGGACCCATCTGGGGAATGGCCGGGGTCAGGGGCAGGGGCAGGGAACCCTAGAAAAACAGGCCCCAGACTGGGCCAGGGGCTCACATTGTTCAGGGCCCTGGAGGCCCTGTAATAAACACTAGGCATATGGGAAAATCATAGCTTTTTCAGCTTTTTCTGTATACCCTGGGGTTACCCTACATTCACCCTGTAAAGCTAACACCCCCTTCTGGCCCCTGGATTGGGACAGAGCGACAACACCAGATGGCATGATAGTTGCGTCCAAACAGCAAAGATCACTATCATTGGAACCTATCTCAAAACACCCTAGACGTCGCGGCCGTCTGTCCGACTGGATGCCGTTCGCAGAGTATATGAGAGGGAAGCTCTGGCGAGCTTATGCAAGTATTCCGGGCCAAATCGGTCAACCTGGCACAAAGTTACAGACATAGTGGTACGGTACAGGAAACTATGTCACTAAACTAACAGGACCTTTTTGTTTGTGTTTACTCTAGAATGAAATGAGAGTATGACCACACCCACACCAATGATATATTATCACTTAGGACTATTCAGTAAGGAAGGACTATGAGAGAATTATGCTACTTGTACTATCCCGAGCTCTAGCCTAACCAAAGCCTCTACCCAGAACGACAGAGTAATATCTGTTACTTCGATAGTGTAACAAACACATTCCCGACGGTGTTTCGTTAAACGGGGAACGACTAATCGTAGTGCGTATCGTGATCGTTGACTATCTTCATAATCTCGTTGGAGGTAGTCTTATCGCTATAAGACCGGAAGGTACAAAGTCCAATCGCTAGAGGACTAGGTGCTCGCGTTCGAGCCGTAGAGGTTTGCGTAAGAAGTAGAGTAATAGGTTTGTATATCTTGCACCACGGGAAGGTCACTGTCAAAGGGCTTGACCCGTGCTCCAGTATCCAAGTATTGTATTACTTAGATGGTTGCGTGAAGATCCTATCTCCTTGGGCGATCCCAAGTTCCTTATATAGGCATCTTCCCACAACCCTAACCCTGGTGACTCATCACCTCGCGCTACGTAATCCTCTATGACTCGTAGTGAGTCATAGCGCGAAACCCATCGATGACTCCCATGAGTCATCACGCAACATTCCGTTAACCAATCATAACTCATAAACCAAGTCATGTGCTCAAATGAGTCGCATGTGTGAAACCCATGACTCATAATATGAGTCATGTGCGAAAGTCATTACATCATATGACGTCACCATCGTGAGTCATGAAACCATTAATCAATCATAATCAAACGATGACTCGCCAGTGCGCAGTCATGTGAAAACAATGAGTCAAACGACGTCATAGTATAAAAACATAAACAGGGGATGACTAATAACTGATTAGTCATGTGAAAACAAATTGGCTAAGTCAAAATTTGTGACAGATAGGTCCGATTACAAAGTTGGCCACTTCGTTCGTCTGATAATGCGGATATTACCCTAGCGGGAATAGCTTGCATAATTATGCACGAGGTATATGCCACCATGGGGGAGAGCATATATCCGAACCCAAGCTTCCTGAGAAGGGACTTCCCGGAGGCATCTGACAGACTACTCAGGAACCACAAAGAGTTCACATTTCAAGATATGGCTAACTGATTGGAACGATGATTAGAGAACCAGTTCTCTACTCTTACTAATGCATACGCATTATGCAGTCATAGATGAATATCGGACTTGATCACTTCATATTCATGATACTATTGGTATGTAGGCATTTAGACTGCATATTCTATTTTAGTCTATCAGGACGAAGAGATCGAAGACTGACTACTGGTGGAGTGGGGACACCCTTAGAAGAAATAGCAGTCTGTAGATTCTCAGAGTCGAGCTGGGCAAGATTCAGGGTCAAACAATGTTCGCACTTTGTTCTGATGAACTGAAATTCTAGAAAGATACTTCTTTACTAGAGAGGTCAAAGAAGTGTGAATATTAGTATAAATAGTAGGGCTCTCCCCGATGGTTGAAAACATCATCAAGCAACGGAGAAGAGACCTTAACAATATTATAAGTTATTACGATATTCTTCTATTACTTTACCAAACAATTTATCCTGAGCCTTCCTGACCTATCTTCCGTTGTCTCGAATATCCCTGGCCTAGTTAGCCCGGATTCCTACCGTGTTAGCTACCCCGTAACAGAGGATCCGGTCTAGCATGTAAGCAAGTTTCAGTTTCTCTTGATGGAAGAAGGATTGTGAACTCTAACTACGATGTGGTGCTAGACCAGAGACATCCAGAACTCTCCAGTCCAGAAGTCAAGGGTGGGGCAATTATATTCAGGGTCAAACAGTGTTTGCACTATAAGGGAATATTCGGAAAGGCTAGCAGGTACTTAGTTAGTATGGTAGATACTTGTAGGCCACGCACTCTACGACACAGGTAGTGTTCGTTACGGAGCGGGGCGTGGTGGGTTTTCACTCGCCAGACCCCGCCCTTACACGGGGCCGGGCGGTATTTTTGGGGTAATCCCCGCCCCGCCCCCGTCTGGGGCCCACCCGCGCTCATTCCCTGGACGGGGCCCCGTTTCTTACCATCCATTTTTAACGGGGACCCGTCTAGGGTATGAGTGGGGCGGAGGCCTGAGCGGGGACAGGGGAAGGGAATGCCGAAAAAGCCACTCCGCCCCAGGCCGTTGAGTGGGGCGGGGCGCGGAAAACGGCTGGGGGCCCGCGTTTTTCAGGGCCCTGTCCGCCCTATAACGAAGTCTAGACACAGGATATAAATATTGAAGTGCCTCCTGAGCTTTACTGAAATCATCACGCTACGGAGAAGAGACTTTATCAAGATATTAAATTATTACTAGAAAAATATTTATCATTATTTTACGCACGTTTATATTGAGCCTTCCTAGACATGTCTCTGTCTACGATAAATTACCTTGCTCTTACCCATCTTGCTTCTTCTTAGAGATCTGGTACCACCTAACAGAAAGTTTAGAAAGGAGAGTTTAGGAAAAGTCTGTAAGTAGTTGAACTGGACAAAGGGATTGAAATGCAAAATATTTAGGAAAGTTGAGGGTGTGGTTTGGAACGCAAGAAAGGGTAATGCAAGAACAGACTTGAACTATGGCGCAGAAGAGTGTTTCCTGTACAAGGGTTTTGTGTAATATAGGAAGTTGCTGGCAGCACAGAAAGAATAAGAGCCGCAAGACTCTCTACCGAACATAGCCTACTTGTATTTTTATTATAAAGATTATATCAGCTCTCCCCAAACCTCTTGAGAACATATCCACTAAAGGCTTCCAATGCTGTAATTCCTAAGTACAATCTCAAATAGCTGATACTATGATACATCATTATTAAAATAAAATACTTGTTATTACATTCAAGATTTTGATGACTTTGCATGAATAGCCCAACAACTAGGCAAACATTGAACTTTTCTTTTTGCTAGCAACGTCTTCCTTGTGTAGTTTGATGATCTTGGGGGAGAAGTCTGTCGATTAGCTTAGGAGAGTGAATTGATTGTGAATTGTGTGGTTTCTTTTATCAAGCAGTACTTCTCAACTTTAGGATGAACGGTTTGTAGTTCTTGCACTCTAGAAAATAGACAGACTAGCCCGGGTTTCTTTGTTTCACTACTATATAATATGGTTATGAGATTGTCATACCACCTCCTACAACCAGCCCCCCCCGTGGTAATGAGGGTATTAGCGAGTTGTTCACAATCGAATCAAGAATTCTCGCCCTATCGTACACCTGTTTTTCTCTATCTAAAAGAACTTTCTAACTTACACAGCAGAGGAATGAAGCAAGAAGATAGATCTAGGTGGGATACGCAGACGGGGGGCTACAGAGAGAGGAAAACTAAACACGATAATTTAACCGCAGGTTAGAAACAGAACCTTCTCGCAATAGTGAAACAACTTCGTCCTCCGATCAGCCTCTACTGCCCTTTATAAACAAAAACCCATAAATCACACACGGCTAAATCAGACGACGACAAAGCTATATAAGGGATCTCAGATAGCTGTGCCAGCATATATGAGCGTTCTCACGCCATTAGAGTTCCTTCACCTACAGTGAACGGTGTCCAAGGGAAACTTCCGTGAGAAAACACCCTAGAAGAGAGGGAATGTCAGTTATTTCGGCGAGGTGGTATCTCGCGGTTGTTAAATGGCTCTGTGGGTTACAGCCTTAGAGATTGTAGCAGTGCTGTCACTCTCTTATGGCCGTTCCTGTGTGCGAGCATGAGGGGCGTTTGGCCACGATTATCCGGTTTGTTGGGGTTGACTTCTTCCCGCCTAAGTAGTATTTTCACAACTTCTTCATGTCCACCCCGAGCACCATAGGAGAGTGGCGTTACACCCACGCAATTCGGCTTGTCCGGGTTGACTTCGTTCCGTTGGAGTAGCATTTTCACCACTTGCTCATGTCCATTGTGAGCGGCGCACGAGAGGGGTGTTAGGCCACAATTATTCGGTTTGTCAGGGCTGACCGCTTTCTCTCCGAGTAGTATTTGGACGACCCCCTCATGTCCCCTTCCAGATGCACGCGAGAGTGGCGTTTGACCGGAATTATCTGGCTTGTCAGGATCAACCATTTCCTGTCTGAGGAGCATTTTGACCATTTCATCATGTCCATTACGAGCCGCCCATGCAAGTGGTGTATACCCCACCATATCCCCTCCGTTGATATTGTAAGTTCCCATCCCTATCAAAACCTCAGCAACCTCAACAATCCCGAAGAGTGATGCGCAATGTAGTCCATTGAATTGGAAACTGATCCCAAAATCCTTGACATATAGATGCCGTGCTTGTCCTAGAAGCAATTTACCGGATATGTGGCCATCAAATTGCTGAAGCAGCTCCAGCGCAAGTGATCTTGTGCGGTCCGAGAGTTCTTTTTTTGCGTGGACCCCCCAGTATACGGAACTGTATTCTAAAAAGGGTGTGTCCTGGGTGTTGGGAGAAGGATCTGCTGAAAGGGCTTTGACCTGTTCGGAACCCAAATAGATCAAGCAGATCTCTGCTATTGCCGAGTGAGGTGTTCTGGAAATATCGGGGTAGGCGCAAAGATAGTCTCGCAGAGTAATGTGAATCAGCCGCACAGTTGATGCATCCTTATCCACAGTAATAAGCCCTTGACAGCAACTCACTACCGTCGACATTGAAGGGACGTTGTCGGCATTGAAACCCATGGAGCCTAGCTCGATCGCTAGTGCGTGGCAGAGTTCATCTGCCCTTAACGGTCGTTCCGCATGACTGACCCACATCAAAGTTGTCATCCCAAGCCTCGATCTATCCCCACCCTGCGCCTTGATCCGTTCGACCATCGCCTTGTAGGCGTCGCCCAACCCCGATCCATCAGTAATCCTTTTGAGCCGCTCTCGTCTCCGATATTTTGTTGATTCCCGCAAGATTTCCTTGAGATTTAAGGAAACGAGTAGAAATCTAAATATACGTATCAGCAGATAATTTGAGGATGTCAGATTTGCAGCACCGCTCCCCTACGTACATTTCCGATATATTCTGTGGAATCTTCTCCAGAATGTCTGCCTCAAGGCTTTCGTCCATCTCATCTGGCGTTTCGTCCTCGCTCAGTCTAACGCGAAGGTATGTGATGATATCGCCCTTAGTAGGACCTATGCTCACACTTATCACACGTCCAGCAAGACGCCTTTCAATCTCAGCCTGAACATGAGGCCTTCCGGTTACAAATATTCGGACGCCCGTGGATTCCTCGAGAAGTTGGTTTAGCGAATCGAGCAGCCTAACTCGTTGCCCTCCGACACATTCATCCAAGGCGTCAATGCAGATAAACGTGGGCTGAGAGGAGGTGAGGGCCTGTAACATCTTTGAGAGAACAGGCAGTTGCGGTCTGCGCCCACCCATGGTCTTTTTATGCTCTTGAAAAGTCTGGCGTATTTCCCCCGGTATTGTTTCCATTCCGCTAACCATCTGCTTCAGCAACGAACCTAGCATACTGGTCGCAGAGTGGTCCTTTCGCGCCGCGAAGTCAAAGTAAAAACACGGAACAGACATGGTTTGTCCTTTGGCCTGATTGCACAGACTGTCTACCACTAGTGAGCTATCATTGCAGTTTATTAGCATAGGCTTGCTTCTCTACTCGAAGGTTAATCCTTGTTACCTGATGAATGTCTTACCGACCCCGGGATCTCCGTAGCAAAACAGAACTTCCTTATCGCTTTCGCCTTCCCCACCCAATCCGCACCATCTTCTGAATAGCTCAGTCCGGATGAGCCATTCCCCAACACCGCCAATACGGCGTTCTTGGATGCCCCAATGGCGTAAGCCAGAATCCAGGGGTGATAGCCAGGTCAGGATTTCTAATCGATCATCAACAGTATAATTGTTCGACACATTAGTATTATAAGAGTCCGTAGTATTGAGACAGTTGTTGCTTCGATCGATGGTATATTGGGACATATTCAGCTCGATATTACTTGTTCTGTTGAAGAGAAGTTACTGAGTATGGTTGGTCGATGATATTCCAGGAGTGGAAGCGGAGCGGGGTCTGGTCCAAGAAAAGCGGGGCTCTGCTGGCGTTAAGCATCTTCTCAAGACCAGCGAGTCAGAATTAAGCCACCCGAAATGCGCAGAACTAATATTACTTTTGTGGCGACCGGTGTGCCTACTAATACGGTACGATGAGGGATAATCTTTACGGTTTCCCAAGTCCCCGCCTATTACCTAACGTTAATTCTCGCTCAGTAGAATTCTAAGTTAGCCACCAACAAAACTCTTAAGGGCCTGTTTACCTAAACGTCTAATTCTAAAATTTGGATGATAAAATTAGATGGTGGTTTGTCAACAGGCACCATTTTCCAATAGACGGTGCGAAAGTGTGTACCTAATCCCCTGCCGTCCTAAACCCCTGTCACCAAAGGGTCAAAAGGTGATGTTCCTAGGAAGTGGGTCTGGAATCCCACCAGATATGATACTAGAAGATGCTTTACTGTAGGTACTCGGGTGAGGGGGAAATATTGGGACAAGCAGGGGTTGAAGAATTAACTCTAATTAGTAGTTATCTTACTTTTTTTTGGTTCTTTGATACCCCTTCCAAGGTACTTGTATATGCACAGGCCTCTGCTACCCCTGCTTGTCCCAATACTTCACCCCTACCCCTAGTAAACACAATCTGCTTGCTCGCTACCCTCCAACCGTGTAGCCCGCCTTAACGGCCGGCACCTTCTCGAAGTACCGGTATGGTATAATACTAGACGGCGGCCGTCTACAGGTAGACGGGCCCTAAGTACCGATGAGAGAATCAATCTAGACATGGTCCCCGACGCTGCGAAACCATTTTTTGGTGGAAACCACAGACGCCATTGGGTCTCTCAGCCAAAGCCGGGAAAATTACAAGCGCCATACATAGGTATTGTCAGTTAGCAAAAGTAACCAAACATTGAGATGCAACGGCTGGCACCTCTTTGTCAACACCCAACTCAACCAATGACCTCCGGAACCACAACCGAAAAATATTTAAAAATAAAATAAATATATAATCCTAACTAACACCTTGTGTGTCATCCAGCCGCTTTATTGAGATTGTTTTTCTTATGGTAGGGGTATGGGGTGTGTTACGAGTAGGAGGAAGGAAGGAATAAGGAGAAACGCACAGGGAAGACAAATGGCAAGGAAGAATTCACAGCATGGGGAAAATCAAATATAAAAGGATGAAAACTGCAAGCTATAAACTGAACTTGTTCACAATAATAGAACTACCACACCCCACCGACCAGATTGTGCCGTAGTTTGTAAACAGGAACTAACATCCCCTCATTCGGCCAAGTTAGACAGGGAGTTTCAAACTGTTGCCGAAATATGTGTGCATTCCCATGCCATGAGATTTGCCTCACCTACAAGGGATGACGTTCGACAGTGGGTTTAATGAGGAACGTGCTGCAAACTAGAAGGAGTGGCGGCGATTTCTATGATACGGTGTCTCTTAGGCCTCAAATCGCGCTAGAGGTCACCGCTTCGGGAGTAGCAGCTCCCCCGCCCGCCAATGGCGATTCATAACTGCGAGCATGAATGGTATTTGGCCGCCATTATCTGGTATGTCGGGATTGACCTCTTTCCGTTCAAGCAGAGCTCTAACCGCCCCCTCGTGTCCTTTCCTAGCGGCGTGTGCGAGCGGCGTCTGGCCCGTATAGTCCGGCTTGTTAGGGTTGACATCGCCACGCTCGAGTAGTAATCTCATTGCTCCCTCGTAACCGTCCTCAGCGGCCCGCGAGAGCGGTGTTCGGCCGCTCGTATCCAGCTTGTCAGGGTCGACCTCGTCCCGCCCGAGTAGTGTTTTCACTACTCCCTCGCGTCCACTCCAGACGGCATACACGAGGGCCGTTCTACCGCCAGGATCTGGCCTGTTGGGGTTGACCTCATGCCGCTCGAGCAGTATGTTCACCACTCCCTCGCACCCACTCCAAGCTGCCCACGAGAGTGGCGGCCGGCCGTCATCATCCGGCCTGGTGGGGTCCACTTCCCCCCGCGCGAGTAGAATTTTCACCACTCCTTCCCACCCCCCACGAGCCGCTACTGAGAGCGGTGTTTCGCCCAAAATATTTGCCCCGTCGGGTTTGACCCCTTGCTGCCCGAGTAGTATTTTCACCACCCCCTCATGACCTCCCAGAGCGGCAAAAAAAAGGGGCGTTTGGTCGAAATCATCCGGCTTGTCGGAATCGACTTCTTCTCGTCCAAGGAGTATTTTTACCACTCCCTCATGCCCTCTCCCGGCAGCATGCGAGAGCGGTGTTTGACCGATAAAATGTGGCGTGTCGGGGTCGACCCCCTCCACCCCGAGCAACATTATTATAATTTCATTATGTCCATGTTGAGCTGCTCGTGCAAGAGGAGTATACCCAAAACAGTCTTCTTCGTTAATATCATGACATTCCATCTGAATCAAAGCAGCTACGAGCTCGACAATTCCGAAGATCGATGCGCAGTGCAGTCCGCTGAACTGGAAACTGATACCATCATCGCTGCGAGGCCTACCCTGCGCTTCCTCCCAAAGGAATTTCCCCGATATGTGGTCATTATATTCCCGGAACAGCTCGAGGGCAAGCGACATGGTGCGGTCCGAGAATTCCCTTTTCGCATGGACTCCCCAGTACAGGGAACAGTATTCTAGGAAAGGATAACTATGGGCAACGACACGGTGATCGCCGGGAGGATAGGTCGAAAGGTCCTTAACCTGTTTGGAATTCAGATATGTCAAGCATATCTCCGCCATTGCTGAGTGAGGTCTGCCCAAAATATCTGGACGGGCGGAAAGATACTCTCGCAGAGTAAAGTGGATTAGCCGCACAGTTGATCCCACCCTACTCTTACCCATGGCAATAAGCCCTTGACAACAGCCTAATAATGTCGCTATCGAAGGGATGTTGCCGGCATTGAAATACCGGGAGCCTAACTCGACTGCTAGGGCTCGGCAGAGTTCACCCGCCTCCAGCGGCCGTTCCGCATGATTGACCCACATCAAAGCTTCTATCCCGAGTCTGGATTTACCTCCACTCTGCGCCTTTATCCGTTCTATCGTTGCACCGTAGACATCCTCCAACCCCAATCCATCTGTCATTTTGCTAAGCCTTTCTCGCCGGCGATAAATTGTCGGTTCTTGCAGAATTGCTTCGATATTTAAGGAAGCGAGGAGAAACCTATATATATCTATTAGCCGATAAAGTGGGATGGGACTCTCAGTATCATGGCTGCTGCGCACATTTCCGATATATGTTCGGGAATCTTCTTCAGAATGTCTGCCTCCAGACTCGCATCCATTGCATCCGGTGTTTCGTCCTCGCTTAGCCTGGAGTGAAGGAATCGGGCAATATCATCCCTGGTAGGGCCTACGGATACACTGGTCACTCGTCCAGCGAGACGTGTTTCAATCTCAGCGCGAATATGGGGCCTTCCGGTCATGAATATTCGAGTTCCCGGGGACTTCTCAAGGATTTGTTCCAATGAATCAAGGAGCCGATATCGCTGGACAGCCGCGCATTCATCTAGAGCATCAATGACCATAAACGTGGGCTGTGTGGGCGTGATAAGTTGCAGCATTTTCACGATATCGATAAGTTGCGGCCTGCGTCCACAAACGGCCTCCTTCTGCTCTCGCAAGGCCTGCCGTATCTCCTCCGGAATCCTTCCTATTCGGCTGACTATTTGCTTTAGCAGGGAACCCAGCATACTGGCCGCAGTCTGCTCCTTCCGCGCTGCGAAGTCGAAGTAAAAACATGTGACAGCCGTGTTTTATCCTCTGGTCTGATCGCACAGCCAATCTACTACTTGTGAACTGTCATCGCGGCTTGTTAGCACTAGTTCACTCCTCTCTCCGGAGGATAATCCTTGTTACCTCATAAATGTTTTGCCGACACCCGGATTTCCATAGCAAAACAAAACTCCCTCATCGCCTTCATCTTCCTCCCCCAATCCGCACCATCCTCTGAATTCCTCTGTCTCCATGAGCCATTCCCCGACATCACTGACACGACGCTCTTGAATATCGCAATGTCGTAAGCCGGGATCCAGGGGCGATAGCCAGGTTAGGAGTTCAGACAGGTCCTCGGCAACAGTCTGCTTGATGACCACTTTTTCATTATAATAGTTCGTGGTATTGAGGCAGTTGGTATTTTGACTAACGGTGTATTGGGACATCTTCGGCTCTTTTTTGCTTGCTCTGTTGAGGAAGAAGAGTTGTTGAGTATGGTCGGCTGACAATATTCCTGCGAGATGAGGAAAAGTGGGGCTTGTAGGAAGAAGCGAGGGGGGGGTCTGTTCAGACAGCGCCGCAGCTTCGGCCACTCCTAGGCGCCAAGGACACCACAACTAAAGAACGCGAAATGTGTGAATCAAATACTCCTGCGGCTACTGCTGGTGGAGTAAGCCCGTCAGACCTACAGACCACCGTACCCAGGATGGTCAACACTCCAAAGTCACTTCCGGGCGTAGACCGCAATTACCGTCGGCAGTGACAATATCGCTAGTTTCAACTTTTAGTATATGGCGAGGCGACAACATGTTCACAATTTTTCGCGAGTTGGAGTTTACTAAAAATGTGAACGTATTTCTCCTGCTTAATATCACGGAGGCTCTGCCACTGCATAGCAGGTGAGCCGTTGGCGAGGCTCGGCAAATGTTCGTACTTGTAGGTGGTTTTGGGGAGTGTTGAAGGTGCTCTTTGGTTAATGCCAAGACTCGCTGTGGGTGTTGCTGTGGGTTCCCCTGGTCTACAGAGCCGCACACTCTGCATATATGCAAGCGAGCTCCCAAGATATGATCCAGGGCGGAATTCACACTCGACAGACCGCAGTTCCCTACCTTACCCCCATGCTCGCTAGCCGGAAATTTCAGGGCCTGGTTACCTACAGTCATCACCGTCGTCAGGACAAAACAGGCAAACCTATTCGATACCAGCGACCCTCAAACCTTTCCTACAAAATACCATCAAGGTTTTACCCTTTATCACTCATCCCAATCCAGTAATAGATGATAACACTAAGCTAAGACCCCCCCTCTTTATTTAGTCAAAAAAATTGCAAAATTAAGGAAAATTTAAGGGAAGTAAACCAGAAATACTGCTAGAGTTAGCGATTTTTTTAATTTTTAAAAAGCATTATTTAAGTGGCTTGTGTCACTTAAAATTCATTGGCAAAATCTCCATCTGAGGAAATTAACAAGAGTTTTGCCTGCCAAGAATACCCCAAAGAAATCGACATTTGCACAAATCGCATTTTTCTGTGCCCAATTTTTCTGCAAAAATCTTAATAAATCCACCTATTTCTAGTTTATGTTTAAGTAATATTTTTATATTTTTGTGATTTTTTATGGTAGTGTTTTCTTTCATAGGAGTTGTGTATAATTTTCTTGGCAATGGGAGAAACATTGCTGTTGGCTGGCATTAAAAAACATTGATGGTATTTTGTAGGGAGGGCCCGGGATTTGCTGGTACCGTATTCTGATAGGTTTTCTCGGACAAAACTAGGGTCGTGACGAACAGGGATTAACGACGAGTAATTTTCTACAACCCTAACCTTGACGATTCCTTTCCTGCCCACTAAATACTCCCGTTCGTCAGCACCCCTGTTTCATCGCGACTACGGTGACTGTATACCGTAGCCGGCTGTCTAATAGCTTGAGACGGTGCCGATCGTTAAGGTGCGCTTGACGGTTGGGGTGTGTGGGCAAGTAGAGGGCGTTTACCTATGGTAGCGAGTATGGTGGAATTTGTTAATACACTTCTGAGGCAACACCACGTTTTCACCGTCTTGCTATAAGAGTTCATGAGGGTAGAAAAATTGGGCAAATGCTTTCACACTATCTATCGGACAATGGTGCCGGTTGGGACTCCACCATCTAGTTTTATCGCCTAGGTTTAGGAATAGACTGTTCGGTGAACGGGCCCTGACTCAATTCCTACGACGCCCCATCTTATTGTTGGAAATGGTGCTGCTCGCCATACTCACGATACTTCCTTTGTTCAGATAGTTTCCGGGAGTGGCTTCGGATATGCGCTGAGGATCCGGGCATATGGCTTCGGCTTTGGGCGTTTGGTTTGTACGTTCGGGAAAACATTGCGAATGCAGGAATGCGCGATAGTTATGGGATCGTGCAGCTTTCGGGAAAGTCGGGAGAAAAGCCGAGAGAAAAGCGAAAGCACTGTAAGGCCAGCGTGAGAGGTGGGAAAAGTGTTTGTTTTCCTTTGAGTTAGCCGGGAGTCCTCACGCAGGAAGGAGATACTCACATGGAGTAGTGTGGTGCCTCATGGATGGATATGATGTCTTCGCGATTGGTATATACTGATCGCTGTTAGTTAGTTAGCGAGTTGAGCATCGAGCATCATGGAGTCGTTGAACGAGAGACTATTGTTGTTAAGTTAGTGAAGAGTTTTTCCCCGCTCCTGAGTGCGATTGTTTCAGGTGTGAGTTTCTTGGCGTTTTTCGTTTTGTTTCACCGCTTGTCACTCGCCGTATCTCGTTTCGCAGTGTATCGTTTCGCCGTGGGTCATTGGCAAAACTTATGACAATCCAGTAATTTCAACCCGGCTAGGACAGCACAACAAGAAAACCACTGTTACCCCAACACCCGACTCCGTCAATTCATTCTCAGGTAGACCAGTGCGATTCTGTGTGCGCTTTGGCCCCTCTCTGCCCAACCAATTAGAGGATCCCTAGTAAAAGGAGTTGAAAGAACTAGTATTTTCTTGCTTTAACACTTTTTGATAGTTATCAGGAACGAGCTCTCTACGGCTAAGCATCTTTTCGGCAGGCATCCCGGAAATTTTCTTTCCCGGTGATCTCGCAGCGCGCACCATTGGCTTAGCTGGTATTCGGCTGTCTCAACTTGCCTTCTAGAGGGAGTGAGTGGTAGCTTATTCTTTGAGCGCACGCTACGTTATACGGCAAACTTGTCAGGTACCGTAGTCTCACCCCGTCCGTCATCGCGTCTATGTCGCGGGGAGTTAGTAGGCATCGGCTAGATCCAATACCGTAGTGCTCATTAAGCCACATTATTCATGGTGATCACCCCCCGCTAGTAGGTGCGCTCTCCTTATACCGCATTTGCTGGGAAAACTGGAAATGGCGCTAGAGGAGCAAAATACAGTGCTGTTCAATAGTTGAGTGCAAGTAAACCTCTACTGGAAACTCTTTCCCTTGGAAAAGTAAAAACTTTAGTAGAAACGACACCCAATATTGCATATTTTTTCTCCGAAGATTCCTTATAACCCTATCCTATATTTATGAAATGTGTGCTTGGAATTTGATTTATGTCAGTGTTGTGGTTGGTTAATGGCTCATAGAACTTGATCCGGCCTGCCGGATGTGTAATTTTGGTTGTCGGCCCGAGTTTTTCAGCACTAGCTCTAAGTATCTAAGTATCTGTTATACCCATTGTAGTGCCGTCCCATTCACTAACTTACTAAGTATTTATATTTTATATATTTTCTTTGATTTTCAGGATACCGGTAGTGGGGTTGGTGGTGGTGCGCTGTTGCGATGACCGGAGTTTTTCCTGTTCGTTGATGTGCGGTTAGTTCTGTTAAGGAGCAATATCAGCCTGTTGTGTGGGATGTGATTCTCAGCAACATTGCCCCTACCCACGTTCCCGACGTATCCCGGGGAATCTTGTCCGGAATGTCTGCCTCCAAAAACTCTTGTTCATGGCATCCGGCGTTTCGTTCTCACTCATCCTGACACAAAAGTATGTGATGATATCAGATTTTTTGGGCGCTACTGATACACTTATCACTCGTTTAGCTGGACGTTATTCGGTCTTATAATAACCACAATATGGGGCCCCCCAGTAATAAACACTCGAGTGCCTCTGGATTTCTTAAGGCCTTTTTTTCAATGAATAAAAAAGCCTAAACCGCTACGCAGCTCTGCATTCGCCCAGAGGGCTAATGGCCATAAATGTGCACTATTGCGAGGTGATGAGTTGTAACATCTCCACCGTATCAGGGCGTTGAGATCCGCATCCGTCAATGGCCTTTTTTCTGTTCTTAAAAGGCCTATGATATTTCCCCCGGAATTTTTCCATTCCGCTAATCACTTGCTTCGGCAAGGAGTCCAACGTGTTGGTCTCAGCCTGCTCCTTCCGCACTGTGAAGTTGAAGCAGAAACATTTAACGGCAATGTTTTGCCCTTTAGCCTTATCGCACAGCTTGTCAGCTACTAGCGAACTATTACCGCGGCCTGTTAGTACGGCTTCTTCTCTGCCTGGGGGTTAATACCTGTTACCTAATAATTGTCTTGTGGGCCCCCGGATCCCCGTGGCGCAGCAGAAATGGCTTATCTCCTCCACCTTCCCCACTCAGCTAGCACCACAATCTGAATTTCTCGGTTTGGGTGAGCCATTCCCCAACATCATTGACACTGCGCTCTCTAACGTCACGATACTGTAAGCCGGGTCCCAGGGATGATACGAGGTTAGGAGTTGGGGTCAATCACGGGTGACAGTACAGATATTCCACACATCAAAAGACTTGATATTGTTGGAAGGGTTGGCACTCCGGTTGATGGTATATTGGGACATCTTCTACTCTATTGTTTCCTCTATTGCAGAGGAGCTGCCGGGCGTGGTTTGTGGGTGATATACCTATCCGTGTGAGAAACGCGGGGCTAGATGAAAGAAAGAGGGGGTTGGCCTGCAATACAGCCTTGTGGCAGATAGTTACAATGTCCTGATAAAGGACATTGTCTGTGGCCACTTTTACACCAAACCTGACCTTGATCACGGAGCCACAACTCAACCACCTATTGTTGAAGATCACCGGTGATCACTCTGCGCTGAGAGATGTTTCCTTTGTACCTTTCCTATCTTGTTGATTTATTATTACTGGTTTCCTTGTGGCTCATTATGAATGGGAGAGGGAGAATTAGCACACCTGGTTTGTATACTATGTATTGGCATTCGCATATATGTCCGGCAATGATCGGGGAGCAGAGCGGAAGATAGTTCAGAATGCTAAATGCAAAAGGGACAGAAACTCACTATTGGAGTAGCATCTCTAGAGGGATTTCTGTGATCAAGTTCTCGGCACTTTCTTACTGTCCTGGTGGTAGGGACGTAGCGTTGAGAAGCCTCGGGTGTCCTCTATATAAACCGTGGGCTTCTCTCTCGATATGAAGGCCAAGAAAGAAAGATATGATACCCAGAATCCGGAGTTTTTTATCCTCCTTGTCTTTAGTTTATTCTCTCTTCCGGGGTCCTCCTAATCGGTACCTTGTAACAACGCCTAGTACCCAAGTAAATGAATTATTTGTAAAATAGTCGAACTGGATATTCTACTTGTGATATCTCAATGCTGAAGTGCATGGCACAATATTGAGTGAACTGCTGCGATCTTTGATTGGCGACTTTTCAAACATGCATTTATTTTCCTATTTTCATCAATTCAAATTATAGGTACTGGCTTCTGTTTTAGGCTGGCCCATCCAGATTGAGGATCACTGACCACTGACCGAAGGAATTTCTTATAGAAATCCAAGTTTCAGATGCGCTTGATCTTAAGCTATCTATTGATTAGTGATGGACACGATCATGATCGAGCATATAATGGGGGACATGCTCTATCATGATCTGATCGAGGGGATATCATAATTGAATGATCGATGAAACGGGCGACCCTGATGGAGTGATCGATCATGGCAACTACTAGAGTATGGTCCGTTTTGCAGTTATTCAATAAGTTAACGGCGTAAAGTCTGGCATGCTCGCTGACCGGAAATCTTACCGATCCGATTAGCATTGTAATCTATTATCAGAGAGCCTAAATCCACCCAGCTGACACTACACCTTGCTGAAAAAACCACCATTCATCCAACTTCTCCCTCCTTCCGGAATTTGCTCATTGGTGGAGCCATATGGTGCTGTGGGGTCTCCGGTCCCTCTATTTTCAACCTAGATGGGACACTAGTATGATACGGTGGTTGAGGGGCGTTTCGGAAGTGGTCTGGAGATATTCTTTCCCTCAGGTATCACTTTTAAACATGGATCGACAGCGGCGACAACCAAACGAAAGGCCAACAGTTCACACAAGGGAAACATGATAACACGACTCAAGAGCGGGGGAGCTCTCTTTTTCAACCAAACTCTCTCTAAAACCACGCTCACAACTAACGGGAAAGACAGGAGCATATATAATAATCAGCAGAGTCATTCTATCCTCCCATGGGTTACCATACATGCCCATGCAATTACACATGTATCTCCCTTCCCTTGCTCACCCCCATTCTAGCAAGAAAGGTTCCCACTATCCATAACCTCCCGGTATCCAGCTCTTTCAAGTTCGCTTCCGACTCTTCCACTTTCTAACTGCTTTATGACTTCTTTGCAGCTTTCCCACCTTCGTTCCGACTGATGCATCGATCCAGAACCCAAGCGCATTCCCACATCCAAAATGCTCTCCCGAAACCCAAAGCGCGCTTCTGAAGCCAAAGTAGGTTCTCAAGATTATCCGAACCATGAAGAGAACTATCGTGAAATGCTGAGCATGCCGAGTAGAATCAAAGACCACCAATAATCACCTCACGTGCTACTGGTGTGTGTGGAGCATTGGATAGTCTTAAAGTGGCTTCTACAGTGCGAGGATAGTTCTCCCGGACACAGGCTGCAGTATATTCTTCATTATTTCTGTGCTGACATACATCATGTTATCAAGCTGATCGCGGGAGAGTGGGACCAAGGAGTAACAAGAAATACCAGTCTGCAATCCCACGCCTCCCCTTCTCTCGTCTGTAGTGGGGGTGGCCAGGACGAGTACCGGAATCTGCTAAGTAAAATATCGCACAGCCTTGTTCCAAAAATTCTGGCACTCGCGCTGGTATCGTGACAAAATTTTATAGTTGATGTATTAGAGTTCTTTGTGTTTCTGTATCAGCCCAGGTGCCAGAACTTTTAGAAGGCGGCTGTAATATTTGCTAAGCCATAGATTTACGGCAGCCAGTCTCCTGTAGCGGGTATGCTCTCTATATGCTTGTTCAAAATCGTCCTAAGAACCCATGCACTATAGTACACTGCTTTTCCTGTTTTTTAAAAACATGAAAAATACTCCATAATTATTATATAGCTTATCCGAATGATTCCGTCGCTCGAGAAAAAACAGTGGGAGGGAGAGGGGAGGGAGATAGGACAGGGGGGGGCACAGGCAGGAATTCATAGCGAGCGTAGAATTAAACAGGATATGATGAAAACCACAAGTATTAAACTGAACTTCCCCACAATAATTGAACCACCGACGGGAGTCAACAGCATTTTGTAAACAGAACCCCATGAATCGTCACCAGGAGGGGTTAAACAGCAAGTTTTGGACTAGTGTGGTAACATGAGTTTGAATTCCCATTTCACAGGGTTTCTCTCAGGTAATAATAGTGACGACGTTTGTGGGTAGCTCCGATGAGCAACGTGCTGAAAACAGGGAGGAATGGCTATGATCTCGACGAGGCGGCGTACCTTGGCCTTAAATCGCGTGATGGGTCGCCGCCTCAGAAGCTTGTAGCAGCGCTATCACCCCCAAGTGACCATGCCAGGTTGCCCGCATGAGCGGGGTTTTCCCCCGATGATCTGGCTTGCCGTGGTTGACCTCTTCCCTCTCAAGCAAAGCCCTTACCACCCCCTCATATCCATTCCTAGTAGCCCACGCGAGTGGTGTTCGGTCCCGCTTATCCGGCTTGTCGGGGTTGACCTCTTCCCGCTCAAGGAGAGCTCTTACCACTCCCTCATATCCCATCCTGGCGGCCCACGAGAGCGGTGTTCGGTCCCAGTTATCCGGCTCGTCGGGGTTGACCTCTTCCCGTCGAAGCAGAGCTCTTACCACCCCCTCATACCCCTTCTCAGCGGCCAACGCGAGTGGTGTTAGGCCCCAGTTATCCGGCTTGTCGGGGTTGATATCGCCTCGCCCGAGTAGTAATCTCACAGCTCCCTCATGCCCCCCCTCGGCAGCATTCGAGAGCGGAGTTTTACCGGAACTAGATTGCTTGTTGGGGTCGACCCCTTCCTGCTCAAGGAACATTTTTACAATTTCATCATGCCCATGTCGAGCTGCCCATGCAAGAGGAGTATGACCCCAATAATCCCCTTCATTAATATTATAACATTCCATCTCTAACAAAGCGGCTAGAAGTTCCGTGATTCCGATGCCAGATGCATAGTGTAGAGGGCTGAGATGGAAACCGCCATAATGAACAATCTGGTAATCGACAGATTTGGCGAAAAGAAATCTCCCCGATATGTGTCCATCATATTCGCGAAACAGCTGGAGGGCTAGCGACCTGGCGCAGTCCGAGAGCTCCCTTTGCGCATGGGCCCCCCAGTATAGGGAGCAATATTCTAGAAAGGGTTTGTCATGGATGGCAGTATTGGGATTGGCGGACGGATTGGCGGAAAGGGCCTTGACCTGTCCGGAATTCAGATATGTCAAGCATATCTCGGCCATTATTGAGTGAGGTGTAGCAAAAAGATCGTGATGAGCGGAAAGATACTCTCGCAGGGTAAAGTGGACCAGTCGTACAGTTAATGCCTCCTTATTCACAGTAATAAGCCCTTGACAGGAGTCCACCAAGATTGATATTGAAGGGACGTTGCCGGTATTAAAATCTGTAGAGCCTAGCTCGATTGCCAGGGCATGGCAGAGCTCATCCAGGCTCAATGGCCGTTCAGCATGACTAATCCACATTAAGGCTTCCATCCCGAGTCTCGATTTACCCCCGCCCTGCGCCTTGATCCTCTCAAGAGTCGCACCGTAAACATCCTCCAACCCCAATCCATCTCTCATTTTGCTAAGGGTTTCTCGCCTCCGATAGATTGTAGATTCTTGCAAGATTGCTCCGATATTTAAGGAAGCGAGCAGAAACCTAGATATATCGATCAGCCGGTAATGTGATAGGATGAGGCGTCATGACCGATACCCACATTTCCGCTGTATTTTCAGGAACCTTCCTCAGAATTTCTGCCTCCAGACTCTCATCCATGGCATCCGGTGTTTCGTCCTCGTTTAGCCTGAAATGAAGGAAGCGGTCGATATCGCCCCTGGGAGGGCCTACGGATATACTTGTCACTCGTGCTGAGAGGCGTGTTTCAACCTCGACGCAAATATTAGGCCTTCCAGTCACAAATATTCGCGAGTCCAGGGAGTTCTCCAGGATTTCTTTCAATGAATCAAAAAGCCTAAATCGCTGCACAGGTGTGCACTCGTCGAGACCGTCAATGATCATAAATGTGCGCTGCGAGGACGTGATAAGTTGCAGCATCTTTACGATAGCAACAAGCTGCGGTTTGTGTCCACTAACGGCCGTTTCCTGCTTTTGCAAGACCCGGGATATTTCCTCCGGAATCCTTTCCATCCCACTGATCAGTTGCTTCAGCAGGGAACCCAGAATACTGGTGGCTGACTGCTCTTCTCGCGCCGCGAAGTCGAAATAGAAGCACGTAACCGAGGTGTTTTGTCCTCTGCTCTGATCGCACAGCCGGTCTACTACTAGCGAACTGCCATCGCTGCTGGTTAGCAAGGGCTCATTTCTCCCTCCGAAGTATGATGGCTGTTACCTAATAAACGTCTTGCCTACACCCGGGCTTCCATAGCAAAACAGAACTTCTTTGTCACTATCATCTTCCCCAATAAGGCCGCTCCACCTTCTGAATTCCTCACTTTGCACGAGCCATTCCCCGACATCGCTAATACGGCGCTCCCGAATGTCCCGATGCCGTAAGCCGGGCTCCAGCGTCGACAGCCAGGCTAGGAGTGTAGGCCGATCATCGCCGATAGTAGAGTTGCTCCACACATTAGTGTTGTAAGAGTTCGTAGTATTGAAGCACTTGTTGCTATCATTGATGGTGTATTGAGACATCCTCCACTCTATTGCTTGCTCTGATGAACAGGAGTTGCTGGTGGTAGTTGGTCGGCGATATTCCTGCGGATGAGAAAAGCGGGACTAGCTAAAGAAAAGAGGGGTTCGCCTAATACAGAAGCATCACAAGTATAACTCGAGTTCCTTGGCAAAATCCATTGTTGTAGCCAATTTTACACAAAAACAGACCTTGTTCGCAGTGCCAGAACTCAACCGCTTTGTTCGCAAGTAAATCAATTCCGATTACAATAATAGGACTGGGTATCCTAATTATGATATCTCAATCCTGGAGCGCATGGTGCAATACTGGATGAACTGTTGCAATGCGAAATTGGTGATTTTCAAAACAAGTATCCTTTTCTACATAGGGCGCCCATAAAAATGACGATCGCTGCCCAGATAGCAACGGAATTTCTTATAAACGCAAATTTAAGCTTTAGTACATCTTTCGCTACCCCTTGATGCATCTTCCCATTTAATTAGTTAAGCGGAGGTTCAAAGCGAGATCTCAGAAACTCCGAATTTTCGTCGCTTCGGTGCCTTTTTAGCGCTATGGTACTCGAGTACAGTACGGGGCATCAACAACGCTTAATTTTGTTCCATAAGTCGCCGAGGGACATTCCAAGTAAGCCTCTTCAGCACTATTGCCTAATATAATTCTTGTGGCCATTACACCCCGATGCATGGTAAATCCATTAAACCCGAGACATTATCGGAAGTACTCGAGTAGTGCCCCCAGATATGGTAGTGTCACACCTTATGGCTGCGGCCGCCCTAATAGCTTGAGCGCGCATGAGTTCAGACGGTAACCACTCGGCACCGGACTAACTTTAATCCTTGATAAACTTCCATGTAAACAACCTACCTTGACCCCAGGCTCGCTGACCCGAACTCTAACCTAATTCGATTCTCATCGCAGTCTATCATCTAAAGTATGATACTACAACTAACACCACACTAGGCCGGAAAAAAAAGCACTACTATCCTCTCAACCTTCCCCTCCTCTCCCCATTTTTCCAGTTGGTGGAACCGCGTGGAGCCATGGGATCTTATGTCCCGCGATGTTTCAGTCGAGATGGTACATCACTAGTGCTGGAGTTGAGTACCGTAGCATTCGGGAAAGCGGTCAGACAGTGTTCTTTCCCCCCGGTATCACTTTTAAACGCGGATCGACAGCGGCGGCAACCAAATGAAACGCCAAGAATTCACACAACGAAAACACGATTATATAATATCATCGCCCAACTCAGGCGGGGGGAAGTTCTCTCTCTCAACAACACACCCCCTACGACCACGCTCACTATTAACAAACGGCAGAGACAGAGGCATTTATATCAACCATAGCGGTGTTATCCTATCCTTCCATAGATAACGACATATGCCCATGCTATCACCCGTATGTCGCCCCTTCTCCTTGCTCACTCCGCTGCGATTGTACCTTGGCATAAATAACCGAACATTTAGCCTCGCAACCTTCTACAGCTATTGCAACCCCTCCCCCACACTCCCGCGCCCGCCATACCCTTACCACGACGGAAAACTATCATTCGGGCAGATGGATGATATAATACTCACTAGGGTTATGCATTTACTTCACTCTTAAATGTTTTTTTAGTTGTGGTTTTGGCAACCATCTGTTGAGAAGCCAGGTATTTAGACGGTGCGTCACGTTGCATCTCGATGTTCGGTTATTTCTACAAACGAAGAATACCACAAGAAAGACAAAGACTCCCACTATCCGTAGCCTCCGGGTGCCCAGCGCTTTCGGGCTCCCTTCCGGCCTTTCAAATCCCTTGCCCCTTCAGTAGCGCTTCCCGCAGCTCCCCCGCCTCAGGTCCGGCAGATGCATCGATCCAAATCCCAAGCGCATTCCCGCAGCTAAAATGCTCTCCCAAAAACCAAAGCACGTTTCCGAAGCCGAAGGATGTTCCCAAAGTTACCCGAATTATGAAACGAACTATCGGATATGCTGAGCATGCCGAACAAAATCAAAGACTTTCAACAATCATTTCACGTGTTATCGGTGTGTGGGGAATTCGGTAGTCTTAACCTGGCTTCTAACGGGAGGTGATAGTTTTCCCGGACACCGGCTGCAGTACATCCTTCATTATTTCTGCGCTGATGGGTACCACCTTATCAACTTGATCGCGGGGGGAGTAGTCTAGGGCCAAGAAGTGACAGGAAATGCCAGTCTGCAACCCCATGCCTCCCGCTCGGGTCGACAACGGGGGTGGATAGAATGACGACCGGTAGGTATCTGCGAAGTGAAATACTGTGCAGGCTCATTTTAAAAGTTCTGGCGCTAGGGCCGACACCGCGACAAAATTTTGCAGTTGATGTATTAGAGTACTTTGTGTTTCAATATTAGTCTACGTGCCGGAGCTTTTAGAACGCGGCTCTGCAATTTGTAAAGCCATATCATTTGCGATAGCCAGTCCCTTGTGGTAGCTACAGTATGATCTCTATATTCTTGTCAACTATGCTTGTTCAACATCGTCCTAAGAATCTGTGCACTATAACACACTGCTCTTCCCGCATCTTACTTTGGGGAAATAAAAAATACCTCACATATAGCTTATCTATCACACGGGGGATTTCGTCACTCGAGAAGAAGAGACAGCGGAAGGGGAAGGAGATGAGGTGGGGGGGGGGAGGGGGTACGGGCGAGAATTCATAGCGAGTGTAGAATTTGTTGAAAATGGTGCTGTCATACCGGTACTCTCACGATACTTCCTTTCTTCAGATAGCTTCCGGAAGCGCGCCTGTTTGTGGCTTCGGATATGCGCCGAGGTTCCGGGCATATGGCTCTGGCATTGGGCATAGGTTTTGTCTTCGAAGACTCGCTTTGGCTCGGGTATACGGTTCGGCTTTGGGCGTTTGGTTTGAATCGTACGTTCGGGAGAGCATTGCGAATGCAGGAATGCGCGATAGTTTTGGGATCGTGCGGCTTTCGGGGAAGCCGGGGGGGGGGAAGCGGGGGTACTGTAAGATCAGCCGGAAAGAGCTGGAAGCTCGGAGGTGGGAAAGTGCTTGTTTTCCTTTTAGTTAGCCGGGAGTGCTCACGGGGGAAGGAGATACCCACATGGAGTAGTGTGGTGCCTCATGGATGGATATGATGTCTTTGGGATTGATATATACTCCTGTGATCACCCTTAGTTAGTTAGTTGAGCGTGAGCTTGAGGTTGTTGTTAGTGAAAGGATTTTTCCCCACCCCAGAAGTGTGCGATCGTTTAGGTTGTGAGTTGCTTGGCGTTTTCGTTTCATTTCACCAATTGTCACTCGCCGTGAATCGTTTCGCCCATCGAAGTCCAAAAGAATTAAATACGATAGGATGAAAATCACAAGGCTTAAACTGAAAATTCCCGCAATACCAGAACAGCTTCACCCTACCCACTGGACTAGATAGTACATTGCAAACAGAAACACACGAATCGTCGCTCAGATAGATTAAATAGCGAGTTTTAGACTAGTGAGGTAACATGAGTTTGAATTCCCATTTCACGGGATTCCCCGCACGTAAAAAAAAGGGATGTCGTTCATGGGCAGCTTCGATAAACAAATTGCTGCAAATAGGAAGGAATGATCGCGATTTTCACGAGGTGGTGTCTCCAGGCCTTAAATCGCGTTATGTGTCACCACTTCGGAAGGCTGCGGCAGCCGTCCTATGCGAGGAATGGCTGTTACCCCTGCTGGTGAAAATCACAACCCCCGTCGGAAAGCAAGTGCCCCAGGGAAATCGCTGCCGACTTAGATACGTGCCGTGGTGTCATATTGACGCGAAAACTTGTAACATAAAGTTACCTTGCAACATTTTATTTTTATTTTTATTAAATCCCTGGTATTCTTTTAGGTACAATACATACAAACTAGTCCTAATCGTAACTAAGATGCCGGTAGCGGTGCCTCTTCCTACTTCCTACAAATACTCTCTGCGTCCCAATTCTCGCTTCCAATGCAAGGTTTACACATAAACAACTCCTCCGCATCCCACTTGGCCTTGATTCTGAGCAGTCTGTCATAGTTCTCTCCCCAGAAAACTTCCTGCCAGCGCCTCTCATATAAATTCGCCTCGTTAATATAAGCACCCATGTCCGGCTCCAACGCGGCAAGAATGGGAGTCTCGACATCCGTCATGTTCCGTGCTATAATGGCCTGCTCCGGGAAAGGAGTGCTTGTTTCCCACCCCCGTGCAAACACAAGGTGGACGAGAGCCTTTCGCCAGGATGGGTTAAGCGCTGAATCAATACCTTTGTTCCTGGCCACTTGGCCACCTGCAACGAGATGTCCAATGAATACTGTATTCTGGTTTGGCCCGAGGGTCTTGAAGACTTTGCATAACCTCGTTGGCCCATCAGCGGACTCGAGAAATTTGCGAGAGATAAGGCGAGAGGATAGCAGGGAATTACCGGCGGTCACGTCGGTACCGGTTAGAGTCATGTCTATCCCAACGCTGATGGGAAACGAGGGAAGCTGGTTCCAGTCTACCCGGGAATCGGGGTATTCGCGTGCTTTCTGGGTAAGCGGTGCAAAGAGGGCTTCGGTGACATTGGTGTTGGATTGGCCAGCAAAGAACGTGCCAATTATGATGCTGTTTGTTTCGTAGAATATATAGTAGTATCCCGATCCACCCGCATCGGAGAGCTTTGGGAGGAAACTATGGAAGTCTGCTATGAACGAGTAGAATTGGTCCCTGTCTGGGATTGTTGCATTCAAACTTGAGGCTATCATCGTGTTGTCGGGGAAGGTGCGAATAGTAGCGGATGTTACTACCCCGAACGTGCCACCACCACCACCTCGAAGAGCCCAGAAGAGATCCGAATTTTGACACTCAGTGGCAGTTACATGTTTGCCCTAGCAGAGTAGACAATTAATCATTTATACGAAACTGATGAGGCATTCGTGCGGGGAACTTACATCTGCAGTAACAATCGTGAACTGTAGAGCGTTATCAGACCCCATCCCTTTCCACGGCCCCAAAGGCGAATGTCCGCCCCCCTGAATATAACCTCCAGCAGCACCGACCGTATTGGCAAGCCCGACCACCGCAGTTTTCCCCTTATCCTTCAATGCTGAATATAGTGGCTTCAGCTGTACTCCGGCACCAATAGTAACAGCCTCCTCGCCCTTCTTCCACTTGCAACCTTCCGGCGTAAAGCTTCCTGAGAACTCGATGCTGTTCATGTTGTGCGTCCAGATTTGCAGTGACCCCCTACCCGCTGATCGCCCAAGGTAATCATGCCCGGTGTTTTTGATGACAAGCCGAAGGTTCCTGTCACGAGCAAAGTCGACGGCGGTTTGAATCTGTGTTGGGGAGGTTGCCGCCACGGCATATACTGGTACATTCCCTTGGCCGCACAGGGAAGATCTCAGAGTATCGATGTAGCAGGTCTCATTTTTAACAGCTGACGTCTCAAAATTTATTTGTTGATATCCCCCTTTACGGAAGAAACTGTTAGTGAGAGCCGGGCTCGTCGAGGGCCCAAGGGGTACTGACCTGGGAAGCTTCCCCTCCAGACCGAGAGCTTATAATTGGCTTTGGCGTCATCGCAAGCTGCCTGATCAAATGTCGGATCATGGCAGGGGGATGCAACGGGTTTGACGGCAATCAGAGATCCGGAAACTGATTCATTAAAAGAGGCCCATTCGGATGGTTTAGGCCAGCAAGAATCGGTTGGAAGGCATCGGCATCGAGAGTACTGTTCGCCCCCCGAATCCGAATCGTCAGCCGAAAGGCCAAGTGGAAAAAAGAGAATAGTAGAAAAGGCAATTGAAAGGATTAGGGACTTCATCATGAGAAAGAATCCTATCTATTGAACCCTTGGGATTAGCGTGAATTGAACGGCATCCAAGAGATCAGGTCTCGCCTTTATATATTCCAGAGAACCAACCTCTAATCACCAGACTAACAAACCGATTTGGTCAGGCGGGCGGCCAATGGCTATCAATTTTCCCACCTACTGTAGACCAGAAGACATCCAGATCCATTCTGCCCCTCCAGAGTCTAAGCCATTATGCTCATCTTCGTGACGCCCGAAAGGTAGAGAACGGCAAAGATCTTGCCGTGGTTACATGCTCACGACATGGCGCAGCCTCGCCCGAAGTGCAGATCCCTGCACTTGCCTCTTTCCTCCTACAAAAGCCAGTTACGAGGTTTGCTGCTCCCTGGATACGAGGTTGGTTGCGGAGGATTAGGATGACCGGGGAAACTGTAGGATATCATGCCAACACGCGTTCCCGGCGGCCGACTTCCGAGACGGGGGTTGGCCCGTGGGATACGGTTGCCAAGACCGTATCCACATAACTACAGTATGATAGGTACCCAGCATTGCAATGCATGTACCTCGACTCAAGACAATATGAAATGATAATAACAAAATAGATGAAAAATTAATAATAAAATCGATAGAAGAAATAAGTAGGGCACCACTGCCCAGTGTTTTTCATTGCAGGCATGCTCCGGGCTAGACTGCAGAAGAAATCAGAGCTCAATAGCCTGGACTATAAATGTAATGAGAGTTTTGGGGGCGATGAACTAGCTATGTGGAGTTGAGTAGGGGTACATCAGTTGCAACGCTGGCTACCTACCGGCCTCGCGTAATTATGACCCCTGTGGATACCGGCAACTCTTGAATACCCAGGCACCATGGTCAGGCACCTCGAGAGCTTTGCCATGTTTTTCTCGTATACTGCTTTACTTAGCTGATTCGCCGTCTGGTGGTGAATAGAAGAATAGTTACGGGGCTCACTGCACCACAGAATGCGGTTTGCAGCGCGATACGGTGTTGATGAGATCAAGTGCGCTCCGTTGGACAAAGATCATTCGTTGACTTTAGCTAAAGATGGAACTTATATCGATGCTTGCCTAGAGGGTCTAAAAACCACTCACTCGGGATATTTTTCCGCCGCAGTCGAGTCCACTCAGAGCATTGAGTTATTATTGTCGTTTCCTCTCAACACTTTCCCCTCTCGATCCTACTACAGTACCGGTAAGGGCTTAAATTTTTTCTTGACTGAGAGATAGGGCTCATACGGAGGTACAGGGCATAAGTTTTGTAGGTTCCACAAGCGAGGTTTGCTGACCTCACCCCCTGCGTAACCTACAAAACTTATGCCCTGTACCTCGGTAGCTGGAAGAAAGAAGGAGGGTGCGCAGTAGGAAATTTCGTTTGGAAAAAGAAAAGTCTTTAAGAAATTCTCGCACAGACAATTCTTACGAAACCAATGAGGATTCTTGCTGAAATACGATGGTGCAAGAATTTTTAAATGGGAATCGTGTAAACACCATCATGACCGCAGTCAACACTCTCAATTGGTTGCTGGCCCCAGTCTAGAGGTCCTAAATGTTTAAGAGTGGTTTAAAATTGTACCTTACTTGTAGCATAAATAACCGAACATTTGCTCTCGCAACCTTCTACAGCACCATATGGCAACCCCTCCCCCACACTCCCGCACCTACCATACCTTTACTACGACAGAAAGCTATTATTCGGGCAGATGGATGATATAATACTCATTAGGATTATGTATTTACTCCACTCTTAAATATTTTTTAGTTGTGGTTTTGGCGGTCATTTGTTGAGTGGCTTTTGGGCGTATGGTTTTGGGCGCATGGTTTTGGGCGTATGTTTTTGGGCGTATGGTTTTAGGCGTATGGTTTTGGGGGGATGGTTTTGGGTGTATGGCTTTGGGGGTATGGTTTGGCTTTGGGCGAATGGCTTTTGAGCATATGGCTTTGGGCATATGGTTTTGGGGGCATGGTTTTTGGCGTATGGGTTTGGGCGTATGGTTTGGCTTTGGGCGTATGGTTTTGGGCGTATGGTTATAGGCGTATGGTTTTGGGCGTATGGCGTTGGGCGTATAGTTTGGACGTATGATTTTGGGGGCACAGCCTTGCAAACGAGGGCAGGCCAAGCTCAAAAGTATACACTAGCACCCCGCTATCCCGGACGGACAAAATCCCAAGAATCCATCCAGCATAGCGAGTGATCCGGGACAACAGGCTAGGCTTTGGTGTAAAGAAATTCAGAACTTACTGAGATTCGCATGACCCAGCAAGGTATCCGGATTATCAAGATCCGGGACAGTGGGGTGTGAGTGTATACCCATACTAAATAGAAAAATCAATGATTAGGAACATTATTATACATTCAGATGCATGCGCAACTTCTGCCACCATTTAGGCATCTTATTGAACTCTCACAATGGCTTCCCCGTCTTCTCCACATATGCATCGTGCACTGCTTGATGTGTAAAGTGGACAACACTACACCGATTTCCCACAAAAGAGCCAATATAATGTTCGACTGCATAGGAACGCATGAAAATAATGGAACCTAGAGAATATATCTTAGTTACTTATTGGAATTGGATAAGATGGGCGGGAGTCTCTACATACCAGGGGTACAATCAATCTTGACTCCTCATCTTTCTCGTCCGCTCCACCTCCAGCGATTGAAATCTCAACACCATGAGAAATCATCGTGAGAGTGTCTACCGCCGCTGCTCTCCCTTGATGGCTTCTGCCTAGGAGTAGTACGCACTCGTCTCTCCCTTTCCTCTCTCTGGGGTCTTTGGCCTCCCCTCCCACGGGGTTCTCGATTCTGTCTTCGTTTAAGCACGCTTGCGTTGATGTTTCTCCCCCTTACCCCGCACTTCGCGACGCGTCTCGCTTAGCGATTTGCACGGTCGGCAACCCTCTTTCCATCGTCAACACACGGTCGCTAGTTTCGGGCTATCGGTGAAGTAGTTGCCCTGGTGGCCCTGCTCTCTGGTATTGCACTCTCTCCTGAGTTGCTCGGTCGGTACGGTCGGCATTCGAAAAATCGTGACCTCGTCTCCGTCCTCCGTGTTCGTACTTCTTGGTTACTGGCGAGCCTTCCCTCTCCCGCTTCCCACGCGTCAGATCCGCTTGCACCGTACTGCTACGCACTCTCTGGCTGGCACCCCTACTGCCTCACTGGCTTGCACCCTACTGCCCCTTTCCCCGTAGCTGGCACCTTCACTGCTGAGTGGCTCTCCTCGCCGGGTGGCTCCCCTCGCCTCCTTCATCCGCCACGCGATTTACTCTACGGTCGCAACTCGCTGGTAGGTTACGCTGGGTCGTGGTATAGCACTACCTCCGTGGCCCATGCTAAAGTCCGAAGCGCGCCGATTACCGGGCACCCCGCCCGTGTCAACGCCTTGCCCCTTAGCCGTTTTGGTCGGGGTATTTCGTTTAGGCATCCGGCAACAGTAGTTTTAGCTCTCCTCTTTGTCGGCGCTTGTGCCGTGTAAATCCTTTCTTTTGTTTTGGGGAGCCTGCTGAAGGGTTTCTTTGCTCCTGTACGTCTTTATGTTGGTTTTCTTCTTGGTTTATTCCTTCCTATGCTTTCCTCCCCATTAGTTTAGGCTGGTGGCTGGTGTGCGGTTAGGCCCATACCATAGGGTCTTGGGGGTACGGCGGGGTTTCCTTGTTTGATTGCTTTCCTACAGGCGGGGGGTATTTGTTTGTCCCATGACGAGGTGAAGCGGGCCGTTGGATTGTTTTATGGTTTTGTTTCGGTCATAGCTAGCGCTCCACACTGATTCTTGTACCTTAACAACGAATACATGATAATAATAAAAAAAAAGAAAAAAAAAAAAAAAAAAGAGAAAATCAATCTTGACTCCAAGCTCAGGAAAGCAGGCATCGCCGCCCTCAAAGTCACCGAATACTACTATCGCACACCACCCATGGCATACGTCCTCCAGATCCTTATGGTTATTGGTATTGGCTTTGATGACAAGTAAGCGGGAGGTCCATATTCCAAATGCCTCGTCAACATTGTCAGCTTTCCCATCGTAAATGGTCTCATAGACTGCTGTGTATTTGGAATGCTCCTCCGGGAGGAAAGTTTGAAATAGCGCGTCAACGGTTTGAGTCAATGGTAAAAGCTGTTGGCCAACTTCCTTTAGTGCGTGAATTGCTGATTTCGTGTTATATGACTGGGCTGGCCCAGGTCCAAGTTCAATATTCTGCGTTCGTGATCCCATTCATGGAACGAAGGCACGGTACCCAATGACACAGCCTTTTGTTCTCAAAGTACCGTCCGGGTTATGTTCGCTGCTCCCATTTCCTGCAGGAGAACTCAGGGTTGTAGCATCCTTCATACTATCACTCGCGGCCTTGTGAGTGGTATGAGCGCCTTCCATCTCGCCGCTTGGCCTATAGGGCTTCCGCGTACCGCTTGCACCATGTTGGGTATGATCTGCCGCTATATTCCGTGACGCAACATATTTGTGTACCGCCGGTTGAACTTGCGGTAATAGCCAACATGCCTTGCTATTCCCAGCTTTGATTACACATGAGACGCCTTGCCTAAAGATAGTTTAGTATATAAGCCTAGTCTTAGCCCAAAGGATGAATTACTTACTTGTCCTTTATTATAACAATATCACCGGTGATCCGGTGTAATTGGGGCTCATTTTCCTCTTCGAAACGCTCCTTTAAGTTGCTATCCGGCTGCCGTTTAGGTCTCGAAAGGATTGAGTCCAGAACGTCAAAATCGCCACATTGGTGGTATCTGACGCGGGGATGATCGGGGGTTTTCAACATATGGGAAATATTCCTTTTTATTGAATAAACCTTATCCATATCCAGCCGTAAACATGGTTCCCCCGAATGTAATACAAGCGACGAGGAGATTAGTATATGCCCTAAATACAGATATGCGACCGCGTTGAAAGCTAAATACAACAATTGCTAATTTCAAGCCCATGCAGAGAGATCGGTTAAATAGCAGAGAATAACACACCTTTGCCATTCATGGGAGAATTTGCAATATCTTCACAGCCGTATTCAGAGTTGTGGAGGTGATTCGCAGCTTTTCTTTGTTCGGGCTGCCGCTTGCTCTTCTCCGCATCCCTCCTCTTCATTTTTGATAGCCCTCTCGTAGTCTTCCGCAGCCACACAAACTCGCTCAAAGCAAGCTTCCCTCCCGCTCAAAGCAGGATAGAATGAAGTGTGGTTGGTATAGAGCCACGATAAAGGTATCC
>Ga0307517_10001918_pt1 | contig 34009 bp, 29 predicted proteins | sample 23_EM_MG_FD_194515 | JGI IMG/M metagenome (GOLD analysis project Ga0307517, IMG submission 194515) | Populus trichocarpa ectomycorrhiza microbial communities from riparian zone in the Pacific Northwest, United States - 23_EM | ecosystem: Host-associated > Plants > Roots > Unclassified | place... | reverse complement strand
AGGAATCAAAGAATGAGGAGGGAACGATAGCCAGTTTTGGGGGTATTGAGATGGACACAGAAAATATGGTAATTCGACTACCAGAAAGGAAGCTACTAAAAGCACAGCAACTAGTGCAAAATGCAATAGATCAAACATCACTTTCCCTTCTCGAGCTGCAAAAGCTAACGGGATATCTCAACTTCGTTGCTACAGTTGTACCACTCGGCCGCACCTTCCTTCGGCGCCTGTATAATATGCAACTCTACTTTCCGACAGAGCGAAGCTACTACCGTAGACGAATATCAAGCGAGGCCCAGAGTGACCTCACATGGTGGCAGAAAGTACTAGCCATGGCTCCAGAAAGGTCAATTAGAAAAGAGTCAAGGGAGACAATCTCGATGTGGTCAGATGCTGCTGGCACGAAGGGCCTAGGGGCTTTCTATATCGAGAGTTACCCCCAACAGAATCCACAGCCAAATCCTGGTTCAGCCTTCTCAATAACTCTACCTTCTCGCCTATCACATACTCAGGAACATATTAACACCAAGGAAATGAGAGCAGTGGAGCAGGCCCTACTCCACTGGGGCAAAATTTGGAAAGGGAAAAGAGTGATATGCCATGTTGACAATCGTGCGGTATTTCATGGCTTGGAGAACCGGACAATCAGAGGAACAACAATGAACGTTCTACGACGATGCTTACTTTTGGCTACCGAATATGACTTAGAGATTGATGCCAGATGGATTCCCACCGGGGACAATGCGCTAGCAGATGCGCTCTCCCGCTTTGACTATAACAGAATTGCTAACCTAGCCCCACAGCTGATATATCCCACTTGCAACCACCGGGATCATGGGTTTCTAACATACAACAATCGGGACTGTCACCAATAGCTGCCTACTACCTATGGCGAGGACTAGCTCCATCAACAAGACGCAATTATGATACACCAAGATCACGCTTCTCGCTTTTTTGCACCTTGCGAGGATATCGTCACCAGAATGGAGGCTGCTTGCCTGCAAAGGCTACATGGCTAATCGAGTGGCTCTGCTCCTTGGCAGGGTCTATCAAGGTGAAGACTATGAAACTTTACCTAGTCGGTATTAAGTCCTATCAGTTGGACCTAGGGATTGATTGCACTGCTTTTTCCGACCCACGACTAGAGAGAACATTACAGGGCATCAAACGTGATCATAATGAACCTGCACGGCGGACCAGAACACCTCTTACCCGTCCACACCTGCTTAGCCTGCTCAATCACCTACGGATACATGACTACAATGACACTGTAATGAGGGCGGCATTCACGCTGGCTTTTGCAGGCTTCTTGCGAATAGGAGAGTTTACCTATCGAGCACTTGATCTCCAGATGGGACCTGCCTTCCCCAACTGGTTCTTAACAAAGAGCAGCATTCGACTGATCCAGCATGATGAGCATATTGAACTTACCCTTCCAGCATCAAAAACTGACCCATTTCGACAAGGAATTCAGCTAATTATTGCAGGCAGTCATGACGAAGCATGCCCCGTCAGGGCAATGAAACAACTTCTCGCAATGGATACTCACCGCCCGGAAACAGCACCCCTGTTTTGTGTTGGAAGAAGAGAACAACTACCATTTACAAGACAGCATGTTGTAGAGAAGTTACAAGAATTGGGGACAACCGCCGGTCTCGGACAAGCAACTTGGAATGGTCATAGCTTTCGCCGCGGGGCAGCAACCTGGGCTGCTGAAGTTGGAATTTCGGAGTCCCAGATTCAGACTCTAGGACGTTGGAGATCAGACGCATATAAGGCGTATATCGAATACTCACAGGAGGAACGAATATCCCTATCAGAGCGCTTTCAGGGAGCACGAGCAAGGCGTAGGTAAGATGGCTTGCTCACCTGCCTCGAATTGGGGGAGGTCGTTGGCCACCGGACGGCAGGCAACTTAACTGCCACTTCACCTACCTGCCTCGGAGTGGGATATATCGGTGGCAACGATCCCAAGCGACAAGGGCAGCGACATTCCCCCAACGCCTCCGACCGTGGACTTAGGAACGAAGAGTGCGAGAGGTTCAGATGGATACTGGGTTTCAGATTTCTTTATTTCTTCTTAGGGTTTTTTCATTCTCTCTTTATATCATCATCTTCATGTATTCACTTGGCTTTGCAAAAATTGGCTAAGACCTATACTATCCTGCTATCTATTTTATTATGTAATTCTTCCAGGGTTTTCAATTTTTTTATGCTTATGAAAAACCACACTTTATATATTAAATAGGCAATCTTTAAACCACTATATCAGAATAACAATTTATCACCAGCAAATAAAAACTAGATTTTCAGATTCTCTATATTTCAAAGTACCTGTGGCTTGAATTTCAGGGTAGTAGCAGCATTATTTGTTGTGATAATCAAATGTAGATTTGATTTTCCAATTGTTGCTATGGGTGAGCCGGATCCCTGTCGTGAGCCACATCCCCGTAAATTACGTTAAACTTATTCCGTAGCTTGAGCTATATTGAGAGACTATATAACATAGCTTGTAGTGTTGTGTAGCTTACTTGGTTGGGGCAGAAGGGCTGAATTTCTCTTCAAATTACTCTCTAATAACTAGGCAATAAATTTCGCAAGGAATAACCAACTGCCTTGAAGGTTTATATAGTATCTTGAATCACTAAATCAAAGTAGATTTAAAAGTATTGGGACTTTATGTACACCCTATGGACAGTTATCATACTCTTGGGATTTTAGGATAGATATTTAACTATCCTTGTTTTTTGAGTTATACTGCATTCCTAAATAACCACAAACAAATACCAAAGCAGTCCATACATCAAATAGTACACAACCTAGGTAATCATATAATTTGCTTAAACTATGATTTTTGTGGTTGGTTTCTATTTTCTTCACTACTATTCTAAGTAAGATGCTATTTGAACCAGTTTGGAATAAAGTGAGTATATAAGAAGCATTATTTTTTATTATTAAATTTAACCTTCAGATTCTGATTCTCCATCTCTAAAAGTACTCTCTAACATATTTTCAATATGGTATCATTACTAGTTGTGCAGCTAATAAAATATACATTTGGTGTTCCAGTGGTTGCCATGCTGAGCCGCATCTAGGTGAAGAGCCGTTGCACGGTTAATTACGTTATAGGCCTAGAAGTAGTGTTTGTATTGGGATAGCCGTAGCTGAGCTGTTGCATTGAAAGCCAAATTATCTCATTGTTTAGATAGGCGCCGGAAACGTTCTAGGGATTGAGGCTAAAACAGAAGAGGCGGAAGGGATGTGAAGAGTGAGATGTGCCCGAGTATAAAGTCTATGATCTGCACAAGTCCTCATAAGACCTGATATTCCTTTATTAATGTAATAATTGGAGTACACAGAGGGGGGCACACGCGTACGGCGGACTATAGCGACCGAAGCCGCCACAACGCCAAATCTTAAAAATGGAAAAGTCAAAACTCAAAAGTCCCTCCACCACCGGAAGTTCATAAATGATAAAGGTATTTATACTTATCATAATTAGAATCACTGGGTAAGGAGGAATAGTAGAGGAAAAAATAAGAGGAATCACTCAAGTTATTTATTTTCTCGGTTACCTGGCATCATCATTTATCACTCATATTTTGTATAGTGTCCCCTGCAGTCTCTCCTTAGCCCTGGCTGTTCTCTTGTATCCCCAGCCATCATGACCAACCCCCAGCCATTATCTGCCCACGGCTATTGTTAACCATACATGGCCTTCATTATTTATCACTCATTTTTGTCAACAGGTGCCCTACCACCCAGTGTTTGTAACTGGGTAGTTCGTTTGTCCACAGCCAGGATGATGACAGACGACAGTTTGTCGTTCAGTTATTTTCAAAAGTTGCCTGCACCGTCCCCGGCTATCTTCCGCAGAATACCTTTTTTTTCTGCTGTGTTCCGCCGTTCCCGGTCATCTCCAGCCGTCCTCTCCCACTCACAGCTTTCCCCAACGATCTCCTACCAGAATATGTCTCTGGTCATGGGGATTTTCATGCGTCCTAATCATGGCGTCCTGGAAATTCAATGACAAGAACGGACTACGTTTTGCCATCCCGTCTTGTCCAGAGATCTTGGCAGTTTCCTCGCCGGGCCCTACAGGGGCAATGAACGGCTGAGAATACTGCTACCACCTTTGTAAATACAAGCTGTCCTTGTATCCCACCGGTTTTACCTACACTCTACCGTCTTCTGACTCTCCCTATAGTCTCCCGCATAATTCCAGCCATCCGACGAGGTCCCTTACTACCAGCCTCAGTAGCTGCTATGATTTTGTCTCACTATACTAAGAATAGTCAAGCGTGTAGGGCCCAGATCTCTCCAGCTAGCCTGGCAGTCCTCTGGGTGCCCTGCACTGGATCGGACAATGGGGGCCAGTCCTCTTCTATTGGGTTCTGTCCCATCTTCTTGCCGTTTTCCCTACCCTCTCTGTCTTTCCACCAGAAGAGATCTAAATAGCAAAATTGTACAGGGCGTCCAGCCCCAACTTGATTTCCCATAGTCCTCTATAGACTCAAAAAAGACAGACTAGGACGGTGTGGTCCGTCCAGCCCTACCCCACAGACTGACGGACCGGATGGTTCGGAACACTGCCTTGGGGTCTCTCGTGTGTTGAGAATATTGACTGTGAAAGAAACATATCATATATAGACCCAATACAAATAATAACTAAGGGAATACAGGTAACCAAGTCGAGAAAGTCCAGGCCAAGAAAGAGAAAAAGAAATTCTACTAGACACAAGTTGTATAGCAGAAAATACAATTTAGGACTCGGAAATCTCTTCAGCGATTTCTGAGTCATCTTCCCCCAGAATAGATAACGTAGCAACACTAGATAGATGGTTGGCAATAGGAGGAGTCCAACTATATCCGCCTTCCGGAGGATGGCAGCGTGGTAGCTGAAACCCGGCAGTGAAGACCTCCCTATGAAGAACTGACCGAAGCTGAAGATAAATATAAAAGTGGTTAGGAGTGCCATCGGGCCTAGTGTCTTCTAATTTAAACTCGTTCAATCCCAACTCAAGAGTGTGGAGGCGTCTGCGACACCAGTCTTGAGTGATTAAGGGTAAGTACTCATGCGGATCTAGAAGTTCAGACAGTAAGTATTATGGAGATAACTATATAATTGTGGGGAAAGCAAGAGGTTCAAGGAAAGAATATAGATTTAAGGTACCAGCTAAAAGGGGAATCGTATATTGGGCTACATGATACAATTAACATCGATGAACTTACCCCAAGCATTGACTTCTTGTTGAAGTCGGTTCAGAGTATTACCATCGGGTAACACTCCATAATTGGCAATTCCTGATGGGGGTGTAAAGTATAGTACCGAAGGCTTTCCAGTTGGCAAATTAGGTCTCTGTCTTTTCTGAGACCGAATTCGATGATTATTCCACAAGTGCGCAAAGTTGTAAATTTCATCGCGGATATGGGGAAAGTAGATATAAAGCAAGGCTATGCGGTCCGCTTCAGAATCGGTGTATAGTCCATGGCTTCCAAGCTGGTCAAAGTATTTCTAACACAATAAGTAAATATTAGCTATTGATTAGACCACAGTAAGCGAGAAGAGTGGTAAAAGGATTTTCTACAACCTTCCAAGCGAGAGTTTGGCTCCGGCTCATATGGCGCCACCAGGCCTCAATGCGCTGATTGAGGGTTGAAGTGCCATACCACCAGACTTCGTGAAATTGACGGTCTGGACAGAGGGCTTGATGTAAGCACCAGTGAGCACTGGCCATCATCATTGTTTCGGTACCTCTGTCAGAGCGAATTGAGTGTGGTAATAGCCCAGTACTAGCGACTACCTCTAAGTATTGCCTAAGGCATGAGACACCTGTACGGGTAGAGATTCCCACATAAATCCAGGGAATATATCTATTTTAAAAGTAAGTCAGCTGTTAAATCTATAGTGTTATATGACATGTGAAGCATGCAGGCTTATAGAGTGGTATCCGACTACTGTGGGAGCGCTATTGTGATTAGAGACAGTAGCGTGAATGCCAAGAAATATTCATACCCAATCACTCATGCATATTCTTATGCTAGTCCTCTTAAGAAATAGTGCACGACTAACTTAGACTCACATACCTTGAAAAAGCATCAATACCAGCATAAATCTCGATGCCATACATACTCAGTTTATGGTGGCCATCAATAGACCACACGAAGTTAGGTCCAGGAACACTATATGCACCTTTAGGCTTTGTATTCAGATGCAGGCGCCGACCCGCAACTCCAGTAGGATCAATAGTTTTTAGGATTTTGAACATGCGGTCACGTACAACAGGTATTCCTGCTTGTCTCAAACGGTCATAGGTGTACTGTCTACCGTATAATGTAGTCTGACCACTGGCTAAAAGGTCCTCAAGCATAGTACGTGTAGCTGCATTATGGCCTTCGAATTCTGTGTGATCAAAGCGACGTCGCATCCCTAACGCTAGGCGAATCCGGCTCAACCTATTTTATTTTAGTACTCAAACACCACTATTGGTATATGAACAGGGATTTGGGGTGGTGGGAATGCAGTGTAAAGTGAATATGTGCATGCATAGGCCGATTCAGTTCCATCCGTAAAGTTCTCATACCCTTCCGAGTACTACAGGCAATTGGAATTGCTTTGGTAGCCCTCCGAGTACTACCCACATTTGGAATTACTTCGGGAACTCTTCCAATTAATTATTCAGTATGATCGATTGTGATAAGAGTTTACAATCTTACATAGCCCATATTCCAAAAATAATTATCCAAAGGGCTCTGGCCGTCCTGTTGTTGTAGGTAGGAATTGCGGTTGATGTACAAGGAAGGGTACGAGAACTTTATGAATATTGCTGTATGATCGAAGAGAAGAAATTCCATGAACACTGTTGAGAAAACAATTGGCTGATTTCGAATGTCTAGCGTCCGGAATGGCTTGTCTCAAATATTGGTCAATTGCGCTTATTGCCAACACTCACCCCCGTGTTCATGGAATTTACTGCAGCCATGAATATTGTCCCTATACTACTGCAAGAACTCGAATAATCGGACCTCACACTAGGACGCTGGAGTTGCTTTTGCTAGTAAGGTCCGGCTGTGTTTCTTTTTTTTTGTCTTGAGCTCGCGCTGAGAGGGTTAGTTTTCGCTGTGCGTTCGCTCCAGGATTCAGCTAAGAGAATTTTGGAGGTCTTACCGCAAGTCCAATTATTCGAGTTCTTACTGTATGGTGAAGCGGGATTCCTCCCGGGCTTACCACTGACTAACTTACATTCGTAAACTAAGTGTATATCCTTCTCTAATCAAGAAGCCGATCATTTCCTGGTCAGTAAGTCCCATATCATAAAATAGGACCCAGAGTCGTTGAATAAGTTGCGGGTCTTTTAGGCTGCCGGTAGTCTGCCCACGTTTGCGAAAGCCCCAGGCATGCAGGCTGCGCTCGAGTGACCGTACGCTTAGCAATTCTTGCTGCTTTACCTGTATTTTAATATGAAATTAGTAAATTGTAAGATAGAATATGGACTAGTGTTGGCTTTTCTTTCCAGGTTATACTTTCCTGCTCTATTTCTGGACTTGAATTCGGAATAATATGATGATTGAGTAGTTCATAGGTCTTTTGTACAGTATGATTCTCAAAAATATACCAGAACCAGATCAGCTCCCTGTAAATATCCATTGAAGCGGCCTAAAGAACTAGCACAAGGATTGTAGCGAAGTGTGTGCTGGCAGGGTGAAAATTGCTCACAATTAAAGCTCAATTAGACTGCTTTGAATAGTGTACGGGGACTCTTGCTATGCTTTTATAGATATGATGGATATCCACAGAAAAATATGTTAATGTAATATTCTTCACACCGGCTTCCCTGACTCTTCTTTCTCTAGATTCAATTTCTCCGGTTACAGATAGCGTTTTTCTCGATTTTTTACCTAGGTAGCAGTGTTTTATCTGTGCAGTGTTTTGCTTGTTTGCCTTATGGATTCTAGTAACTCTCAAGGTTAGAATACTCGTTAGTTAGCATTACCACCTACTAATCTAGAAAGTTAAGGCCCTCATGGACCTCAGCCAACCACCCGATGGGAATGTCCAGCACGCTATATAACAAATCACAGGCATGAGGACGGGCGACCATTATGTCGCTATTGTGAATGCTGGAATCCTGCACCGTTTCCTAATGGCAGCTTACCATTACAGCCTACAAGACCCACTGTTACTACCTCCATGTCGGCTTCGGCGGCAAACTCTGACCCCTCAGGTTCCATGGTAAACACGAATAAGCCCTCGCGGGCTTTGCATGTTGCTCCTGCTTATAGTAGTTATAATTTGCCTCCGGCACCGGAGTCTCTTCTGAGTACACTTCCTGTGCGTAATAATCGTTCCCTTTTTCTATGAGTTATACTTTGTTTATAGTAACGAATTCACCTACCTTCTTACAGCAACTATCATTTCCTTTATCTACTCAAAGTGGTGTCATGCAGTTTCCCCATCGGTTTCCCAGCCTCCAAGAGAATTCTGCTCGAGTAGAACAAGCTCGACTACCAGTAAAGCGGCTTGGGAAAGCTCGGTCTGTGGCAGTACACAGGACAACAGATATTCCTAGTCCTTCCTTAGTTCCCTTTGTGGCTTCTAATATTAGTTCCAATCCCCCCATTGGGAAACTAAAATCATCCCTTCTAGAAGTAAGAACTCCAAATATGCTGCAATGGCAGCTGCAAATTGTGTGCGGGCCAGGTCACGATCACAATAATATTGAATCCCAAAGACCAGCAACCAGGTTTAGAGCTTTCGAATTGATTGGTGAACAGATATGGCGTCCAACTACTACAATCCTGGATGAAGAAGTACGATGTCCTGAAACAGACACGAGTCTTGAATGGTCAGACTTTCTTCGCTTTCGAGTATTGGAAGAAACGACCCCATGGGAACACTGGTACCAATTATATGCCAAGGAGCACTTCGGGCGAAAGCCTCTTATGAGAGATTGTTATATTACCCATGGTTGGAATAAACAGTCCAAAACTCCAATCTGGCTTCCGAGGGAGGTTCGGGACCCAGGGACTTTACGTTCTATTCTTCTCAAATGGTTTCCTACTTCTAAGGACAAAGTAACTATCGTCTTTGAATTTATTAATAAAGATCATATTCATACTCAGCCGGCTGTTACAGAACAGTTGCGCAATCTTAGCCTTGAACTATTGGATAATGAACTCACTGAACCAATTACTTTGGATTCGGATTCGCCAATACCGCTATCGCAATCGTACCCTTCTTCTTCTCAAATCAATTCCTCACCACCGGTTCCTACTCTATATACTCAGGCTACAACGGCAGAATCCTACTGCCCACCCCTCTCATATTCCCCCTTGGCATCAAGTTCAGACTCTGAGTTTCCTTCAATTAAGGACATGCTTGCTGTATCTGACTCCCGTGTTCCCAATTCTGCTTCCCCGTTGCCATCTATTACTTTATGTCCTCGCAAGCCTGACCTCTCTTCCTCACCACTTTCTACCATTCCTGATTCCCCCCAAATGCCAGCCACAGTCGCAACTGCCTCCCCTCCTGCGCATTCTCTTCCTGCAATTCCCCTTCGATCTCTCTCCAAGGTTAGCAATATTCACCCCAATCTTATTCTCCCTCGCCCTGTATGTTGTAAGAGATGCTAATATTTGTTACAGCGTAATCGATTTCATGTTACAAGCTCTTCACCACCACACGATTCAATACATTCACCCTTAGAGGGAACATCTCTGCGTGTTCTCCGCCCAAGGGAAGGGAGAGAGCAAGCGCCCAAGCGTGTCCGCTCTGGTGGTGCATTGAACACACAGTCACCTTTTCTTTAACTCTCTCTTGTGCTATTTTTCGTGCCATTTCTTCATCCTCTCTTAGCATTACAACTATGGAAATTATTTTTTCTCACTCGCTTTCATTTCATTTTATAAGTTTTTTCCTTCTCATAATTTGAGTTTTTGAGCTGATCCAGGCTTCTTGCCTGCCACCCCACCTACACCGGCCATTTTTTTGTACCTTAGTATTACTCTATATGCAATCCATTTTATTGCTTACAAAATTTCCATCATTATAAGGTCTTTTGTTAAAAATATATTTTTCAAGTTTTGAATTTCAAGATCCGTGTGTAGTGGCGGTTTCGGTCGCTCTAGTCCGCCGTACACGGGCATGAGAATCGATTTGTGTCACGATTGATGGAAAGCTACCAGTAGGGGGACGACCTCACTTATGATCCAGATCTACTCGTACTACTAGTACTGTCATTGTGGTTTAGGTTGCCTGCGATGAGAAAAGGTGAGGGAGGAAAAAACTAATAAAAATAGGCTATATTCGGTAGAGAGTCTTGCAGTCCTTATTCTTTCTGTGCTGCCAGCAGCGTCCTATATATACACGAAACTCTCTTACCGGAAACACTCTTCTTCGCCATCATTCAAGTCTGTTCTTCCATCACCGTCTCTTGCTTTCCAAACCACACCCTCAACTTTCCTACAGATTTCGTCCTTCAATCCCTTCTCCCGTTTCAACTACTTACAGACTTTTCCTGAACGCTCCTTTCCAAACTTTCCTGATACCTTCGCCGTTTTCGCTATCATCAAAGTGTGACACTCGTTCGTTCCATCTTCTAGATAACACTAGTTCCGAACCTTTAGCACCCCTAGTGTGATTCGTGAATCTTCCCCAAACATCTCCGATGCACCTAACCGTTCGCCCATGCACGCCGTTGCTTCAACTTCCATACTTCCCATCAATCTCCAAACGAAAACTTCTCTTATGCTAACTTCCAGTGCAGTAACCGGGTTACAGATATGGAACCTTTGTGAATATTTTAACACAAACAAACCCCCTACTATCGAGGCAAAACACCAGCTTGCGTTCCGAAATCACTACTGCAACTACATCCACTAGACTAAATAGAACGGAACTCTGGGAATAGGTAAGCGGACAGAAATGGTATAGCTGGAGCTGAACTTGTCCCTTCACCTTCCTGCTACGTATTGAAAATAACCAACGCACCGGGGTAGGAGTACTGGCACTCATGTAGGGAAAAGATGATAGATGTAGTCCATGCACCATAGGACCACATGAACTTGAATAAGAGCAGCAGACGCTAAGAGGTTAAATTAAAGTGAAACATAAGTTGCGTCACACAAGACAATGACTGGTGCTATATGAAATTTTAATAAAGATGTGAAAATAACGAAAACCCATGATAATGAAAGGGGTAAAAAATAAAGGAATAAAAATTGAAATATCATAGCCAAAAAGAAAAGACCTGATCCAAAATTAAAACTGATTGCTCCCAGAATCCGTGACTCACATCTCTCTCTCAATCCTGAGACGATCCAATCAACACAATGTTCTCACAGTTTGCAGTGTATCTAGCTGTACTTGCGCAATCTTTTCCAAAACTGTTTGTGTACAGTGTTCCCAAGCGTCCAGTCAGTCCGTCTTTTGCCTAGGACGGGACCGACGCCAAATTGTAGTCCGCCCCAACCCATGCTGGGGACTGACGGACGGGCCATACAGGGGTCTCAGTTGAACTGCTATTTTTAAATTTCCGAGCCGGGAGTCTGTGCCTGAAGAAACGAAACATCTCTATTCCAACGCTATCATCATATTTGGGTATCAGGTATCAAATTTTCTCATCAATGAACCAAGCTGTACACTCATATCCGATCCCAGTTCTGGGCACCCGGAACCTGCCTTAGTTCCCCGCCTAATATTACCGCTCTGCCCCCCAAATCCCCAAGCATATTTTCTTCTCCCATCAAATACATGAAGCAACAGCTAAGCGGATAGAGCAATCACACATTATGAATACCGTAAAACTCCTGTCGTTTGCTATCTCCGAATCTACTGCCTAGAAGTCTTCAAAGGGTTAGTGCTTTCCTATGCAGGATAAGATCAGCCAGCAGGACGTTATTAAATCTCATTAACCGACACACACAATTCTATTAACCTGTCAAACTAAACCTATTATAAGCTGGCGGAGATAGCGAATCGAAAGTATTTTTACGGTATTTTTATGAAATACCTGTAGGCAGTGTTCCCAACGGGCCAGGCCTATATGGCCTAGGCCGGCCTATATGGCTTCGGCTGACCCACTCATAGCGAGCGGCCGCTCTGTGTCAACAGCAAAATTCACAGTAAATGTTTCCCAATTACGGAATATGATTAAAAATAAAGTAACTGTTTCACTTATTAGCAAAAAGCACAAAAAAATACTAGAGGTAGTGAATTAATTAGTTGAATTAATTGTAGAAAAAGAGTTGCTGTTGGTGGATTGGATCAACTGTGTGCAGTAGGACAGTGACTATTTTGAAGGCATCAATAACAGAGGTTGACTGTAAATAGTTTACAAAACAGGGGGGAATGATGGTATGATAGGGTTGTGCTCGTGGTCCTGGAGGTAAATTTCTAAGGCTTTATTGTGTTGGTTGAGTATCACTCATTTTGTGATTAATTAAGAAGTATCATAATAGCCGAAGGTAAAGGAGGAAAAAAATCAAAGGCGATAAACACGAAGGAGAGGAGGGGGGGTGGGGGGTTGAATGCCCTTAACGCAATCTGTTCTCAAGGCTAATCTCCGGGCCTATAGGCGCCTATCAGGTCTGATAGGCTTTCGTAGGCCGATCGAATTCGGCCTATATGGGCCTAGGCTGTCTTCCGGAGCGGCCTGCCTTAGCCCGGCCTACGGCCTATAGGCCGGCCTACCATTGGCCTGGCCCGTTGGGAACTCTGCCTGTAGGGGACTGCCGTCCTTACTAAGGACGCCAGGTGATGGCAGGTACCTACAGGTGACGCCCGTCCTGACTCAGGACGGCCGGGCCCTGCAGATGACGCCCACCAATTCCAAAGACTGCCAGGCCCTACCGGAACTTGCCATTTCCAGAAAGACTTCAGGGCCCGGCCGTCAACCCACAGTCCTGCAGTTAATATCGAGGACGGACGCCTTGCCCGGCCGTCCATACCAACCCCGCCCGGGACGGACGGGACGGTTGGGAACACTGTTTGTGTGCTACACCTCGCCCACCTCACATATCTTCCCCTCTTGCTTCAGCTACGAACCCTTTCTATCTCTCATCCTGTATTCCAATTTCTAATACTTTTACTCTAATGCCTACCAAATTTTATATCTATATTTGAAGCCTTTCCTTCACATACGGAACCAATAGGTTCCTTGGGTTAGGCAGGGTTATCGTTTGTTGGGCTGGGTTGGGTTGGGTGAGCCCTTTTGTCGACCTAGGCTAGGGCTCCCATATTCTAGAGACCCGACTCACCAGGATATTCGATCACAATCCCGCGACATGTGAGGTCTTGCTGTCCTAATGCTAGTCTTGTTCGAGCTACCACCTATCACCAAAGCAGCTCTCATAGTTTGATTGGGCTGAAATCAGCTGATCAGTAGCGGAGCTGGGGGAAAAAATAGGGAAAAAAGGAGAATTTGTCTGAATTTGAGAAATATTATTGGCGCTGCACATATCTCCAATAGCTAGGCTCTTGTCTACTAGTTTTGAGATGCAATTGCCCCAAGTACGAAGTATCCGCAAGCAGGCGCCCGCAAAACACATAGCAAAAAATAGGCGGGAATTGTTGGAAATTGTACTGCTCATCACATGCATATATTCTCATGCGTGCTGGATAAGAAACGCTACTACTATCATCTGTTACACACCGTTGCTCGATAACTGTTCCACCACTATTAGCTTCAGACGACTCGGACCCCCGACATTGATCCTGCATACTTGACGCAACAGGATCAAACTCGAATCGCACCGCACTGAAACAGGAACACTCACGATAACCGAACATCAGCTTTACCCTCGGTTTCACACACAACCTATGGCTGGCCACTTTTTTGATACCCTCGAGAAATTCTGATCACACCTCGGATCTGGTTCGGGAAAGAGGATATCGCAACTACTGAGCGGGAGGAACCGAGGAGCAAGATTGTGCATGCGCTGGTGGCATGTTACTGAGGAAGGATAGGATATAAGGAAGCTTGTTTTTCCCTTGATTTGTTTATCATCAGTTCATCACAATTCGTTTCCGTCTTTATTCGTTTTATCTTATTCTTCACTTCCGTTTGATCATTTTCCGATTGTCCATTCCTTTTGATAAGTCTTTTGTCTGAATCGTATTCTTTTATATCTGCTCTGCTATATACAATCAACTTGCGTCAATCCGTATCTGAACTCCGAATCCGCTGTGCCTGAACCTTGTTCTTGAAAAGGAATCATAAATTCACTGCTCGCATTTTCGAATACTAGGTACATAGGACAAGTAGATAGCGTTGAGCCCTTCATGGGAGAGAAATTAAGCATCCTAGCACCAGATATTTTCCATATGCTGTGTGATCTAGCCGAGAAAGCCTAACAATTTACAAGATGTTCAGAACCTGTGCGACTCTGCTCGGAGGGGTGTTTTTAAGATATTCACAAACTTTCCATAATTCCTCGCACTGAATATAATATTTTCTGATACCTTGGGAATTATTGCAGTGACGTGTTTCACAACTCTACATCCGAGGAGAAACTAAAACCGTGCTTTCCTGTCGAACAAGACTTCAACGCACCCTGACCTGGTTTCCCGGGTGCTTTAGTATCGGCGACTGGCGTAGTAGATTTCGGCATAGTGCTTGGGCCAAGTTGGCAGGTTCGCTGCGGGATGGCTCTGATGAATTCTCTTTTTGAGCAGGGAGTCCAAGGGCAGATTGGTTAGAGGTAGATTTCGGGATAGAGTTGCATGAATCCCCCTTCACTGTAGGCGGGATTACTGTCTGGGGATCTGATTGTGGGGCGGAGCCTGGCACCTTCTCTGATATATGATCTCCCGAGGATTGGACTGTATCCCTGTTGGAGTTAGAGGGCCTAGTTAATCCTGAGTTATTGCTTCCGGAATTAAGCCCATCATCTCCAGGATTAATAGGCTCTGTTCCTGACAACCGTGTATTACTTCCTGTAGATCTTCCTGTGGAACCTGATTTTCCGAAATGCTCCGTTTTTTCGCTCCACATTGAAGTGCCAGGATGAGAGTTATCAAGTCTCGTCTTCTCGTTTGATCCTATTACAGGGCTTTCATGCAGTGTTCGCAACGGGGCAGTCCGTCCGTCCTGGGCCAGGACGAGGACGGACGAAATTTCGTCGTCCCGTCCCGTCTTTTCCTGAACTTGCCCGACAAGTAAGAGCCCAGGACCAGGACGGACGACATTGTGTCGTCCCCCACCGTCTTCCGCTGTTTTCCGATGTTTTCCGATGTTTTCCGCCGTCCCCTGCCGTCCCCCACCGTCCCCGGCGGTCCTATGTAGTTACCTGCCGTCCCCTGGCAGAAGTTGTCTCAGGTCGTGGGGCTCGTCGTCCTTGCTAATGACGGCCGTCCTGGGAATTCAAGGACGAGGACGGACTACATTTTGCCGTCCCGTCTCGTCCGGGGGTCTTGGCAGTCCCCCCGCCGGGCCCTACGGGGGCCCCGGACGGCTGAGAACGCTGCTTTCATGTGATCTGTTTGAAAACCTTGACGGAATAGGGGTTGAAGGTATCATAGTTCCTCTGGGGTCGGCGATACCAGGCTCAAGTCATGCTCGGCGCTCTCGTGCACCACCTCCCCTGGGGGTCGTAACGGCTTGAGAAGCGCTTTACGGGCAAATGGTGAATTCCGATAAAACCCTTCGCCTAAAATCTCAATCTCATCGCTGGTAAATTCAATGCCCTTTCCACTGACAAATGAGGCCGCATCTCCCCGACAAACCCACTATAATACACTTATGACGCCAATGAAGAAAAAACCCAAATTTATCACTCTATACATGCCCAGCCTCTTTTTGAACCCCTTTGCCTAACTAACCTCCGATCTCTGCAGGTTGTCGAACCGAAATCCGCCTGTTTTACAGAAACTTAACTTGCCATCGCCTCCCACAACAGCAGATGATTAGAATCGAGAGAATACACAAAGTAGGGATCTGGCCAACCTTGATCATTCGTGTAAGCCCCCAGTTAGAGGAATTAAAGCTGACTCATGTAACCCCCAGTCCTGGCTCTCGTCACTCAACTTCACCGGCGAGACCCAAGTGTGGGCCGAAACTTAAAGAGCGTGATGGTTTTTTCTATTGACAAACTAATCAGGTGTAATGATGCCCTCCAAACCCAACCCCAATAATGACCACTATGATATGCAAATGGAAAATAATGTAGTAAGGGTAATAAAGGGGTGACAAGAATCAAAAAATGTGATGAAATAAAAACAAAAAACCAATGGTAAACGGTCACCTCCTCCTTCCTCCCTATGCTGTTGCGGTCGACGTCCGGAATACAAGCCACCTCGAGGTCCCGTAGATTCAGCATTTGAGGGTTGCACCTGTCGCCTCAAACACATCGCCCGCTGGATTTCGAATCGGTCCAATGCAAGCACTAGGACGCGAACTAGGAAAGATCGGACCAATCTGGGCGCTGCTAACGCCCAAGCAGTCGCTGTCGGCGTAGAGGGTAAGAATGCAGGTTGACGCCAGCTGATCGCTTGCAATGACTACCACATTGGTAATGCCAATGCCAGTGTTGTTGATGCGATTACACCCAAGGTTGCTGCGGATATCTCCGCCAAAATCCGGTACTGTTTGGCAACCGTCCTTGTTATACCCCAGCAAGAGAACCTCGGTTAGACGAATGCGGGGGAGTCCACCCAAAAAGGGGGTTGGTATCTGAGCCTGGACCACAATGCTCTGAAGCAGGAGCAGTGTTGGCAGAAGGTATGTCCACATTCTATCAGGAAGTGTCGAAGGACGACTTATAAGGACTATGATGGAAGAAATGAAGGAAAGAAGTTCGTGGAAGGAATGAATGTGTCAAGTCTAGTTGGTAGGAGTAACCGGAGTGCAAACGAAGTGTCGAGAATATTGGTAGGGTATTGCCGTTCCTTGAAGACTTGTATCTGTTGAGTGTGATGAATATTTACACTCAGAGAATTCGATGCTTCTTATAATGCTGTGAGTAGATGCGAACCGCCTAGGGCCGCACAAATCATACCAACAGTACCATACTACGAGTCTAATGACAACAGCTAAAAATAAGTTAAAAGTCTTGCTTGGTATCTGCGCCAGCAAGCTTTCCTGACATACGACTGCCGCCGATATATATATTAGTCATGTGGGTCTGATAGGAAAGATTTAGTAAGCCTTCTCATTGCAGAGTGCCCATATCAGGCACCTGACTAATATATCTATTCGCCGCACTCGTAGATTGCCTGTAGAGTTGTAGCTGTAGTATTGTGAAAACAGCACTGAGAACCCGGCTGCCTGGTTCAAAAGGTACAGTCACTAGACATAAGTCTTGGTGAAAGATTAGTCAGCAAAAGCTAAACGAGGATAGCACGGATCTCCTGCACTGGTGAAATTGTGGACAATGTTGTGCCGCCCGTCAATCTCTAAGACATATATTAATAAGATAATTTTGTTAGTTACTATGTTCGCGGACATGCAAACTTCAGACCCTAACCAATTTTAGCTATACGACTGGGCCTACTCACACCTTCATTGAAGAATACTGTGATGGCACCTTACTCGTCTCTATCTAAGACACTGACAGAGGCATAACATTTTCCACAGTTTCAGCAGTCCTAGAGGTAGGACACATGATTGCACAGCAGCTCGCCAACATTGAGATTATGTACCATTAGTAAGGTGGATTCCGTAGCTTAGAAAGGTGGGATAAGGTTGGCAATTTAAGCGAGGGGAAAGTGCACAAAGGAAAAGTCATCACGAACATTAATAACCCACCAGCTGTTTCCCTCATGCCATGAAACAGTGATGAAAGAAGAGAATTCCCTTTCACTTTTCTCTTTGAATACAGTCTCGATAGGATCGCCCCATCAGCCTTACAAGAGCAGTATTTGTGGAGTTGCCACTTTCCATTCAAGAACACCGGGGATCCAGAGGACGTCCGGTATTAAAACACCCTTCTATTTGGAGAATCAGGTATTATACTCGTGTCATACAAAGTACTGGATGTGCTCTTGCTAATTCACTACTAAAGTAATATTACATGTTCAATTCTTCTCTTTCTACCAGTGCTACCCCTTGGCCGTGAGGTAACAGCTTACGCGGGCCTTCTCAACCGGGCATTGGACAGAGATAAGTACTCGAGTACCGGTAAGTCGAGAAGGTGCGCGGTTAGTTCCGGGTCCGAGACAGTAAAATTCGCTATCAGCACGCTAGTGCGGTTTGGAGGACTGTGATTCGTTGGGGATTAAAATGGTTGTTGGGATGCTGAGTCACGTTGGGCTTGAAAAGCCAACTCCAAACCTAAAATAGCCAGCTACCCGACTGATCTGGAATTAGGTAATATTTGGCGCGCTGGTCGCGAATTTTACTGTCTTACGGCACGATTATCTGCCTTTTGATATACTCGAGTGGAGTACTCGTACTGTACTCGAGTATGAGTTGGGTGCATAGCCATGTCTCAGTATTCCGCAATCACGAAGCCTAACCGCATTAACTGGGGAGAACAGGAATACGCTAGCCAGGGTAAGGAAGGTGCGGCAAACCGTTGCCACCCTTTACAAGTAGAGGAGATGCAACTGCCAGAAGAGACGAAATTCTGTGCTTGGCCGGCGACCACGCGAAATATCATACCCCTTGAAGCAGTTTCTCCTCAAGCCATGCTTTGCCAGTGTACTAGCATGGAGCAAAAAGTGATCGGAAAAAAGGTGGTTGGTGCAACACCACTTTTTTTCCGATCATTTACCCTCACACCCAACTACTCGGTTCTCCCCGGTGACTGTATAAAAGCAGGGCGCCACGTTTCGGCCACCCGCGCTAAGCCAAATGTAGCTTGACCCCTCCACTTAGCTCATGCTTGGCGTCTGAGAGAGGCTCGTGCCGAAGATGCTTACTGTATATTCTTATATCCCTAGTCTAACACTGCCAAGGAACGTTTTCTGTTTACTTATAAAATTAGTTGACGCACCTTATTGATGAATGATGGTCCGTGGGGATGATGGACTGATGCTGGATGCAGGGTGTACTGTGGTATGGATCAGATTCTCACGGTTAATGGGACATGAGCTGTTCCCTTTTATCTTTTTTCTTCGATCGAAGTGTGTTGGAAATCACAGTTGCATGTGCACTAGTTAGCCGATTGCTGCGCCACCTTCTCTCCTCATCCCAACTTTTCCTTCGCTTCCTTCGATAGAATCACGATGGAATACAAACACGATCTCTGATCCTGACAAAGGTGACCCCACCACTACTCGACTGCATTTAAAGTGATTTGCCACCCAGCCCTAAGTATCCCCTACCGTCCTAGAGAGTAAAGGGGCCGGAGCACACATTCTCACTCGTAACCACCCTTTTTTTCCACTCCGGCCCCACATCCCGACGGCACAAGAGCACCGCGTCCCATCCCGATCCATTTAGTTCCTCTCTTAGAGGAAGAATGAATCTGTGCCAACCATGAATGGCTTACGGCATCTACTAGTGTGTGTGCCTGGCACTTGCAATTGTGCACCTGCACGGTATGTTCCATGACAGCTGACCTTCCCTGCCCTGGCCTTGATAGTTTCGGTTAAGGTTGGAGGGGGCGGGCATACCACCAACCCGGGATTTTTCTTCTTTTTTTTTCGTTGGGCTCTTCGCTTTCCCCGGGTGGCGCTATACTTGACGTGAGCCAGTGATAAAAAGAGCCTCATTTCTCTTATCCGCCAAAGGTTTGCGATCTGATCACAGCACATCATTCGGTCTCACTAGAACAATTTGTCGGAAGTATTACTTCAATGTGATGTGCGGTGCACATATGTTCGGCCAATGGCCAGGTGACTTGCAATGTGGTGTACGGGGAAGTAACTAGAGTCATATTGATGTATGTTGATACTGCGAATTGTTATAAAGTACCGCAGTCTGGCGCGTCTATAGGCGAGCAAGCAAGATTGAATCAATCTCTTTCTTTCTTTGATCGTTCAAGTCCCATTACTAGACACTGCATCTCCGGCCACTTCTGCACGACCTCCGACAGGTTATGAGCCTGGAGTGGCTCCCAACTGCACTCACGGATCTCAGAACGATTTACCTCTTCGCAATCCCAGGATGTCCTTCCACCCAAACGATGAATTGCTCCCTCTGCCCAAGGAAAGGTACCGGTCCAAGTTCGGTGAAATCGATAAGCTAAGCGATACCAACTTCCCTCAGTGGGTACGCAATATCCGTGCCTTTCTTCGTGGAGAAAATTGTCTCCAGATCGTTCTCGAACAAGAAGCGGCACCCGCTGCCGATGAATACACAAAGTGGAAAGATTACCAGAGTAGGAAGGGGGCTGCCTATGCTCTGATCTTCGCTTCATGTACACCCGAAATCCAGGAGTACATCAGTGGACTAGATGAACCTGCAGAAATGTGGAAAAGACTTCACGAGAAGTTGGATACTACTGCATCCCGAGCAGGACGGACTATGCTCGCCCGTCAGTTCAACCAATCAAAGCCTGAGCCGACGGAACCGATTCAGAAATATCTTTTGAAGCTACTTCAACTTCGGAGAAGACTAGCGGGTACTGACCAAGCTATCTCCGACGAAGCATTTTCCTCTCACCTCATTTCCACACTTCCTACCTCTTTCAATTAGAGTTCGTTACGGGGCGGACGGGGCCCCGAAAAACGCGGGCCCCCGGCCCTTTTCCCCGCCCCGCCCCACTCAACGGCCTGGGGCGGGGTGTCTTTTCCGGCATTCCCTGCCCCTGTCCCCGCTCAGGCCCCCGCCCCACCCATACCCCAGACGGGTCCCCGTTAAAAATAGGTGGTAACAAACGGGGCCCCGTCCAGGGAATGAGTGCGGGTGGGCCCCTGACGGGGGCAGGGCGGTGATTACCCGAAACATACCCCCCCCGGCCCCGTGTAAGGGCGGGGTCTGGCGAGTGAAAACCCGCCCCGCCCCGCCCCGTAACGAACACTACTTTCAATAGCTTTGTTGACATCATACTCCACCAACCAAATGGCTATACAGTCGAAAACCTTATCTCGAAGGTGATTGAAGCTGAAGCAATAGCCAACAGCCGCAACAATGAACAAACTAGTTTAAACACTAGTATCACCTCCGGAACAGCCCTTTATACAAATAGTTCCACCCCCAGTAGAAACTTCAAAACCCATTTTGGAAGGGGAAACCAAGGTGGTTCTGGTTACGTAAGGGGAAGAGGGATGATGGGACAAGGAAGAGGAAGAGGACACTGGAGAGCAGGTGGTCAGGAGCCGATTTCCTGCTGGTACTGTGGGCAACGGGGCCACCGGGAATTTGACTGTCGAATTAAGCGACGAGCTAGTACTGTCAGAAGTACTACTCGGTTCTGTTCACCGAAACATGAGACTAGGACTGCTTCAGCAAGTTTGACGAGAGTCCAGGCGCTTGCAGCAACTAGGTCTGCTAGCAACACAGGCCGATACGAATGGGTGGTGGACTCAGGTGCCTCGCATCACATATGCAATACCCAATCCGCATTCCACAATCTGCACACTCTGCCGTCAGCTGTTAGCATTCTGCTTGGAGATTGCTCGGAGGCCTTCGGGATCGGACAAGGAGAAATTAGTCTCGATGTAGGATCCGGACTTGTGCTCCAATTCACGGCACTCTACGCTCCGGCCTTTAGCGTGTCCCTCTTGTCAATTAGTCAACTTCCAGTGAAGTACTCGGTTATCTTCCGAGGCAATACCTGCTTCATTGCTGATCGGAAAACTCCCTCTGACGAGATCAAACTAGCCATACGAGAGAATGGCCTCTACCGATTAAGAGTCCAGATAACCTATCCGAATAAGTACCCAAGAGGAAAGTCAGTAGCAGCCATGACTGCGAGCAAACCGACTCTCGAGCTATGGCACAAGCGGTTTGGCCATATTGGGGTTCAAAGTCTACGGTACATCTTAGGCGAGTCAGTTCCACCAAATGCTAGCCTGCCATTGTGTTCGACCTGCGTACTCAGTAAGCAACACCAAAAGATTATCCGAACCCCAGTACCTCCGGTATCACGCCCTTTTGAGCTAGTGCACTCCGACGTCTGTGGTCCGATATCAATACCGTCATTCTCGGGTCAGAGATACTTTGTGGTTTATGTGGACGACTACTCGCGACGAGTTTGGGTCTACTTTGTTAGATCGAAAGAGTCTATTGAAATGACATCAGTATTTCAAGAGTTCTTAGCACGAATGGAAAAAGCCTATCCAGATTGGCCGATAGCACGATTTCGCTGTGATAACGGAAGGGGAGAGTACGATAACAGACTCTTTCGGGGAATTCTTAGAGTTTCGGGAATTTCTTTTGAGCCAGCCCCACCCTATACGCAACACAAAAACGGCAAAAGCGAGCGAATGATTCAAACTCTTGTTACCAAGGCACGCTCTATGCTTATTGATGCTAAGTTACCCACCGCCATGTGGGCTGAGGCAATCTCAACTGCGGCATATCTTCACGAGCGCTCGCCAAGCCGGCCACTGCTTCACAAAACTCCATACGAGATGCTAAACCAAGGCAAGAAGCCAGTTATTCACCACTTACGGAGATTCGGCTGCCAAGCATACAAGTTAGTCCCACCACCACAGCGCAAACACAGAAAGTTTGGTGAACGCTCCCGACTCTGTACTATGATTGGCTATGTACATGATGCTACCACCATGTGGTGCCTTTGGGATACTGTGGAGAAGCGAATGATTACAGCATCGAATGTTATGTTCGATGAGGGGACGATAGTAGGAGATGTGGGATTTGAGGATGTGCTGAAAGCAGTATTACCCGAAGAGGTATATACAGATGAGGAGTATGAAGAGCTTGAAGAGAAAGTACCAAGAAAAAGTCTAGTTGAGAAAGAAGCTCCTAGTGATATACCATCTAAGATACTAGATGAGAAAGTAAGTGCCGAGAGAGCCTTACTGGAAGCCTCAGCTGCAATCGACAGTGAGAAGGAGTCGTCTGAGGCAATTCCAGAGACTCAGTTGCGAAGATCAAACCGCATACAAGCTAAGACTACAATGGTAGCAGAAGAACATACCGGTATTAGAACCGATGATCTCCCGAGTACGGTTGAGATTTTGCATCAGAGTGATGCGGGTGAACCAGAGAGTTACTCTGAAGCTGCATCTGACATAAGATGGCAGGAGGCAATGAGAAGCGAGTATGATTCGCTGAAAGAACATGAGACATTTTATCACGTCACAGATGATGACTTAAGACCGATTACCTGCAAGTGGGTTTTTAGACTGAAAGCTAATGCAGATGGAAGTCGGCGCTACAAGGCTAGGCTAGTGGCAAGAGGATTTGAGCAGGTTCATGGCGTGGATTATAGTGAGACCTTTGCCCCCGTCACTCGACTAACTACATTTCGCATCTATGTTGCCTTGGCACTTGAACTACAGGCTACGATATATCACCTCGATGTGGTAACAGCTTTTCTAAATCCAGTAATAAAAGAACGAACAGCGATCACTATCCCTGACGGGATCGAGTGGCTTGACCCCAAGCTAGCTGATTACCTTACTTCTTCGTCGAAGCTTCGCCTGAATAAGGCACTCTATGGCCTAAGACAGGCACCCCGCTTGTGGTATAAAGATATCGCCAATACACTCACCACCTTAGGCTTTACTCCTAGTGTCTCAGACCCGAACCTTTACTTCTCTAAGCTAAAGCGAATGATGGTTCTGCTGTATGTGGACGATATTCTCCTTTGCGCACAAGGAAACGCTATCGCCCCACTGGACGAAGTCAAAAACGCCCTGAAATCGAAGTACAAGATTACAGATCTTGGGCCAGCACAGCAGTATCTGGGAATTACCCTTCGCCAAAGTCCTACCCAGATTGTCCTCTCTCAAGCACCCTATGTCTTGACTCTTTTGAAAAGATTTGGCCTCCAAGATTGTAATGGGCATCTTACACCGCTCGAACCAGGATCTAGAACCAAGACAGAATCTTCTCCTCTACCCCCTGCAGAGATAAAGACTTACCAAGCGATTGTAGGAGGTATCATGTACTTGATGCTGGCCACTCGACCAGATTTGGCCTACAGCATATCGGTACTATCAAAGTGTGCTGCCAGTCCACAAGAACATCACTTAGGGATGGCCAAACGAGTACTCCGCTATCTGAAAAGAACTGCGCAACTCTCTCTCATCTACACAAGAACCCCAGTCCTACCTAAAACACTACAGACTTCTTGCTGGCCGGCCACTACAGGCTTTACTGATTCTGATTGGGCAGGGGATCCTATTGACCGCCACTCTACTGCAGCATTTGTCTTTCTCTTCGCCGGAACCGCAATCTCCTGGAAGTCGAAAAAGCAGTCTCTTGTTGCTCTATCAACAATAGAGGCTGAGTACGTGGCTGCCAGTGAGGCTTCCAAAGAGGCAGTTTGGCTACGGCGGATTCTCTCCAAAATGCATGAAACCTTCAGTACTAATAAAGGTTCCCCCTCTGCGGCTCCACCAATTACACTCTATATCGACAATCAAGCGGCCATCAAGTTAATCAAAAACCCACGATTCCATGAACGTACGAAACACATTGAAATCAAGCGTCACTATATACGAGAAACATATGAAAACAGCGAGATCTCACTTCAACATACACCCACAACAGAAAATATTGCGGATGCTATGACCAAGCCACTTTCAACAGCCGTCTTCTGGATTCACCTTCAGCGGATGGGACTACAGGAGTTTGAGAGTTGCCAGACACTTTAGACTAGTTAACTTTTCTTTTCCTCTCTTTTGTTTCATTTCCTCGCTTCCTGTGTAGCACTCTTTTCCCGTTCTCAGAAAGCTTTTTTCCCACTGGGTTTTGCTCTGAGCTCTGGGTTTTTAACGAGGCTACAAGTACTGTATCTTGAACTTTGATTTGGTTTCCTTTACTTTTCTGATATGGCAAAGGGAATCATTGAAGTGAGGGCGTGTCGGAAGTATTACTTCAATGTGATGTGCGGTGCACATATGTTCGGCCAATGGCCAGGTGACTTGCAATGTGGTGTACGGGGAAGTAACTAGAGTCATATTGATGTATGTTGATACTGCGAATTGTTATAAAGTACCGCAGTCTGGCGCGTCTATAGGCGAGCAAGCAAGATAGAATCAATCTCTTTCTTTCTTTGATCGTTCAAGTCCCATTACTATACACTGCATCTCCGGCCACTTCTGCGCGACCTCCGACACAATTATCTGAAAATTCACATGAAGCCCTGAATCACCAAGTAAATATCAGACCTAGCGCCATTGTATACATACAAACAGAAATCACCCTTCCCCAATGTTTACGATTACCCCCACCAGCCGTCCCCTTGCCCAACCCCCCATTTTTAAACATGGATGAAAACAGAAGGGGGGTAAACTCGAGAAGCTGGATAGCCCTACAATCGAGAGGAAGATATACTTCTTTTTTTTTGCGGTAAAGAAACACATTTTTATATTGATTTGTGTACTATTTTCCTCCAGCTGCAGGAGTGGCGCTCGTGGCAGTAGTGTTTGTAGCAGCCGCGGCTGGAGCGGGGGTAGTGGCTCCGAAGTTGGCGCTCGCCAGCCTGTTGGATAGATCGATCTGGGTTCTGATAGTGTTTGCCAAGTATCCCACGAGCAGGACGTCCTGTATATGAGTGTTGAACATTCTCTCCACGTCGGCGGGCGAGACTTTAGGTGCTAAACTAAGCGTGTTCATCAAGAACTTCCTAATAGCAGCGGAGGCTTGGGTGTTGCTAGCCTAGTGCAGATGTCAGCATCCCCCCTCACTTCTACCTTAAGGGGGGGAAACATACGATGACTCTAGCCACATATTGACTAACTCTATCCAACATTTCCAGCACCTCCTCAAGCGCCTTCTCAAGTGTGTGGATGTCCGTAGTTACCTCTGCACTTCGATTCCCATTGTTCTTGGCACTTGAGATCAACTCCAATCCGATCCTTTCAGCATCGGTATACTTAATTTCCTACGGAATCGGAACGAATAAACAGCTGTCGGCAAGGCGATCTGGATGAATACACACAGCGGACGATATATAAGTCCTAATAGGGGCGGTGGACATGGTAAGATGAACGGCGGGGTGGGGGGAGGTGCCATCACTATTAGAGGTATAACAATTCTGGATAAGGGCACTGAAAGTATTGAGCTCTGGTGAGGTCGCATATCCGAGTATACCAACTAGCCACATCGAAAGGCACCCTGCACCTAGGAGCATCTATCCCGCCCGAACATATCATCCAATGGGGACCTCCTTGGGATCCAACTTCAGATGGAGCCGGGAGCCCTAACATGGTCTTGTGGTAGTCCATATCTATCATACCTCAAACTTCACCCCATTATCAATCAGTGTAATTTCCGTAAAATAGCGGTTTCTGGAGACCCACCTGTTCCTGACTCTCGTTATACCCGACCGCAAAACAATTTCGAATCTCAACCTCAGCCCCATTCCTCACACCCAAAAGCGTTCCAATAAACCTCTCCATATCGACATTCCTCCTTAACGAATGGCCCAAGATAGAGAAAAGGGCCTAAGCATTAATAACAACACTCAAAGCGAGGTAGTGGCCCGGGCCGGTGGAACACTGACGACTGGAAGCGGTCGAGTAAGACGGATGTATGAATCTTTGTCGGCCATGCTGGGCAGCCCCGATTAGTGGGTAGCGATTGTGGAGGGGGGGTGGCTTCCGGGTAGGTTGGCTGGCTTCCACGAAATTGACTGATGGTGGGGCAATTTTCAGAGCTTCAACTCTTTTTTTCTTCCCCGCCTATTGTGGGGGATCTGGGTTGCCTCGGCCGGGCGTGCCCTAATCCCCCATTACCCGCTCTTACGACCCTTACGGGAACTTGACTTTTGATATTAGAGACCTACAGAACTTGCTCCTTGTTCAATTCGTACAAGGTTACTGACAAACGATCCTGTAACAAAATCAACAGAATTTTTTACATGCCGCTCGGATCCAGAAGGCACGGCAGAGGTGGAGGGGGGATTAAAAGAAGAGGAGGAAGCCGGGGAAGCAAAGGCGGTAGAGGCGGTAGAGGCGGTCGAGGTGGTCGAGGTCGGAGAGATCATGGAAGAACCTCTATTAGAACTGAAAATCGACCAAATAAGTACGTTTTTCCTATCAATTAGCTCTAATATATGATCGCACGACTCCCCTTTACCATTGGGGACCGCACTGACAATTCCGCAATAGAATTCCGGAGGCTGAAGATCCCGATTCTAATCCCGAAACCTCAGATGATCCTGAACTGCGCGGTTGCAAAGACTCTGGGGAAGACTTAGGTAGCGACGACCCCGAATCGCAATCGGAAGATGACATAGTAGCAGCAAAACCTTACAACCTCCTACCCCAATCTCTGGTAACGAGGAATGAGTCTAACCAACGTAATCCTAAACGACGAGAACCTGATCACACAAAAACCGAAGAGGATGGGATCATCTTGGAAGGCGGTGAAGGTTTAGCAAATGAGCCTGAGGAAGAGGAAGGGCCCGGAGAAGAGGCCATAGAGGTAGGCTCAGATAACGAGGATCAATCCGACCCATTTGAATCACATTTTGCGAGTGTCTCACCCTCTAGATTGGCTTCCATCTCCTCCGCTTCAAAAGGTGAATGGAAGGATAATAAGCTGCCTAAATCTAGACTACTTGGGAATGCCTACTTATCCATTCCCGGAGGCTCGGAGCAAACCACAGGTAGAAAAAGGATTGAAGTCCTAAAAGACCTCAATTTGAAGAAGAAGCTGGTCGCTGAAGAGCTGACGCCGCTATAGAAGTCATCAAGGCAGCTTGTCTTCAATTATGTGGATGTTTTATATGGTGAACGAACACTAGGCAATGCTGAAGAGTTCCGGAGGATGTATTCCTTTATTCCTTGCATGGGCTAAATCACGTCCTAAAGTATGTTCCAACCTAAGCACTAGATAATCCTCATACCAATCAAGATTCAGGACCCGAGACCGAGTTCTAAAGAACAATGCCCGCCTAGCGAAGGCTACGGACGAGGAACTAGAGCTCAGTGATCAAGGCTTCACAATGCCCAAATTCCTTTTCATACTACCAACTCGAAACGCTTGCGTGGAAGTAACAAATGCGCTGGTCGACATACTACAACCAGAGCGACAAGTAAGTTCATCCTCTCTCGAATACCTAACACTTTGCCAACTATTATAGGGAAACGGGAAATGCTTTCCAGATACATACTACACACCCCCGGATGCCCAGCGGATTAGCCCCAACCAGCCCAAAGACTTCTGTGCTCTCTTTGGCGTCAACCACGACGATCTCTTCAGGTTAGGCTTAAAATTAACTCGGAAAACTCTCAAGTACTTTAGTCAATTCTACAACTCAGATATAATCTCACTTCACCGCTTGGGCTGCGTTTGACTGTTGGTGATGAGTCCGACAAAAAGCGCGACTACGATTTCCTTTCCAGTATAGGATTAGTAGTGGTGGACCAAGCCGGCGCATTGCTTATGCAAAATTGGGATCACCCAGAGCATATCTTCAAACACCTCAATTTGATACCCAAGGATCCGCATGGTTGTGACTTTCGGCGCGTGCGGAACTGGTATTTAAGCACTAATGCAAAATACTTCAGACAGACCTTGGTGCCCGGCGAGTTCGTGATACCGAAGATGGTGAAGTTGTTTAATCAGAGTATGTTAAATGCTGCCGGGAAAGTGAAGACTCAAGCCGAGTATGCAGGGTCCATGATTGATTTGGGGGTTCAAGTTCAACAGGCAATGCCCCCTCCCGCTCCTAACCCAACAGTTCCTCTTACTAACTATCATATTACAGACATTCACAAGAATAGATCCCACAGCCTCAGCCGCAGACCTAGACGCCCGCTTCGACTATTTCTCAAAAGTAGTCCTACCCTCACTCCCCCGAAACACCTCCACAAGTACATTAATCTTCGTACCGAGTTACTTTAACTTCGTCCGAATGCGGAACGACCTCCACAACACCCCTATCTCCATCGGTGCCGTCTCAGAAGAAACGCCCGTCTCCGTCGCGCGCGCACTGTCACATTTATTCACAGGCCGTCACTCGGTTCTTCTTTACAGTGGGCCAGCGCACCACCCCCGCCGCTACGACATCCACGGAGTCACAAGAGTGTCCGGGTTATGTGTACGGATAAAGGTGACACGTTTGAGTTTGTTTGATGGGCCACAGTAATTATGTGATGGATATTTAAAAGCGCTGTATATAATATTATTGTAGCTTGATAATAGAATACAGTTGGTCTAGAGGTCCTATAATTTTGGACTCTTGGCGAAGTGTTGAATAATGCGCGCAAGTAGAAATAGATTCACGAGCCTTAGGCTCCCTTTCCCGTCTCGCAACCCTCAACAGTAATTATTCGGAACTAGCACACGGGCAATTCCAGCAGTGGCCTCCTCCCCCTGTGAATCAAAACGCCAAAAAAAAACCCCGCGAATGCTCTAGCGCGCCCCGCCCCCTATCTTATTTATTTCACAAAAAAAATAATCCTGCTCGCACTCTTAAGAAACGAAAGCAACAACCTAAAACCACCATCCCCCCTCCCAATTAGTCCTATTCACCCATCCCCATTCACTCAACAAAACAGGAATCTATAGTATCATCCACTCACAGCCATAATCATACAGCAAATACTAACATACGCGCACAGTAGCTCCCCGATACGCATGCACTTCCCAAACATACCGAAGAAGCTGTACTAGGAAAACATGTTCAGATGGACGAGCAGGAGGAGGAGAAGAGAGCAGGAAGGCGTGAAGAGAACAGACACACCCTTATCCTTCCTCGAATCAACCATTCCAGGGACCGTCTGGGCGACATATGTGCATGTACACATTTATAGGAGGATTACTAGGAGTATGGCGTCGAAGTTGGGGGGGTGGACTGCATTTTTCATTTAGTTTTCTTTTTTGCCCAAGCATAGTGGTGATCGGGGGGAAGAGGATTGATACCATTGCAGCTAAGTCCTAAGGAGCCTGATAGGCTAATATTGCTGACAGGATGATTTCGCATCTCTAGAAAGGTTAAGGCCCTGTTTGGTTGTGCTGGGCCCATTCCGTTGCCACATACAAACGACTGTTCCCCTTCCATTCCGAAATGGAAATGCGTGTTTGGCAACAGTACACCAGGAGGACAAAAGTGCATGAGTTTTTGTGAAGCGCAACCATCGCTAAAAGAAAATCACCCCAAAACTTGCAAGACTAGAATTACGGCGGTACTTAAGATCAAAAGTCCAACAACGAAAATGCGTCTATGGCAACCAATGTGACAACCAAATGCCAAGCTGGGTGCGATAAATGTGTTTATACGGTGAACCACATTTTCACTTCCTGAGGTAGAAGTGATAGTATAGTTCATATGGTGAAAAAAAAAGAGCAGGCCCTGTCCAGTCGTGGTCGGCCTCAGTGTTCCGAATTGTCCAGTCCATCCGTCCTCGAGCTAGGACCGGACGGACCGTCTGCGGTGGTCCGTCTTTTTTCAAGTCTATGGACAGACTATGGCAGATGGAGGTAGGACCGGACGCCTTACCTGGCCCTATGGAGTTTTGCTGTTACATTTTTTTCAGCTCATATACTCACAAACCCGAGGTTCATGATTTCATCTCCCCAATACGTTATGATTTGGCAAATCCTGTGATGTGTGTAAACAAATAAAGAAGAATACATCTTTAGGAAATAAAATAGATAAAATCCATTGCCGAAATAGAACTCAAAAACCACCAGCATGAATCTGCAAGGCTGCAAGCATATCTTCCACCTTTTGAATATCTGTCCCTTCCCCTCCAAAAGTGCACTAGAAAGAGCACTGGTATTGTAGTCCGGGGTCCTGATATTGGATGTAGATATCCGGATCTGAGAGAGTCAATTGAGTTTCCCTATTACTCGTCTGGAAAATCCCATGCATTGGCCTGTGGGTCGACCTCGGTTGGATCTGTCCGTCATCATGAGCAGAGTTAACCCAAAGGCCTATTCAATAGCTTTTTTCAGCTTATAAAAGTAAGAAGTCGACACCCGTCCAGGCTTTCCAACACCTAACAGCAGCACAATCCCGGGGTACGCTAGCCCAACCTGCCTATCATACAGTACATCTGGGAGATGCGACCCGCGCAACATGTAGGAAACGCACCACAGGAACCCGAATGCACGGCCAGAATACAGCAATCTTCAACAGCTTAGAAAAGAATGTGAAAGAGAAATAAGACTCGTAGCAGAATGACTTGTTCAGTCTTGTATTGACACTCGCAGCTTGATAATCTATTTAATCTTCTTCTCTTTCTTGTGGGAATATTGTTTACGGGGTCGGCCGCATTGCATCACCATATATGACTCATAGTTGATCTGCCGTCCCCACCGTCCTTAGGCGCCCCCCGCCGTCACCTGTGGTCCCTCATTACTCGTACTCGAGTATTTATTCTCATGTGCACGGCAGTTATTCCTAAACCCAGTTGTCTGTATCCCCCCCCCACCATCCTTGCCTACACCCTACGGTCCTTGCCTACACCCTACGGTCCTTGCCTACACCCTACGGTCCTTGCCTACACCCTACGGTCCTTGCCTACACCCTACTGTCTTTTGACACGTCCTGTAGTCCCCCACAAAATCCTGGCCATCCTTCCATCTCCCCTGGCACCCCCCTTGGCAGTCGCTATCACGTGTGCCTCACCATACTAAGAAAGGCTTAGTGTGTAGGGCCCGGTGGTCCCAGCCCAACCTAGCAGTCCAGATTTATAGGTAGTTTACGGCCTTGGCTCTATGGCAGAAGCAATAATGTGGATGACTGCACAAAGAAAATAATCACTTCCAGCAGTGTAAGCGAAAATGTGATTCACCGTATAAAGAAATTTATCGCTTCTAGCTTGGTATTTGGTTGTCACCTTGGTTGCCATGGACGCATTTTCCTTGTTGGAGTTTTGTTCCTAAGAGCCTGTTTGGATGGAATGGTTCCGTTCCGTTGGCCCATACAAACAACCATTTCCTGCCATTTCGAAAGGGAAGGCACAAAATAGCTGTTTGGCACCAAATTTATCAACCATTCCGTTTCAAAGGGATGGCAACAAGATGGTTGCTATGCAGAAATATTAGATGATTAATTTTTTCTTGTAAAATAATTTTGTTTAAAATATAATATTATTATTATCAACCTTCAATTATGTCAGCTATAAATCTGCATTTCTCCAATTCGATGGCAAGCCATAATGATATTATCACTGTTAATACAGCTATTATGCAGCAACGAATCCGCATGGCTATTGGAACCGCTCTCTATATCCACTTCTTTCTTCCGACCCAGCAAGTACATACATCAAGGCGTACAGGACGTCAATATACGGAAGAGATTCTCGATGGACATCCCCGACGGGTTCTTGAACTTATTCGGATGCCTATTACAACCCTGCTAGATCTTCGTGATTGGGTTGCTGAATGTGGACTGCTCGAGTCTACTTGTAATATATCAATTGAGGAACAATTGATAACATTTTTATGGATGATTGGCCATGGGGCTACTAGCAGAGAAACTCAAGAGCAGTTTCAACACAGTGGGAAACCAATTTCAAGGTAAGTAATCTGTATTGTTCAACTGTAACCAGGATTGTATTCTCATATTTTAAATTAAACTAGGCATTTCCATCGAGTTTTACAAGCACTATTACCACTTTACTCTGCCTTTGTCCGCCCTCCACCAAATAATAGCCCAGCTCGAATTCGGAATGACTGGGGGAAAATGTCTGCCTTTGGTGATGTTCGTGGAGCGATCGATGGAACTCATATCTTAGGACATGTGCCTCGTTCCCAACAGGCTGCATATCGAAACCGCAAGGGAACTCTCTCACAAAATGTCCTTGCTGGCTGTAGCCTTGATATGTACTTTTTCTATGTCTGTCCTGGGTGGGAGGGATCAGCAAACGATGCCTGCGTGTTAGAAAATGCGGAGCTATATGGATTTCCACGGGATGAAAATGCAATTTGTCTGGCTGATGCTGGATATGGCCTGCGGAATGGATTTCGTACACCCTATAGTACAGTTCGTTATCACCTTCGAGAGCAATCACTGGCTCGTCTACGTCCTCAAACAAAGGAAGAGCTTTTCAATCTCCGTCATGCACAATTACGTAATGTAATTGAGCGCATCTTTGGTGTAGTACGCCATTGGTTTCAAATTCTCAATACTGCACCAGAATACAGTCTGGATACCCAAGCTCAGCTTGTTCTTGTTGTATGTGCATTGCACAACTTTATCCGTCATAGAGCTAATGGAGCCACCGATGAATTCTATGAAGAGGTAGATTCATTTGAGGGAGCAAATCTACCAAGTGGTATATTGGATAGTGGTCCAGGAAGTGAGGGTATAGGAGGGGGTGGACAAATATGTGATATGACAGAAATGGTAGCAGAGAGGGATAAGCGAGCATCAAGGATGTGGATTGATTATGTAAATTATCAAAATAAAGTGTAATAAGGCAAACCAGAGTATAAGTGAAAGCCTATATAGATTCTAATTGATCCCTTAACCACATTTCTTCATCTTCTCCTCTATCTAATGCTACAAAGATTTCCACCTTTACAGTATTTTCAAACAGATTATATCCATTAATAATATCCCTAGTTGACCAACCTTCCTTCCCCTTATAGTCCTTTTGCAGTTTGGTAATGGCCTGCTGAATAGCAGGTGGTTCGACCCTTTGACAAACCCGGCCCAATGGGGTGACTGGTATATCATCTTTTGTCCTTTTGCGCTTTGTATGCTGTAAGCTTTGGACAGAATCATGACCATCAGAATCGAACGAAGAAGAGACCGGAAATGATGAATTAATACTAGTGTTCGTTACGGGGCGGGGCGGGGCGGGTTTTCACTTTGTGACCCCGCCGTTACTCCGGCCCGGGGTCAACTCTTTGCCGTTCCTCCCCGCCCCGTATGACACGGGGCCCTGGCCGGGCTGTGGGGCGGGGCGGGTATTTTACTTTCCCCGCTGATTGCCTAGACGGCCCCCGTCTTCTTGTCCCCCACTCTTGCCCCTGTGCGGGGCCCCACTTATTCCTACGAGTGATATTCTCTGACTAAACAAATG
>Ga0307517_10001917_pt1 | contig 34022 bp, 45 predicted proteins | sample 23_EM_MG_FD_194515 | JGI IMG/M metagenome (GOLD analysis project Ga0307517, IMG submission 194515) | Populus trichocarpa ectomycorrhiza microbial communities from riparian zone in the Pacific Northwest, United States - 23_EM | ecosystem: Host-associated > Plants > Roots > Unclassified | place... | reverse complement strand
CTCCAATTTAACGACGAAACCAAAGTTTGTTGCGTTTAAAGTCTGCGTTTCTCTCACTGACCCTCTTCCAGAAAGAGCTCGCTACTTTTATTGAAAGGGAGCAGGCTCAGGTACTTGCATTTGCTGTCTCGTGCTTCTAAACCCATTTTGACCTTTTGAAGGCCAAGATGAACAGTTCCATCCACACACTGACTGCTACATGCTGGGACAAGTACGTTGGTCAGCCTCTCTTTAGAGATTTAAATCATATTTGTCTACCCAGATGCGTGACTGGCACGCCATCTACCTCGTTCTCCCGGAGCGAGTCAAGCTGTCTTGCGAATTGTGTAGACAGGTTTCTCGATACCAGCCTTTATTTGGTGAAGCAGATCTCAGAGCAACGGGAACATGGTAGATAGATCATGGCAACTACAATTATGTGTGTTCTCCGTCGTCTGTCCTCTAACGTCCTAGCCTCGCAACCTACCCCACAAATACGCAACGGTTGCTGGCCAAAAGAAACAAAATGCATCCAGGATCTCTCGCTTTCTATGCAACTTGAGGGGAATCTCTATGGAGGGGGTAGATTTGTTGTCCAACTGGAAGGTTTTCGTTTCATGAAACCTATCCATCGCTTCGTCCTTCTCTTGCCAAAGTTTCCGCAACCATACATCGAATGTGTCCTTCTCTTCAATGGGGATATCCACTTCTACAATGCGCTTGGCTTTGCGATCTGGTGTTTGGACACCAGAAGCCCCTGCGAGATCGCCGATGGGGACGTTTTCTGTCACGTCGAACATTCTCAAGTGCATGTGAATAGAAGGGGGAGGTACTCCATCAAAAAAGAGAGATCGCAGGGTATAATAGTCCTGACCATAGCCCATGGGCGGAATTCCTACGAAATTGAGTGAGTATCCTTGTTCTTTCTGGAGAATCTTATCTCACTTACCGGGGTATGCAACGGTCATATCCAGTAACCGTAGGTCGGGTATTCTCGGTGCAAGGGAACGTAAACTATAGTGCAAGCCCGTCGACCTCGGCAAAAGCATGTTCTTCATGTCAGCCTTTTTTCGGCGTGTTATATTTCTGGTTAGAGCGATTCATAGTGAATGACTCACAATTCCCATCTTATCTGCGTACTTCTTGCTTCGTGGACGCGTGTCCTTACTCACCAGCGTGCCTTCAGGGTAAAGCATGAAGCAGAGAGGTTTCCCTTCTCTTTCTGCCTCTCTTCCTAACGAGGCAAGGTCGACTGCTAATTGTTGTCGGTCAGAAGCCCATGAACGAGCAAGAAAGATGAATTTGAAGAATTGCATGCCCTGTGAGAATCTGACATGAGAACTAAGGGGGATGGGCGAGGACATGGGCGCTCACCCATCCAACGATTGGGACCCAACGAAGGCTCTTCTTGAGAGTAATGTACACGTAGCGGTGGACGTCGTGAGGACTCATGAAATATGTAAAGCACCATGCATACCACCAGTCGGCATAGATCTGGAGTTCATGAAAGTGGGCAACAGGGGTATAGATGGCAAGCACATACCTGGTGGTTGGCAATCAATACGAATTTCGTCGGTAAGTTCAATGCCACGGGGTTCCCGTCACTGTCCTTGATGAGGCAGAGGTCGATTTCCTCTGGAGTGAAGCGACCCATTCCTTGGGTTTCGAATGTGACCACAAGCTTTGTGGGTGCAAACCACTGGCACATGAGAACTGAGGAAATAAGATTATGAACATCTGAATCGACGGGCAAGGTGAAGACAGACTCTGAAGGCAGCCGAAGGATCCCTTGGTGTAGCGAATGCCTGCATAGTAGAGCTTCCTTGCCCATCGAATAGGGAGGATACGGAAAGGGAGTAGGAAGACAAATTGGGAGCCATTTATCATGAGACAGGCGGCATCAAAGAGGATAACGAATAAGAGGGCTCTGAAGGACCTAAGCCATGATATGCGGGGGCGCTGGTTGATGGGGATGGTGTAGAGAGGGCGGTCGGATGGCATGAGGGAGGCAGGAGGAGAAGGGGCAGTCTCATGATTGTAGTAATTAGCATGTGACATCACAACTCTGTAGTATACCACACATCTGTCATCCATGACACACTGCGAGTTCATCGACGACCTCATCCCGCTCATCCTCGAGTCGAACGACCACTGGTGGCCGCGTGATTTAGTGGCCCTAGCTACGGTATCCCCATCGTGGCTATTCTATTCGCGCAAGCGACTGTACTCGCTCCCCACCATCCATTCCTTCCCAGCTGCCAAGCTTTTGGCACGAACGTTAACAGAGAACCCGTGGCTATGCACGCTCGTCAATGGCGTATGTCTACGACCCATGCTTGGGGAACAGAACCGCCGGGGTCCTCAACCGGCGGAGCTAAAGGGGCTGAGATTACTTCTCGGTCTTGAGGGATTGGAACGCATAGTTATAGGGGGAGAGCTGGCGATGAAAGCAGAGCGGTTCCTGAGGCTAATAGGAAGCCCAGACGGAGTTGAGGATATCCACGTTGATGGGAGTCTTATCAGCCATCGGATGAGCTCTCGACCTTCGTTGGAATGGGACGAGGGGCTCTCGTTTGGATTCCAAAGACTAAAGAAACTACGGCTGACGGATATGGAACTCGACATTATAGCGCCTTCTATCGACTGTCCGTCCACGATCACCGACCTTGTGTTGGAGAATGTTCACATTATCCACGGACAAGTGGCGCATATACTGAATGGAGCGCCAACGATGAACTGCCTCCATGTCACTACAAAGGACGCCACGGTGTCGGCTGGGCACCTTGGGCCCGTACTAGCGTCGTGCATGGTGAAATGCCTGCACTACGAATTGCAGAAGGAGAGCTGCGGCAACGGGTTTGCGTTGGACATGGAGGGTATTGGAACGCTTGAATGTCTGCATCTGAAGGGTGTCTATGTTGATTTAGGGGTGCTGAACAGCGTCAGTGAGGTGTGCCGGAACTTGAGGGAATTGGTGGTGTCGGGACGTACGGTCCGGGTGACGGGGGCAGAATGGGCGGGGTGTATTAGATCCGGGGCCTTTTCAGGGCTTGAACGACTGGGACTGCCCTGGGGAACCAACAGACGGCCGTTCATTCCATGGCCACCAGCGGAGGTGCGGGAGATACGGGAAGCGTGTGCCAGACGAAGACTTGCTGTGTATTAGTAAATAAATAATATATGTAATTTCCCAAAATAGGTGGCCTGTTTTTCTTTTCTGTTATACTATTACTCCTTGCTCTCCGCCCTATGCAATGCAGTCCATTCTGTCGCGTCACAGCTCGAGCTCGCACCGCCAGCCACGCAAATCCTCTTCGTTTCTCTCCTTGCGCCGCGAAAAGGACATCAAACCAGACCCTGTTGTTGTCGTCTCAGCTTCTTCTACTTCGCCCTCCAGCTATTTCGACGTGTATCCGCGATCAAAGTCCGCCTCCGTTGCTCGTTCAATAAAGTCCCGAATCCGTCGCTCTTCTCCATCCAGAATTAGCCAAGACGCCCCAAGGTATAGCGATGTCGCCAGTGGTCCTACCTACGCCTTCCCCACTTTTGATGGTCCAGATGATTTCTCACCACCTCCTTTGGCCAATGGCCATTACTCGCGCACACGCTCCAGAACAGGTCCCTCTGGAAAATCGGAATGGCAGCCCGTTCCCCAGCTTCGCTTTTCAAATTCCTCCTCCACCCAGCATACCGAAACACCCCCACGGACTCCTGATGATTACACGGCTTCCAGCGATTCTCTCGACCTTTTCCCCGTCCTCGTTGCTGCCCCAATAGCAGGGGTGGAGACAATGGACGCCCTCGTCGATGGCATGAATGGTGGTGATATCCTTGGTTCTTCTTCACGGAGGTCATCCAACCGCTCAAGGTTTGGAATTCCGGGTCACCATCCACTCTATCAACCCCCATTGCCAACCCCTCCTCCTGGTATTGTCCTTGGAGGTGGAAAGGCAAGGTCCAGAATCACCCGAAAGTCCAGTTTATCACCCGAATCCAGTGAAGACGAGGATGGCTATTCCTCCGTTCCTACCCCCACTTCCCGAACTCGTCGACGACGCATTCGACCCGGCTCCGCAAGGACCGCTTCCAATTCCACCATTGTTCCTCCTCCCCCACCGCGATTCCCCTCTGACGAACTTCAGCCTGGTGGCGATTTCGTCAAGGGTCATAGACAGCAACCCAGCACAGCAACATCCGCCGAGAGTCACAGGAGCATTGTACCCTCTATTTCAGAAATCATTCGTAACCACGCTCCCTCCGAAAGTCAAGTCCGCTCCAGGCCACCCACAACCACAAATCCCTCTTCCTCGCTCTATTCTCCTAGTAACCAGGGACATGCTACCGTTCAAGAAGAGGTAGAATCGGAACCCGAACCTTTGACACATGAAGAAGAGGCCGAATTTTTATCACGTTCTTCCATAGACAGCGTCGCTGATGAGGTTCAGCGTACGATCCGCAATCAAAGCCTTCCAAAGCCACCTCCCCCGCCACCTCCAAGTTCTGCCTCCGCATTCATAAAGCGACACTCTACATTTTCTGAAAACGCCAGCATATATTCTCCCCGTTCAGACCCCGGCGCTGCCTCTATTTATTCTGTTTCCGCCCCTTCCAGTTATCACCCCGGGCCAAGTTCCCCATTAGATTCTCATTTCTTATCCATGGCCAAATCTACACCCTCCCAGGCGGTCGCCCAATACCTTCGTTCCCCCCGCTTGACCACCCTCCTTAAACTCACTCGCTCACCCCATGCCTCTCAAGACAACCCCCTCACCGTTAGTCTCTCTGATTTAGGAAGTTCCACCGGTTATCCCGTTATTGTCTTTTTGGGGTTGGGTTGTGTCCGTCACATCATGGGCTTATATGATGAGATGGCTGATTGCATGGGTCTTAGACTCATCACAATTGATCGGTGTGTGCCAAATGCAATCCTGGAAGTTCCTTTTTCCTCATCTTCTCACCTTCTAGTTGGGGTTTGGGGCGAACAGAACCTCGTTCAAAATCTGCCAGAGGCATTATTCAATGGGCCTCGGTAGTCGAGGAAATTTTGGATTTATTGCATATAGAGCAATGCAGTATCATGGCTCATTCCGCAGGCGCGCCATACGCACTTTCTTTTGCAAACAAGCTCCCAGCCCGCATTCGTGGTGACATATGTCTACTTGCACCCTGGGTCGGAGGAAGCGAAAGCAGTACGTTATGACCTTTTTTTTTTTTTAGTCACTCTCGGCTAATCTATGTTGTAGGCGGTTACAAATGGCTCAAATATGTACCCAACAGCATTTTGAAGACTGCCCAAGCTGCCGAGTGGAAGATCCAGGCCTGGATGATCGGCAAACCTCCGACCATTGCCTACGAGGGCATCGGATACACGGCGCCCGCTGTTCTGAAATCAGCCAATAAAACACGAACCCCCTCACCTCTTCCAAGCGGCTCTCTCGGCGTTTCGCCTCCTGCCAATGGTGACGCAAGACCACGGCCGAGCATTGGTTCGAGTACCTTCAGTGAATACGACGACCTTGGTGACTTTGATGGTCGCTTTGAAAGCCGAAGTACATTGGGAACAAAATCAAGGCCGTCCGGACAGTACAGTCTGAATACACAGGAGAGCGGGCGGTTGCATGCTGGAAAACGGAAGACTTCAAGGGGCATTTTAGACAGATTAAAAGGATCATCGACGTCCCCTCAACAAAGCCAAGAGCAACAACCCTCTACGAGTAGAAAGTTAAAGGTGTTGAGGTCGATGGGTTCTCTGAAAGCCAAGGGCCAGCATCCTAAATCCGAACCGCCCAGTCCACAGTTGCCACCCGCACTTCGTATCGACATTGGACTTGGCTTGGAAGATCTCTCCTGGACGAAATCAATCCAGCCGGACGTGCTACGCTCTGATCTCTCCACTGCAACTCCGCATGTGTACGCCAGTGGAAGCATGGGATCACATTCGAGAAGTGGTGGGAGACGATCGATCTCTTTTACCTCATCCAAAACGCCTTTATCAATGCCTGGGTCCCCAGTTCCGAGCACCTGCACAACCTCCTTTGTCCAAAATGGACACACCAGTCATCAGATGGCACTAGGGAACGCCCTCATCGCTGCTTCGCATGCAGAGTCAGCCAAAGGCACTCACAGCGATCTGTTGCAAATTCTCAATCACGAAAACCATTCGTGGGGCTTTTCGTATGCCTCATACCCGCACAACGTTAGGGTCTGGTATGGCGATAGAGACGAAAAAATTGCGGAGAACGCAGTTCGGTGGATGGAGCGGACCATGGGGCCAGAACGCTGCTCTGTAAAAGTAGTGAAGGGTGCCGACCATGGGCTGATGTATAGGAGTAGCGCTGTGGTAGATGTGTTAGAGTGGATTCTTACCTCATGGAGAACCGAAGACAACAGGCATCGGCCTTACTCTGGTCTTCGTTGACCATGGTTCGTGGAATTTTTATTTTCTTTTTCCCTTTTTTTTCGAGGTTGCATTTGCTATATTACTTAGCTTTCGTGGATACACACTATTACACACGTGGAAGTTCGTCATATATACCTTCTACACGATATCCTTATATCCCCATCATTTGCTTTCTTGTATTCATACCTTACTTATCAGTACCTTACACACCTACATTCATCTTGGTTTATTAGCTGTATAGTCAATAAGAATTCGCCGTCATGTGATCCGAGATTTGCGGACAAGAATTAAATTCCGGAATAGGCACTTTCTACTACCACCACAAGGTATGCATACAGCCTCCAGTGTCGCCCCCTTCAAGTCAACTTGAACCTCCCAGGACCTTCGAGGATACAAGTCTCGCCCAATGGCGGCTTCGCGACGCCAGAGTCCGACCCCACGTCGAGTTATACCCATTAAACGCGCGGACGGCGAACCCTTGACCCGTGCGGATATCCAGTATGACTTGCTTCAAGCTATCTTCGACGATCCTCAAGAAGTCTTCACCAATCCATACCCCCCTACCGGCACCGAGGCAGGGGGCAAACTCTGTTTCCGCAACCTGTATATCAACTCCATCCTCCGTTCTCCGAAAGCCACCAAAGCTCTCAAAGACAAGATGAACGAGTCGTCCGAATTTGCTCTTGACTTTGCTATGCTATCCCTTCTGGTTAACGTCGGACGCGTCAATACCACCATGAGCTGTGAGTGCATGCGTGGCTAATCAAATATTGTTGCTGAGACGTTGTCGGGCAGTCTTTCCAGAAATGAAGACAGCTATCCGCACTTATCATCCAATCCCGTCACTACAGCGAACAAACGGGAATATGCAGGATGCCCCACGGATTAAACATATCCTGAAGACCAGCCTTTTGCCAGAAGAGACGAAGAATCCGCCAGCGACCCCAGCTGATATCCTCTCTCGATGTGTGAGTTTACCCTGACTCCGTAATGCCCGAGATGCTGATAAACCTACCTCTTATGTGCAGAAAGCGAGCTCTCCTCCTTCGACCAGCATTACGAATCTTATGTTTGTCCTCGCCCACCACGCTGGGGTAATGAGAGACATCAATTCCTTGCAGTCTTGTTACTGACGTGTATCATTACTAGCCAATTGGTCAAACCCATTTTCAGGGGCGCCTGGATTTCCTTGATTTATTCCTCCGTACGGATGTTTCCTCTGCCTCCCGCGCCCGCGCCTTCCTTTGGCTTTGCTTCAACTATCTGGAGTCTCCCTCTTCAGACGATGACTATGACGAAGAGGCATCTCCGAACCCCTTCTCTGATTCGAGCTGCAAGTTCTCTGCCGCCCCACCTTTTTCTTTCCTCACAGCCCAAGAATTAGAAAACGAAAACCGAGAAACGGCCGAGGACCTTGCGGTGACGGAGAAGCTTTTGGCACAGAGGAGCCGCAACGTCCAACACCAGGGTGCCAAAGAGACGGGCAAAGCGCCAGCGAAAGCATCAGTCAATGGCAGTGTCATTGGTGATGACGAAGAGATGGCGGCTCCAGCCTCCGAAGAACCAAAAGGAAGGGGCAAACGTACGGCACCTGCGACGAGTGCGAGAGCGAGACGCGCTCCTATCCCAAAGGTGATGAAACCCACACCAAAGGAAAAACCCCCGACGAAACACCTGGCTGAAGTTGATGACGAGGATGACGAAGATGACGATAACCTGATGGAGGCTTTTGTGAAGCGTAAGTGAACCATCCCCGGAAGATTTCAAATATCGCAAAAAATTTAAACGAACGGTTGTAGAGTATCCAACAGCGAGGAAGCAGCTTGTACATGATTATGAGCACCCATTGAATCTCATTTCAATGGTGGCAGGATCATCAGGCAATGGCTTCACTTCTGACAACCCACATGGGCTACTGCGTCGCCATAGGTATTCGCCGTATGGATCGTATCACTCTCAGTCAGCTTCACCGGTAAAAAAAGAAGTACAAGGCCCTCGACACAGGCAATACTCATACCACGTTTCTCAGCCCCGGGGCATGCTGCAACGTAAGCGCTTACGTTCTGTCTAATGATGATTCTTACTGATCTCTCTAAAGAGGCATGGCACGCGATATCAATAGATCCTCTTGTTGATTCGGATGACGAAACAGGTGGAGATGAATATGTTCGAGAAGATTACGGTAAGGGCTTTACCAGTGAATCATGGAAGCACACTCAACTGAAACCGAAATGTAGTCCAACGACTCAACGTGATTCACCGTTTGGCCCGACGACGTTGGGCACATGAAGCTCCCCCCCTTTCCTCTTTTATGGACACCAACCCCACGTAAGTGAGCAACATTCCCGTATTATTTATTCCACCTCGCGATCCAGAATGCAAACCGAGAACATTATTTTTTTTTATCATTATAATTATCCTCATTCGTTAGTAATCCACACCCAACCCATATCATACAAATGACCTGTTCATTATGAATATTTATTCACCAAGGAAAGGCGTACAAATGTGTCAAAAACCTTCTATTATCCTACAACTATTGAACACAAAAATCCCGACAAGCGAACAAAAATAAACTTGGTGAGCAGAATGGGGGGGCAAATAAGGCAATAATGAGATTTGGAGAAACGAAGATAGAAGTGAAAGATGACAAGATGATTGAACCAGTGGTGGATACAAAACAGCATTAATACATTCACTGCGTCGCCGTAGCTTGTTTGGCTTGGACGGGTTCTGGTGGATGGTTGGACCCCACGCCCGCTGTCACTATAAAATCCTTCCGTGTCGGGAATTACTCGGCCAGCCACTTTTCGCATTTCTTGACATACTTGTCAAGTAATTGAGAAAGATCCCGAATGACAAAAGTGAGAACAACGCTTGCAAAGAACTCTGAGAAGCGCTTTAGCTTGTGTTCCGCGGAGCCACGAATATCCATCGGGAAGGCACTGTACGCCGGTGCTACGGGTTGTGACAAAATAGCCCTAGTGTGTTCGTCCAACAGTTGGGCAAAACCAAAGAGTTTCTTGAGACCCTGAACATATGCTGCAGGGGAATCAAGACTGCAGGAGTAACAACACGTTAATACCAAAATACTATGAAAGGGATCTGAATGGCTTACTTCTTTCCGTTGGTAAATTTATCAAATCGGCTGAAGAGTTTCCCCCCCCATGTGGGCTTCCTTAAAACGAAGCCCTCGCCAACCCCCAGCTTCTTCCCAAAGTTGGCAACAACATGGTCGCAGACATTGGAAAAGTCTTCCAGCTTCGATAACCAAGATTCAGCTTCCTTGCGGCCAATGCTTCCGATTCCAAGAGCAAGTCCGCTGCTCACGTTGCCAGCACCAAAATACTCGGCGCTGCTGCCTTGGAGATCTTCTAAAGCAGAACATAGGATTGTGACTACGCGGATCTTCTCATCCTGATTCGTTAACTTTGCGCCGCCCTGAGACCAGACTTCGCATGGTACATGTAACCGGCGTGTAACGTAACCGCCTGTTGCAGCAACCATGGTATTCCTTAACAAATTCATCATATGATAGGGTTTGAGAAGTGGGTCAGAGGGAGGGATTGGAGGAAGTGGTGATGTGGGTGTCGTTGGGAGATTTGTAGGGAAGCCAACGGCGGCGCCAAATGAAATCGTTTGGGGTGCGAGGGCATCCAACTGAAGACTCGATGGGTTAGGATTCAACTTTGAAGGGATAGAAGCCTTTCGGGGTGTCCCATTCACAGAAGAGCCAGGTAGCGGCGGCCGCTGGTCGGGAGATATTCGACCACCAACCAGTGAAGGTCTTCGGCCAGGCTGAGAGGATGATCTGTGCCTTCCAGGCGTCATGCCATTATTGTTTACAGGGATCACATGCTTGGATTGGGGAACAGATCCGGCAGAGGTAGTGGATTCGGCAGGGGAAGCAGAACGCGTGCTAGGCGGGGCAGATGTCTTCCTTCGCTGATAGATTGTGCCTTGGTTTGTTGTTGTATTGATATGAGGGGCATTGGGTTCCGAACGCAGAGGCAATTGGGACAATGCTCTTGGCCGAGAAGCGACAGAGTTCATCAGTCTTGGAGATGAGGATGGTTTCGAAAGAGAAAGACTTCGAGGGGGGGCTGACGAGTCCGGGATGTAGGTGGGTGAGGGGAGGGGGGGTAAAGGAGGGGAATCTTGCGTCTGGTTACGTGGCGTGTCAGGAACATAGTTTTGGTGCTCAGAGACATGTTCTTGAGAATGCGTATTCAGGTGAGCCGTGTCATCAGTTTCCTCTTCGAGGGCTCCAAGGCCAGATGGCGTCTTCCTGTGACTTGGAGGCTCTCCTGCCCGTATCTGGGAATCCAGCCGTCTCGCGTTTTGGGACGAAGAATCAGGCGAATGGTCAGTCATGGGAGCAGGTGGCAACGAGCTGGCAGGAGGGGGAGGTTTAGGGGGAAGATTCGAAGAAGCTCGGGAGCGCCGAGCTGACAACATTGAAGTACGTGGTTGGGGTTGGGTTTGGGGAGGCAGAGGAGGGATTTCGTACTGCCCCGCATATGGGTGTTGCGATGGCGGAAGTCCGGATATTGCTGAGCCAGTCAGAACATTTTCATCGAGTATATAAATACCTTCAGGATCCCTTGACTGGTCTACATCGCTCCCAAGATTGGAATTCGAGGAAGCTGATGTTAGCTCTTCTGGTATATAGGGGGTATGCACCTGTTGTGGTATATGTGGCGAACTATCAGAGGAGGGCGAAGCGGAATTGGTGGGCGAGTTCGAAGTTGTAGAGTCAGTGGACATTGTCGTATTGCCATACAACGATGGGTATGGGACAGCGGGAATGCTGTAGATTATACTGAGGATAGTCATTCGATCGGCGTAAGTGTCATGCTAAGCAAAGATAGTTCGTAAGGCTTAGTTAACATTCGAATAGAGGTGGTACTGACAATATTTTGCAGCCGCCTGACTTCCTCTTCCTGGGCTGCGACGCTTCTCCGCCGTCGCCTCCTGTGTTCCGTTGTGCTGTCTTCGCCATTTCGAACTCTTTCCATCACTTCGCTGAGCAATGCGACACTCTGGGCATATGCATTCACGGCGGCTTCTGGGTTGTCATTGGTCGAATCGAGTTGGACGGCTTCGCGGGCAAGTTCGAGTGCTCTGGTTAAAGCCCGCCGTGATGATGGTCTGTGCTCTGAACGATGCGAATGATCAGTAGGTGGGGCGAGCAATGACCTGGATTCATGGCCATATGAACCCTGATTCCTGTCAGAGGAACGAGAAGACGAGGACGGAAGGTAGGATTGAGGTGGAGGGTCGGAAAGATCATCTATAGACGAGCTCATGGACGGAGGCTGGTTCTGCGATGTCGATGTCGAGGCTTGTCGAGCTTGTGAGAACGCCGCTACGGCTGAGAGATTTGGGGAAGCCGAGGGTCTGGCAAAGGAGGAAGTACGCGACGCTCTGGAAAAAGAGTTTGGATAGGGTGAATTGTCTGGTGGCGATTCGGAGATGGAGGAGTGGGATAGAGAGCTTGTGGATGTTGCGGGGACACTGGGAATGGGCAGGTTGGGTGGTGGACCAGCGGGTCTTGCGTTGGCGGCAGATGAACGACGACGCTGTGCGATAAGCGATGACTGTTGAGAGACTGAACTCGTCTGCGGGTCGCGCCAAAGGGCTCGTGCATCTCCAGGATGCTGCACAGGCCGTGTGTCCCATTCTAGTTCCATGCCAAACCTGCCGTCGTCGTTGTGCGCGGTAGTGACGGACAATGCAAGGCCGTCGGAATCTGCTTGTTTGGCCATCAACATCTCATATCCATTCAAATCCGAATTAGGAATCCTTTTCACAAAAACATATCCAAGAGGTATCGAGCTATGCAAAACTAACGAGCGACACAGGTCAAGCTATGGTAAGGGTATACTATCTGCCCACCACGAGCAGCATCTCAGCTAATAATGTTGATCAGTCACGAAACTCTCCCTGCGAACCCTGTGCCGCAAGGCGACTCTCTAGGTTTCTGAACATATTCTTCAGCAGAATCATCTAACATCAAGCAGGCAATTCTCACCTGAGAGACTCTTCCTTCGCGAGCAATTCTTGTCTCTTTTCGTTGATCTCGCGTTGTACCTTGAGTTCAATTTCGCGCAGCTGCAAGCCACAGATCATGAGGAGGAAAATGAACGTATATAACGGTCACAAACCTTTTCTTCTTCCCTGCGCAATTGTTCTTCCTTGAGGCGCACGCTCTGGGAAGCCAGCTCCTCTGGAAGGATAGACGAGTCGCTGGAGCCAAGTCAGTGTCATTTATTACATTATGCAATGGACTTACTTTGCATCGGAATGCACAGTCCTGGAAAGTTTCTCTGTACGGTAGGTTTCATAGAGAAGATCGTGGGTCAATGACTTCAGGTCAGCAAGGTGAGAGCTGGATCAACGTGGTCAACTTGGTTGCGGATCGCCTTTGGCAGAAGAATCTAGTTACTTGAGAAGGGCACTCCTCAGTCGGCTGAAGTCTGAGTGCTTAGGGTTGTCCACCTCGGCAATACCCCAGGGGTAAATTCGAGCTCGAACAAGCTGTCCGTCAATCTCGATCTCTTCTTCTGAGCCAATGATGGCGAAGGGGAGGAGAGCCTAAAGCCGATCCAAGTTAGTAGATCATTTCGGTATTAATGGATTTTAACATACCCTCAGTTCACTGTTGTCCTGGATGGTTTCTTCATCATCTTCTTCGACGTCGTAGGGGAAGTTGTAAACGGGGATATCATAGTTTTCAATGTCTTCCATAATCTATGTTTCATCAGGTAAAAGCATAAAAAGAAAATTATTGAGGAAAAAAAACTTACCCTCTTCTTGAAGCCTTTGAGCTCGCTTGGTGTCAATGAATCTGCCTTTCCAATGACGGGAATGACATTGACACGAGGCGAGAGGCGACGCATGAGTTCGATATCCATTTCCCTCAAACTGTGAGATCGGGAGCGTCAATGATTAATATCCAAATAAATAAAAATCACGAACGCATGACCAGTTGGCGGGATAAAATAAAGGAGAGCATGCACTCGGTTGTCCCTGAAGCGAGGGTTACGTTTGATTCGGGACTCTTCGGCAAGAATATCGTCATATTGGCGTTCGAGATAGCCAACAATTTCCTGGAATCTATAAAGACAGTTCAACGAGTGAGTTCCTTCGCGCGTCGGACACGTACGCGAACTCATTATCAATGTTGTCGCCAAATCCAGGGGTATCAACGATAGTCAGAGCAATGCGAACGCCATCTTCTTCCAGTTCTAAAAAAAGGTCGCGTGTTTCTTCAGCAAAAATGGATGTAGCAAGAAGGCTCCTAAGTGCACTGACCAACATTGACGGGCTTAATTCGGATCCCTTCCTCGACGTGCGCGGTCTCGGGGTCATCAGAGACTTTGTGAGCCAGAACCTCAGACTCGCAGAGTGTGTTGACAAAAGTGGTGCGACCAGTACCGGAGGCACCTAGCCACCTGTTAGCAGAGAGGGAGAAAAATGGAATTGCCTTTACGTACCGACCACCATCAAGGTGAACTGAACACCCTTTTTGACCTTGTTTCCCCTGCGCCTTCCTGCAAACGACATGCTGGTTGCTGACACGACAAGTTGGGACTGGAAAAGAGTTCACTTGGGTAACTACAGAAATGTTCCGTTCGCTGTCGTATATTTGTACTTCAAACTCCGCTCGTGATGGGAGGGTAACGTGATTGCTCCCCTGAACTAACCACACCGACTATGACACCAAAACTATGATTTAATAGTTTACCGAACGAATGTTCTGGACGCGTTTTTATCAACCATTGACTAGCAGGAATGCGTTGACAAAAAATACCCCGCTTTTCCGTGGCATAATTACACGTCTCGCCGCTACTTTTACGTCCAAGGAGGTGGAGACGCCAGGGCCGGCCAAAACTCGGGCAAAGACCACCAAGAAGAAATTTTCTGAGCTCCCGGAAATATATATCCTCCCATCCGGGTCCCCTGCCGCTCCTTTACCAGACCTATTTTCTGATTTTGCCACAGGTATTGTCGCAAAATTTTTCCGCAACACAAAATGCTCATGTGGTTTAATAGAACCTCCAAAAACTACCAAGAAGACTGTTCGAAAGCCCCGGTCAAAAAAGGAATCCCTTGTCCTAAGCGAAAAAGAGGATCTAGTCGCAAAAGGCCTCGTAGGTGAGACAATTCTATTCACTTGGTTGAACCTTGCCTCACTATGTCTAAGAGTCAAAATCTCGAACGCCTACCGCACTATATCGACAGATTTTGGCAAACTTAAAGCGCTTTCCGCATTGCATACTTTTGACCAGAGTCGGCCAATTCTATGAGGTAACTATACCGATATAAACTCCACTCCCCGACTTACGCCTGCCTGTATCAGTCCTATTTTGATCAGGCACATGAAGTCTCTCGTCTTCTCAATATCAAGCTCACGAGCAAGAAATGGAGCGGAAGCCGTGTCGCTATGAGCGGTTTTCCACTTATTCACCTTGACAGGCATCTCAAGACCCTGGTACAACAAGAACAGCGTTTTGTTGCCATGTGCGAAGAATTTCCTCTCCAATCCAATACGAATTCTAAAGAATTTGAACGGCGCATTACTCGTGTAATAACACCTGGAACATTAATCGACGAGTCTTTTCTCGACCCTCTCGACAACAACTACCTTCTCGCGATCGGCCTATCCACCTTGTCTGGTGCCTCTTCACAGATGACGGGGTTGGCATGGATAGATGTTTCAACAGGAGAATTTTTCTCCAAGATCTGCACACTTGAGAACCTTCGAGACGAGCTAGCACGAATAGCACCGCGGGAGGTTGTTCTCCCTCCCTCCCTTAAAGCTACCCCCAAGCACCCCATTTTTTCTGCTCTGGCCAATACAGATTGTCCAATATCTTATACTAATGCTCTCGCTTTGGAGACCACATTCGTCGATCCACCTTTGAAGCAAGATCCGCCTTTAGTTTCCATTTCCATGGACAATTATCATCGAGAACGCGACCCTGCTGCAGTTTCTTTGCCCCATCCCTCTGAACAACCAACTCTCAACGTTGGACCTTCTGGGGACTTAGATTTGTCACCAACTCAGGAGTCGTTTGCTATCGCGTTGCTTACCAAATTCCTGCAAGAGAACCTTTTGGAGCATATGCCTCTTCTTGAACGTCCGATTCATGAAGGAGCTCAGGAGATCATGCAGATTGACTCCCACACCATCCAAGACCTTGAAATCCGTGAAAGCATCTATGAAGGCGGCACCAAGGGATCTTTACTCAGTGTAGTCAAACGAACTACGACCAATGGTGGTGCTCGGCTGTTGGCAAGATGGTTGTGTGAGTCTCCTTAGCCGTCCTCGATCCACCTCCACTGATTTGCTGCAGGCTCCCCTAGTACATCAATATCAGAGATTAACGCCCGCCAATCCCTCGTAGCATTCTTCTATAGTCGAATTCACTTTCGCATGGATATATGCGAGATTCTGAAAGAAGTCGATGATATACGGCGCATTTGTCAGCGATTTCTGCTCGGTCGAGGTGATTTCAGTGATCTGATTGCTATTCAATCTACCATCCAAACGTGGGCATCTCTAAAGAAACGCTTTCAACAAGAAAAAGTAATGGAAGACATCGAGGCACTTGGTAGTCCCGATGTCAGCGGATGGACGACCCTTGGCGCGTTGTTTCTACGCATGAACGACCTCACTAGCTTCTTCGATAAATTAAATAGCGCCATAGTTATCAACCCTGAGACTCAGAATGAAGTCGGAGATCTGGATAATAACGGCCAAGACTTCGACGCGGAAAACAATATTGAGCCTGGAGAACCAGTATTGGATAAGGCAATTGGGAAAAAATGGGCTGTCAACCCGAAGTATGTAAATGTTAACAGTCTTTATCTCATCGCCGCTGAAAATGTTTTTAAAAGTTTCTCAGAAAAGCTAGCAAACCTGCAGAAATCCTTTCAAAGCCTGCTCCAACGAAGGGACAAACTAGAAAATAAGCTTAGAGCAACATATAGTAATTACACTATACCGAGTTGACAACACCCTCTGACTTAGAATGCTTTGCAGATGCTCCCTCTCTAACCCTACGTTCGTCAAATGGACATGGGATGTACCTTCATGTCGCTCGCACAGCGCACAAAAAGAATTTGGATTCCAACCCAACCTTCTACAGCATTGGAGAAACTCAATCCACGAAAAGCTACGTTTATAGGGTACTTCAACCTATTCTCATCACCGCATTGGATATTAACACACTTCTTAGGAGTGGTCAGAACTTGGAACTCAAATTGCCGAAACTTCCATTGCCTTGAATCTAGCAGAAAAAGAGGTCCTGGAAATCCTTCGTCAAGAAGTTCGACATTATTTTCATTGTGTAATTGTCTCACTCATGAACCTTCAAAGGTCGTTGAACATTCCCACCAACTCCGTCAAAACGCACAAGTCATTGATGAGCTGGATGTCGCCGTGTCTTTTTCCCGGCTTGCATATGAAATGAAATTTGTCCGGCCCGAAATCAGAGATGAGTAAGTTCTCTCCTTGAGAATTTAGGCCATCTCATGAATCACCACAGTGGTTCATACCATGTCGTCAATGGTAGGCATCCATCCGTTGAGATGGGGCTCCTGTCGTCAGGCCGCCAATTCACGCCGAATACTCTCACAATGACGCCCTCATCAAATCTACACATTATCACTGGCCCTAACATGGCCGGAAAATCCACCTTTCTTCGTCAAACGGCTTTGATTGCGATTCTCGCACAAGTTGGGTCATTTGTACCAGCCGACCTGGCGCAGATCAGCGTCGTGGACAAACTCTTCTCAAGAATCGGTGCAAAGGATGACCTTTTCCACGATCGAAGTACCTTTATGGTGGAAATGCTTGAGACTGCTGACATTCTTCGTGGTGCAACGGAGAAAAGCCTCGTGAGTACGCTTTCTTAAACTTGCCTGAAATAAAACCTCAGGCAAATATAGGTTATTATGGATGAAGTGGGAAGAGGTACAACCGTAAAGGATGGTTTAGCTATTGCATTCGCTGCCCTTCATCATCTGGCAGCTATCAACAGAAGTCGATGTTTGTTTGCAACGCATTTCCATGAACTTGCAGAAATGCTCGGTAGTATTCACAACCTACAAGGCAGCGGAGTGTTCCACAATGTACGATTTTACTGCAATGATGTGGACGATGCTGGCGTATGTTTTTTACAGGTGTTCTCTCTGGTATATCATTAAGTGTTTTGTTTGCAGGATGGTCATTTCTCATATTCATACCGACTACGTCCTGGAATCAATCACAACAGTCATGGCCTAAAGGTTGCAAGAATTGCAGGTGTCCCCCCTTCGGCGATGGCAGTAGCTACTGATACGTTGGCCTGGTTGAGAGAGAGGGAATCTAGCAAGCTTGTCCCAGACTACAATATATTCCTAAAATCTGCCCTAAAATCTACAGTATAACAATGGCATGCTAGATCTTGGTAGAACGGATATAGTTTAATGCAGAGCCTGCCTTGAGCCATTCTAATTGGCCGGCCGACATCGTATGTTTGGTGGGGATTCCAAAAACCGAGCCATCACGTTTGGTGACTTTAATTTTGATGGAAGCCTCTGGTTTGCCAGCGAATACCTCATTCAGGCCGACAGTCTCCAAGACATCCCCAGATCCAATTTTCGAATAATCTGCTTTATCAGCAAACCACAGAGGAAGGACACCTTGTTTCTATCGAAGAATTTCAGGCTTAATTTGAACTAGGTAACCTTGAGCCTGCATACCTTCAAATTTGTTTCGTGAATTCGTGCAAAAGATCGAGCGAGTATCATGGCGCATCCTATGGAAAAAAGAAAATTTAAATCATGGGACTTGCGCATCGTAATCTTGCGAACCGTAGAACCGGGGTTGCAGGGCGGCATGTTCCCTGGCACTTCCCTCGCCGTAGTTGTCATCGACGACGAGCGCCCAAGGTTGTTGCCGAGCCTTGAACCGTTTGGCTACTTCAGGAATGGTCCCAGAAGAATCAGTGTCTCTGTCAAATGCAACGTTCATTTCGCCTCCTTCATCATTAATTGCCTGGGTCATCAGTGAGGTTGGAAGACCCAGTCGAAAGAAACAAAAAAAGCACACACAGTGATAACTATGTTAAAAAAATAGCCAAATGTCAAGAAAGACCCCCCAAAAAGCTTGAAAATATACGCACGCAAGTTTTCTGATATGTTTGTGAGGTGACCCTTGTATTTCAACCATGGACCCTATAGAGAAACCCAATGTCATTGATCAGGACTGATTGGGAATACCAAAACTTACAGCGGCGGATATGTGATCCGTTGTGCATTTTCCACGAACACGAACCAGGACCTTCAAAGGAGGCAATTCCAAGTTTTTGGAAGAAGGAAAGTGACTGTCAAAAGGTTCCAAAATTTCAAGTCTCTGGGAATCTTTCTTGATCACAACCCCAACCTCAGGCTGCGCTTTTGGACTTGGTCTTGGGTAATATGCCTCATCGCCAGGAATAAAGCCATCTGTTGGAAGTTCTTGCCCACTTGGTGCAGTAAACTTGAAATGTTCCCCAGAAGGAAGGGTCAAAGAATCTACCAGGGGATTGAAGGAGAGCTTTCCCGAGAACGCCATGGCGGTAACGATGGTTGGAGAGGCAAGGAAGTTCATGGTCTTGCTATTCCCATCGTTTCTTGATTTGAAGTTCCGATTAAAACTTGTCAGGATAGCTGCAGGAAGAATCGGGGTCGGAAGTGTGAACATTAGACAAATAGTTTGACCATACCATTTTCCCCGCCCTGCTGGTCAGTGCGTCTCCATTGTCCGATGCAAGGTCCACAGGCGTTGGCCAATACAACCGCCCCGACGTCCTGAAGGGTAGAAGTAACGTTGTCCCGCTCGATGGTTGCACGGATTTGCTCGGAGCCAGGTGTGCAGAAGAAAGGAACCTTCGCGAACAATTTAGCAAATTTGTATTGCTGTTGAGTTACCAACACAATTACCTGTGTTGTCAAACCCGCGCTTTTCGCCTGCCGTGCTATATCTGCCACACTAGTCTGTGGTTCAAGGTCAAATCTGAGCCATAATATAGCTCCCTGGAATCTTACCATGTCCTCGTAAGAGCTATTAGTGCAAGACCCAATAAGCCCGGCGGAAAATTCATCCTTCCATCCTTGTTCCTTAATGAATTTCCCGAACTGTGAAATAGGCGTTGCAAGATCAGGTGTAAAGGGTCCATTGATAGTCGGCTCGAGTTCTGACAGGTTCTGACAAGAAGCGTCAGGAAGAAGATTGAATAGAGAAAAGATTTAATCCTACAATTTCGATCACTTGGTCATATTCGGCCCCTTTATCTGCGCTAAGGAAGCCCTGTGCAGCTGCTTTGTCGGCAGCTGCAGCGACAGGGGCACGGCCAGTTGCCTTGAGGTATTCGCGCATATTGGAAGAGTATGGGAAAGTTGAAGTGGTTGCCCCAACTTCCGCTCCCATATTCGCAATCGTCGCCAGGCCTACTCGCATTAGCATAGCTCTAAGGAAGTAGTAATGCTGAAGGCATACCCGTGCAGGATTGCGCAGCAACGCCAGGTCCATAATATTCCAAAATGCTGCCAGTTCCACCCTGGCATAAAATAAACATCTGGAAATTGCTGGGTTTACATTTGCTACTCACCCGTACAGTCAGCTTTCCCGCAAGATGAAGGATGAGATCCTTTGGTGTAGCCCATCTGTTTAATTTTCCGGTCAGATGGACTCCTGAGAAACAAACACTAAGAATTGTCGTCAATGCGTCCAAAGAGCCACTAACCGATTACGTTCGGTGCTTTGAGTTCCCAATCTGTTCCAGTCATGGCATCCACTGCATCAGCACCCCCGACACCAATGGCAAGCATCCCAAGTCCACCAGCATTCGGAGTATGTGAGTCTATAAAGGCAATCAAACAAAGACGCCAAGAAGGGAGAACTAGTGCACACCTGTACCCAACCTGTAATATACTCAGTTTCATATGAACGTGGAGTAAGGGACAACCTACATCAGCATCCCTGGCGCAGCGTAGTTCTCCAGGACGATTTGGTGGATGATGCCCGACCCAGGTCCCCAGAACTCGATGCCATATTTTTGAGCAGCACTTTTCAGGAAGTCAAAAACCTCTTGGTTGGTAACAATGGAACGCTGGAAGACATTGGGTTATGCGCAAAAAGGTTATCATAGGATCTGTACGCACTTTGAGATCGGAATCGGCACCATCAACTGCCTGAATGAGATGGTCGCAATGAATACTCGTTGGAACGGTACACTGGGACAGCCCAGCGCTCATGAACTGCAATCTAATTTTTGTGAGCTTCAGAGAACTCGGATCGGTTGAAATTCATACAGAGCCATCCTATTTACTGCATTAGTAGTTGAACCGTTTTCATCAAACCAACAGATTGCAAACGTACTGAGCAGAAGCATCTTGCATAGCGACCCTCTCCGGACTAAGCTGTAGGTAAGCATCCCCCCGTATCCGCCCACCGCCAGAGAAAGAAGTTGTGGGGTCGACGACATGGCTGTAGAGTATCTTCTCCGCAAGGGTCAGTGGTCGCTTGAGAGCTTTGCGGACATGGTCGAGTTTCTCGAGCAGATGGGCGTATGGGGGAGTAATGGAGGTGCAGTCCTTCACGACAGCTGCGTGGGTTGCGAAAGCGCGGATGAGGGGTGCCTGCGAGGTTATTCGTGGTAGCATCCTTCGAAGAGCTAAATTTTTTGGCAGTGACGATCACAACCATTACAGTCGTTTCGGAAATTCTTGTCCGGCAGTGAAATTCCGGTGTTTTGAAATAAACAAACAAAATTAATTCAGGAAATCTCATAAAATCCCCAGTGGTCTCAACTCTGGTTCGTTTTGAATAAAAATACCACCATTAGCTTTGCGTTGAGAAGCCGCATCGACAGATATAAAAAAGTTATGAAGAAGAGAAGTTCGAGGAGCAAGTGGAGGTGGCTTTGATTTTCATGGCTGCTGTATGCAAGGGTGCACCGGGATCTGAATGCCGGACGTCAACCTGGTTAGTTAGTCCAGCCTCTGGCCACGAAAAAAAAAAATGGAACCCCCTAATTTTACCCAAAATTAGGTATCTGGAGCTCAATTACAACACTTTATAATGTACTAGAAAGAATATAAGTCCATGAATGATCACTAAATGGCTAAATATTGTCCGAACAGGGGCAATTTTTTCAAAAATGACCATATTTGGGGTTAGGGTAAATGAACATTGAACCAACATTGAACTATGATATTGTCTGAGCAAGTATGTATAAATTGATTCTTCAAGGAACTGCACCATTACAAATTTGGTTTGGAGGGTAATTGGAAGGCATACATATTATTTAGTATCATCTTGATTGTGTAGCCCTCAAATGGGCACCAGCAAAGGTGCGTCTCACAAGCGTCTCAGGGCAAAGCGTCTGCAGAAGTGATGTCATATTGCCTTATTTGGAATTGTGCCTGATTACATAGTTAGTTAGTCCACCTGAATTGGCCTTAGCAAAAAAATCAACCCTGTATATTTTTTTCCAATGCCGGTACACCCTTGGCTGTATGGCTTGTCGCGCAATATAGCACAAATCTTGAGAAATTTGGCATCTAGGGCACCTAAATATGTCTGCTTGATGTCTGCAGTTAGTTGAAGTAGGTGTCCCTAAGTGAGTGAGTTGAAATTGAACCAAAATATGAGTCCCCTAATCCTTGTCAAAGCAGGCTTCAACCCTTGCTTCAACCTGATTTTTACTCTGTCACTCCTTGCTCGAAAAGGTACTATTTTTCGATAGAGTATCTTTATCCGGGTAGTATGAGACCAAAATTGAGGATTTTGAATAAGAAACAAGTGAGTCAGACCATGCCACATCACTCAACCCTTCTCAATTCACGTTGGGTCAAAATCTTACCCAGACTTCACTTTGCTGCAACTTCTTTCTATCTATAGATGCGGCTTCTCAGCGCAAAGCTAATGGTGGTATTTTTATTTTGCGCTGAAAAGTGGTATTTTTATTCAAAATGAACCAGAATTGAGACCACTGGGGATTTTATAAGATTTCCTAAATTAATTTTGTTTGTTTATTTCAGAACATTCGTGAATTGCCAAGTGCATGGGAATCAAAAATCCATGGAGCTCCATGGAGTCACCTGACCTCCTATTTGTCAGCCACCCGTTAGGGCCAGTGAACATTGGTTAGGGCCTGTTAGGGTTCGGTTAGAGTTAGAGTTAGGTATAGGTTAGGCTTAGGGTTAGCAGGATATTTATCCCCCCATGCAGTAGCGCGTTCTTGAGCACTACAGGACAATTGAGGCTGATGGCGATCTCACCAGCAGAGCTGGTGGGATCGCCTTTTAAGGGAACATTCAACATCAGGAAAAGGCCACCTAGCTCTGGCTGTCTTTAGATGCTTTAGCTGTCCTAGGACATCCTAGGGCATCCTGGGGTGTCTTGGGATGTCTCAGGGTGTTTTAGGACAGCTAAAGCATCTAAAGACAGCCAGAGCTAGGTGGCCTTTTCCTGATGAAGCACGTGAGTCCATGAACTCCATGCACTCCATGGACTTCAATCATGGAGTTGGCAAAACAGAAATGCTCTCGTTTATTTCAAAACACCGGAATTTCACTGCCGGACAAGAATTTCTGAAATGACTGTATGTACGAGTGTGTATGCATAAATGTCTTGCAAATGTCCCAGCGCTTCCCCCACCAACATTGCTTGTTGGGTCATTCTTCAAATATAGTACACTGCTGAACCTTTCAGTCCAGAATTCGCAGGAAAATCAGTTGTAACTCAAGGGGGGTGACACAGTGCCTACAACCCCAAATCGTAGTAGTGAGCCGAACGCCGAACCAACTTAAGTTAACTTTTCCAATGGTGACCATTGACCTCTTCTGCTGTGTTCAGGTAATTATTCCTTTTTCTTCCACTGCTGGTACTCCCAAATATTTAACATAAAGTTTGCGCTCTCCCAAAAGAGATAATAATGGCCCTGCTCAACAAGCTCTCCCCATTTTCTACTTTCCTATGTGGAAGCCCATTCTCTTCAACATCAAGACTCAGCCTTATATATAATCCTCCTACTTTCAAATTCATGGTAAGTAATCAGATCTCCATTTCAACTGATGGCTCAATTTACATCTGATGCTAGGGAACGGCAATTTCAAGTCGTATTCAGAAGACTACACAAGGCAAACACATTCTCTGGGTCGCTATCGATAGGTCAGCATATGGTCTAGGCGAGACACTTCATTATTCCCCTCGCGTTACTTCAGGAAAACGGAACTTAATAAACGAAAACCTGAGCATGATCAAGAAACTCAGACAATTCGTTGAAGAAGGTATGCAAAAAGCTCCTTCTCAACAGAGGGACTCCATCTTGTTATATGCCGATTTTTCTGATGAACCGATGGCGAAGTTGTGGCATGCCTTGGACAGACTTTCGCCAAAGCATTTGGACTTATACGCTTTGGTGGACTGTGAGGACTGCCACGTCGAGCCTCTGAACACCCTCAAACACCAATGGGATGACCTCGAATCTCTTACTCTCCGTAATATTTGCGAACCCGACTTCATGACACACGCACTGAACACTTTCTCCCAGATTTCATCTCTTACTTTGGACCATTGCTGTTGCATAGAAGATTTCCCGATTGCCCTCACCGGCCTCAAGCACCTATGTGTATTGGAGAACAATGCTTGCGACATGTTTGGTAATGCGGTCGATAACATCCCAAACTTAGCGAATGTTTTAGAAGTCCTTGAAATCGAAAGCACAAACAACTGTGACTTTGCATGCGCGTATGATCCTCAGGACTTCAGAGACTGTCTTCGAAAGTGCATGAACATCTGGGAATTCTGGTTGGCTGCGAGTTACCAGGATAGCTTGGACACCGACCTGGCCTCATACATTCCTCCGTTTGTCGGGAAATTGATGTTGCGCTTCACTCGTTCTCTTCCCTTCCTTCATGATATCGATGACTGGATCATGCATGCATGCGACAGGACATGGCTCCCACATTTGAAGTCCTTTCAGCTTACCGTCGATCCGGAGAGCTGTGTCAGGGGCCTGGAAGGCAATACAAAGTCTGGGCAGTGGACACGGATCTTGGACAACCCTCCTTGGGAGCTCTCGCCGGAAGCATTTGATAAGGAGTTTGAGAGAAAGCAGGGTGTTTTGTATGCTGTACTAAAATTGAGTCGGCCAGAAATTGAGTTGCTTACCTGACTGGATAGTGGATAGTGTTACTATCTATACTACAAGAATTTTGTGTTCCCACACACCATACCGGGATTCCAGCACCATTTTCAAGGCCGCTCGGGACTGTTGCACGTCGTGGTGGTGTCTTGAATTCCTCCTTAGTGACTGGCCAGGGACTGCTGAGGCCTGTTTTTGTGATGTGTGCCCGTGGAGGTACCTGCGGCGTCGGTCATGTTTGGCGCGCAGGCAGGCGTGAGATACCTGTGACATTCTTGCATTAGAAAGTCTCCACAGATGTGACATGTCATTATCTAAGATAAAATAACATAGTGGATGAAGTGATGGTGTGACATTGTTTTGTTAGTAAGTCTCCACATTTGTGATGATGACATCCCACAGACCATACCGGGATGTGGGGGGGTGTTCGAGGCAGCTGGGGCTTGAGACTCACTGGGGCCGGCCATGGAAGTAGCATCTCGTGAATTGTCATCGTGCGCTGCAGCCCGTTTGGGTGATGGACTGTTGTGGAGGATGCAGTGGCGACGGTAAATTTGGCAGAAGGGACCTGTGAGATATCCATGACATTCTTGCATTAGAAAGTCCCCAGAGATGTGACATGTTGTTATCTAAGATAAAATAACAAAGTGGCCAAATTCTATTATTCCAACAGGTAAGGCTGGATCATGAATTGAACACTTATGCATTTTGTAACATGTAATAATGCAATTTTGGGTCTAAAATAACAGGAACCTATAGTAAAAAAAAGTATTATTTTATCCTATCCATCTCACTTCTAAATCAGGTGCTTAGAAAGGAGCATGCAAAGCACGCAACTGCACTAGTCTATATAATAAGAGCAGGCTGTTCCCACGCACCATACTGGGATTCGAGGGCAGTTTTTGCGGCGGCTGGGGCCCATGGCCTGTTGGGGTCAGGTGTGGAACTGGGCTCTCGCAATTGCTTAGCGTGCGCTGCAGCCTGCTTGGAAGAGGCGCTGTTGTGGAGGGTGCCACAACGACAGTAACGTTTGGCAGGGAAGGGGCCGTGAGATAGTGGTGACAATTCTTGCATTAGAAAGTCTCCACAAGTGTGACATGTTGCTATCTAAGATAAGATAATAGAGTGGATGAAGGCTCTCCAAGAGGTAAGGCTGGATCCTTATGCATTTTGTAACATATAATAAACTGTTATGAGCTCTCCAACTTGAACAGGTAGGGGCCTAAGGCTGGATCATGAACTGAACACTTATTTTGTAACATGTTACAAGGCCTCAAATTATCAGTTTTGGGTCTAAGATAATCTTTTTCAAATGAACTATATGTAAGATGCAACATTTCATAAACCTACAGTAAAAATATGTATTATTTTTGTAATTCCATCCTGTCCATTTCACTCATAACTTAGGTGCAGAATCTAGCATTCCCACCCACCATACCAGGATTCCAGCGCCATTTTCGAGCCCACTCAGGACCGTTGCACATCATGGTGGTGTCTTGAATTCCTTCTTAGCGACTGGCCAGGGCCTGCTGAGGCCTGTTTTTGTGATGCGCGCCCGTGGAGGTACCTGCGGCATCAGTCACATCGTCAGTCACATTTGGCGCACAGGTGGGCGTGAGATGGTGTGACATTGTTTCGTTAGTAAGAGCTTTTGACTTTTAGCCCCAAGCACATGGTCTCAAATCATTATTTAATCGTCCAGTTCATTTCAGTGGTTTTCTCTGGCCCAATCAATACCTCCTTGATCTCCACCACCACCACTTCGACTGCCTCCTCGACTCCGACCACCTCCTCGACTGCTCCCTATATATCGGCAGGCTACCATCACCACTGTGACCACTACAACAACAACAACAACAAGAGGGTGTTCAGGTACCAAAAAGGCGGCTTGTCACGAATGAGGAGGACCAGGGAGCGGCATCACCAATGAGTGGGAGGGTGGGGTGTCATCAACAAGCAAGAATGTACCCGCAATGACAACGAGGGTGGCCCTCCTTGTTCACGCCTCTTGTTCAAACCGACGAGGCAGCAGGTGGGCACACTGCCTCGTTGGCACATGCCCTCTCCTGCCTCCTCGTTTTCTGCCCGTTCCCTCCCTTACCCCACCAATAGAAATGCCCCAGTACGACGTGGCGTGGACCCCACACGCCCCATTTTTGCCTGTCGCTCTCGTGGCCTCACTGCCTCGTTCGCAATGGCATATCACACACTTAGCCTCGTATATACATGCCTAGTCTAGACATTTAAACTGTAGTATCTTATGGCTCTGTATAACTGACTTAATTTCTCACACTACAATGTCCGTTTGACCATTAATAAAATCAAATATCCACTTATTGTGGCCTTTGAGGGTGGTGGCTGAACTGGCTTGCATGCTATTGAACTGGTTGGCTTTACATAACCATCAAACATCACATGCTTGGGGCTAAAAGTCGCCAACTGTTAGTAAGTCTCCACAGACGTGACATGTCGTTATCTAAGATAAGATAAAAGAGTGGATGAACAGAGTGGATGAAGTGAAGATGTTAAGGATCTGCTGGAATAATTCATTGGTAAAATAAATAAAAACTGTCAGTGAGCTCTCCAAGAGGTAAGGCTGGATCATGTGAACACTTATGCATTTGTACCATGTAATAAACTGTTATGAGCTCTCCAACAGGTAAGGCTGGGTCATGAACTGAACACTTATTTTGTAACAAGGCCTCAAATTATCAGTTTTGGGTCTAACATAACATTTTTCAAATGAACTATATGTGTAAAATGCAACATTCCATGAACCTACAGTAAAAAACATGTATTATGATTGTAATTTCACTCTGTCAATTTCTCTCATAAATCAGGTGCTTAGAAAGGACTTCACACGCAACTGCACTAGTTAGTACTTAATGCCTTTGTATCCTCTCAGTTCATCTTGAACAATCCTTTGTTTCTCGAATACTGCTTAGTGTAAGGCTACGAAACCCTTTGTTGAATTTTTCAAATTATATTGTGGCACCCAGAATACACAGAAAAAAGAAAGCATGATTCAAGCATTTATGAAACACGTGGAACAGTGCGTGGAGTGAGATTCATGTAGAGCCTCCAAGTTTGGTCGGGAAGAATTGATATTCGAAGCCCATAAAATCTGCGATAACCACTGATGACATCGATGCGACGATAACCTTGCAAGATCACAACTGCTTCAATCTCATAGGAATCCTTTGCACATTGTGCACATGCATAACATAGACATCTCTGATTATCCAGGATGGAATTAACATGATGGAGATCATCCTTTATAAGTGGTGTCTGAAAGTAGGCATAAATCCCTTCTAGAATATCGCGGATAGTCAAGCTTTTTGAAGATAGGGTGATTATTTTGACTGGCATGAGGCCAACTCTGTATGCTGCTTGAGGACCTTGGAGAACTGAGGCAAATTTTTGATAGAGCAGCATACTCAATGGGTTCAGGAGTTGCAGAGTGCTTAACTCAATTACTTAGGCTTCCAATTGGGTAATGGCACTGAGCAAGTCACTGCGGCGACCAGATTATTTTGCTGAGGCAAAATTGACAGCAGGCTGCTAAAACAGGCTAAAACTTTGCCAAAAGTCACACGACCCAAATGGCAAAATGTGACTTGGCAAAATTCAAACAACCTGCTGTAACATTTTGCCTCCTCGTCAAAATTGTCCAGCCCCTGGCAGTGAGTGCGATTTCTGGATAGTCTCTCTTCCGGAACTTGGAAGTTGAGAGTCACCCAAATATAGCTGAAATTGGCAGAAAGAACTATATTGGAAAGTCTCATAAGACTTGAATTTTTCTGTGAGACTTTGTAATACTTTGTGAGACTATGAGACTTTGTGATACTTTTTGATGATACCATGAGATTTTATGAGACTTTGTGATACCATGAGACTTCATGAGACTTTGTGATACTTTTATGGGTATATAAGAAGCTGGATGTATTGTTGCTTTTCCCATTCACTTTCCTCCCCCTCACCCTGTGCCATGTCACCGCGTTTTTAGTGATCTTATCTTATCAGTGGCCTTGGATAAGTGACATCTATTTTTATCCTCGCATCATTTTATTTGTGTATTGTCACGTAGTTATTTTGTAACATGGTCAGCTAATTATTATCTTTATTTATTATCATCTCAGTCTTTTTGTTCTCGCACTGGGGCTCTACCCAATTGACCAACAAAAGAGCTAAGAAGGTTGCTTGCTTTATTTTTACAAATACTCAAACTTATATACTGTACAAACTGTTTGGCTCGATCTTTACAATAAAATATATTCTACGATCCGAAAACCCGTCCAAACATCGTGTGTATTCCTTTCTTAGAGATCTGTGAGCCACCTGACCTATTTCTAAGTCCGAGACACCTCGAGGATTCCAAGGAACACTATCTAAGACGCAGTACCTGAGACACGCGTTCTATGTTTCTTTTATTCAGTTCTTGGCGGTCCCTCTGGTCCACCATGTATGCAGCCCTGCCGTCTACACATTCCTATTTCTTTATCTCAATTCGTCATGTGTCCCCTTTATCCAAAAGAGGCAACCGGTAGATCCCGTCGCATTTATTTGACGCCACCATGCCTTGTCTTATCCTTCCACGCATGACTGTTATCTCTTGATCTAGCTTCTGATCAAAATCACTGACAATCTTTGACCGCCGCATCCGTCTTCTAGAGTTGGAATGCAGGACCGTCGTTTTCAGCATGCACTCCTTTAGTCAAGCCTATCTTGAATGGATTCTACCCAATTCTCATCTTAGATAGCTTTCTTATCCTAGCTGTGAAGTTTCTTTCAGTCTCTGGTCCATGGTTTCCTAAGTTCAAGTCTTTCTTAGCTAGATGCTACTGCTACCAAAGAAGGTAACCGGTAATTGCTGTCACATTTGTTTGACACCTCTTTGTGCTGTCTTATCTATTCTTGCGCGATCATGTTTCTTATCTTTAATCAGTACCTCCAATTGTGGATATGAGTGATCTTCGGCAACCTTTCGGCTTTGCCGCTCGATATGCTAGATCGCTGTCTTTTTTTGACTACTTGCGCATCTTCTTAGATACGTTATATCTTTGACAGCTTCCATTCAGTCTCCGTCTTAGATGATTCTTCATCTTAGAAATCGGGTCCCCAGAATATAATCATCAGTTTCTAAGATTCTTTCAGATCTTCGGCAAGTTTATTCTTCACTTCCCCCTTGGTAATCAATGCTTCTAGTTTCCTAACTCAGAAGATTAGGTCTTAGAGCAGTTTCTAAGGTAGCCTATTACTCTGGGATGTCTCTGAGTCTACAGACGCAACCTATTTCTTAGATTGTGTGTGCTGTTGCTACTGTCACTCCCTGTTTGGGTGCCTTTCTTAGAAACCTTAGTCATTGAAGGCTCGTCAACCGGGTTCTCATCGCATGCCTCTGCTATTATCCCTCTGAACCGTGTAGACATTATTTCAGGTGAGAAATCGCAAAATCTCACGATTTTCAGGGCCGGTTGCATAACTGTCCTATCAACAGTATAGTAAATGCGAGGACATAAATGAAGCAAATTGAAGCAGATACAAGGTAGTTACAGTGAAATCGAGCAGGAGATGTGAATGGCCAGATATGGTTGAGTGAAACACCTGTGTGACTCGGCGTAACAGAGTTGGCGTCACATGTGAGATTGGTGGAGATAAGGAGCTCACTCCTCGTCATTATCGTTGTCATTGCTGTTGTTGCTTCCATTGCTCTCATCACCAGCACTATTTGTAAGGGGAACCCCCCTTACCCTTTCACTTGTCTACACCTTATATCCTTTATTTTCACTTTTCACATTGATCTACCATTTGTTTATCCTTTATACTTTATTTGAGCCCATTCTGGGCTCCATCATTCTTGATTACCTGTTTTGGTAGCTATGTCATGTGACTTAGTTGGCATGTAGTGATGCGTCACCTTGGGGATCCTTAGCCTTTTCTCTTTGGATCCCCCAGGTGCATCGTTGGGCATGCCCTTCATTTGAGTTCAATACACTTACCTTTGGATCCCCCAGATGCCTTCACATGCCCGGCACGCATCCGCTGGTCACGCCCTTACACTATTGTTGCTGCCATCACCACCAGAGCTTTGGGCAGCTTCCTCGCCCTCCACCATGCCTAATTCAACATTGTTCCCAGCAAGAAAGTCCTTTAACAAGGGAGTTCAGAATTGTGGCTTTTGTCGGTCATGCAAGCAGCAAGAGCTGTACCACCACTGTGTCCTCATCCACGGGCATGCCCATGCCCACATTTTGCATCATCTGCTTCCCAAGCCGCCTTTTGTTCCATGTAATCTGCATCCTCCCTAGCCTTCAGCGCAAGGCGTTCGTCCTCAACTCTCTGCCACTCCTCCTTCACCTCTTTCCATGCGGCATGGGCATCCTTCCTGGTCTCCTTTGCCTTTGCTACAGTTCGTTGGTCTTTCTCAAAATTCTGGCGTGCTTCATAGAATTCATCCACTGTTAGAATGCGAGCCAAGCCATCAGGGAGGGTCCCTGCGGTCTTCTTCTTCTTCATGTCCTCCTGGAACTGTAATGCACCTTTTGCATTGCCACAATAGACCTTGTTGAGAATGTTGGTCGCCTGCAAGGCGATGTTTTGGTCAGCAAGGGTTTCGTTGTTCATTTGTGATTCTTTCAACGCAGCAAGGAGGAGAATTTCAGTTTTGGTTTTTGGTTGGATGGCAAGGAGGGGGGAAGGTTTAGAACAAGTGATGGTCTGCATAAGAGTCTTGGGCATGGCGTCGTTGGATGTGGTCAACATGGAGGCAATGAGGTGAGCAAGTTTGGTTTGTAACAAGCCATTGACAGCTTCGTTGATCACATTGTGTTTGGTAGGGTTTGATGGGCCTGCCACCGGGGTCTCAGAGATAACATCAGGTGTGTCGGTGGCCTCGCTGATCTTCGCAAGCTTTTGGAGCATCATTGCAAGCACATTCACAGCTGGGTCATCAGATGGAATAGGCAGATGTGCCTTGGATGATGCCTCCTTGCTTGGTGCAAGCATCTCTTCTGTCACGACATGGGGATTAAACAGCCAGACTCCAATCTTCTTGAAGGCAGATTTGATATTCTCCACTGTAAGTGCACGGACATGGGCTCGGCCATAGATAGCAAGAAAGGTGTTCTTGTCCATAGCAGCTGCATATTCTCATAGCCAATCATCCCGCTCCTCTCCGATGTATTTCTTCAGTGGGGAGAAGATGACAATATCCAGGCCTTGGAAAATATGAGTACCATGGGGAATGTAGCAAAAGACGACGATAAGATCTTCACATGCATAGAGAAGGAAGGTGATGGTATAGTGAGAATTATGTCCATCCACCAGGAGTAGTCAATATTCGCCCTCTTTGACCTTGTCTTTGGTTTTTGCATTGAAGATTTTGATCCATTCTGCCCCGATTTCACCACATGTCCAACCTTTCTTCTGGTAACCGATGCTTATGAAAAGGTTAGTCCAAATTGTAGCAACTATTTTGAAGAAGAACTCATAAAGCTTTGAGAGGGTTATTATCTCCCCAACTGACTTTGTATGCAGCGCCTTTGAAGATGACAGTAGGTGGTATGGATGTCCCATCAGCGCAGATAGTAACAATAACTATAGTATTTTCTTGGGTGCCAGCATGCTGCTGATATTGCGGTCCCTTTTTGGTCCGTGAAGTTGCAACGCGCTCACATTCTGATCCACATCCAAGGACCCCAATTTCATCTGAGCCAAAGGTAGTCTTCCTCTTGATCTTGTATTTCACGATCACATCTCCAAGACCATTCCAATAGTGTGCATTTGTGTGAGGGTTAACAGCGTGCCCACATTTGTCTTCAAGTGGGTGAGAATCTGCCATTTTAATGCGCTCTGAGTGCTGCAACATAAAACAGGCTGTCCAATTCTTGCCAGCACCTTGGGCTGCAAATTTATTGCCTAGCTGTGCATGAGCAATCCTGTTAACATGCTCCTTTATGCGATGATGACTCAGAGGAAAGCCATGTGCCCCTATCTCGATAACAAAGCTGACAATAAGATCTTCTTCGATGGTTGTCAACCAACAACGATGCGAGTTAGCCTCTTCACAGGTATGACCACCATCTGCCAGTCGGCTCAGGGTAGCAAAACTGAGTGGGATAAAAAGACCCGTCTTGTTGAGATGAAGCTGTTCAAAATCTCAGCATATGGTACAGAGTCCATGGCAGCCACGGTATGGTTTCTTGAGCTTGGCTAGATAAGCCACAACAGCATGTGACATCAAAGCTGTTGAGTTTCTAGACGAGGCAATCATGAGTCTCAGCATGAAAGAAAAGAGCTATTATATTAGTCAGTACCTAGATGAGGTGATTGTGAGTCTAGGAGCAATATGTAAGTCTATAAACATAAAGGAAAAGAAAGAAAAAGGTACCTTAGCGTGAAAGAAGAGAGCTGAGGTACCAGATGAAGGAGTGAAGCTATATAAAGGGGAAAAAGGAAAGGGGCTTCTACTCCTGAGTGTCTGTGCATTAATGAAAGAAGAAGAACAACGATACTAAAAGATGAATGGCAATAGAAGAGCGAAGATAGGGCGCTTGATGAAAGTCACGTGATGCAATCTCAACAAAAGCATCATGTTGCCACTTGGTGAATGCAGTTTTTGCCGCAATGGATTTAGCCCATCCACCCATCGAGGATGAAAATATAAAGCAAGGAAAGCTAGAGTATAAGTTCTAAAGTCTGTAACAAGTTCCTTCATATAAAAACCTTTGGCAATGCCTCAGGCTGGTTTTGCTTATCTTGCCTCATGGCTTCCTGTCAGTTTCCACAGTGAAACACAGTAAATTTTGGACTAATTAACGTGATGATGGCTTTTCAGAACCTAACTAATGTGAATACAAGTAAAGACACTTCATTCCATCCTTAATTTCCACTCACATATGTTTATAAACTCTCAAATAAATTCAAGGTCCCGGAAACTGGCAAATTTTGAATCAGAGAGGTGGAAATATCGGGAGTATTAAAAGACGGTTCTATTAAATTATGACATAGGCATATTAAAACTATTTTTGGACTTCTAATGCACTTTACTTTGAAGAAAAATATGCACTTGCTGTTGTTGGAGGATGGAAATGGCGTTTGGTGTGTCACTGTCACATGGTGTATCATTAGCTGGTGAATGACTGTATTAAGTTGAGTATATATGTAATAGATATTAAAAAAACCCTAAACAGGATGATTTGGCTCTAAACCTTAAGTGGCGGGGTGAAAGGCCTGTTACACAGGTGATATAAGTGGGGGTCAGAATGAGAAAGTTGGAAAGCAGCCCTGTATTTATAGGTTGATTTTTGAAGTCTTATTGTGCATCAAAGTCTCATCAGACTCACAAGTCTCATGAAGTTTCATTGATTGCATCAAAGTCTCATCAAGTCGCACAAAGTATCAGACTCACAAAGTCTCACAAAGTCTCATAGTCTCATGAGACTTTCCATTTCACGTTC
>Ga0307517_10001916_pt1 | contig 34080 bp, 25 predicted proteins | sample 23_EM_MG_FD_194515 | JGI IMG/M metagenome (GOLD analysis project Ga0307517, IMG submission 194515) | Populus trichocarpa ectomycorrhiza microbial communities from riparian zone in the Pacific Northwest, United States - 23_EM | ecosystem: Host-associated > Plants > Roots > Unclassified | place... | reverse complement strand
AGCCAGTCCCGTACTATCTGAAGAGATAGTATTCCCCTACGCCTTATTAAAAAGAAGAAGACTTGCTCACTATAGGAAATCGCTATCGTTGCCTGTTGCACAACTACCTAACAATAGGATTGTTACAGTGATTGCAGGAAGGTTATCGCTCTTGGGTCTTGTATTTAAACCAGTCTCCTGGCTAGCAGGAGACAGCAGACTTCGACAGACCTTCAGTCTAAGAATACACTTGGTTGAACGGCAATCCCTGAGTCCTATTTGTCCTTCAACTATTATCTCTTACCTCCGGTCCCTTGAAGCCTCCCTTAGCACCAGCGCTAGCAGGCCTATCGCCGGTCCTATTGTATTTTCGTTAGACAGGAATAAACCTGTTACAGTTGCATTAACACCATGCGGCCATTCATCCCGATTCCTTGGTCCACTTGCCTGAGTGCTGCCCACGCCTCCCTGGTACTGGTTGCATCTTGGATATAAGGTATCTGGGAATCTTTAATATTTGGTGTAATAATGGTGAATGTGCGATCGTCCTTTGTTGAACTAACAGTGCTGTCTTCGATAGCCGATAAGAGGTCTTTCTCTTGTAGGATTCGGATAATCCGGAAACGCCAGGCATGATAATTACTTTGTCCGGTGGCCATCGAGCCATCTAACCTTTCGATCGACTGTGTGAGTGAGGTCGTACTCACACCTAGACTTCCGCTCCTTGAGTTTGTTGATGCGGAACCTGCCTCTCCCGTTCCCTCGCTTGAACTACCACTGCCAGGCGCTGACATTTGATGATAAATTTGAGTGTCGTATCACGTGGTTTACCGGGTTGTTGATATTCGATTATTGGAGGCTGGGTACGCACTCCGGGCTCATAACCTAAAGTTGTGCAGTCTGCAAAAACGAGAGGAACAAGCTCAACGCATGAAGAAGTACAAAGAAGCAATAGTGCAAAAAGATATCGGGGACAGAATAGTATTTTAGTGACCTGGCTTTCATACAACTATGGGCTTTCCATCACTTTAAATACAAAAAACACAGCTGGCTCGTCTACGAGTCCCTATAACACAAGCACACTATTTCCATTGCTTCTGACACAATTCACTTCTATCGGTGAGTTCCTCACTGCCAAACCTCACCAGTATTCTTCACCGCGCTTCAAGCTCTTGACACCCCGTCGGCCCCACTTATCGCATAGTTCTCCGAGAGGAGGCATGAACGGTGAATGATCCGACTTCGGGGAGAGCTCCGGTGATTTCAACAATATACAAGACATAATCATTTAGCGTGAGCGAAGACAGGTCACAAGTTCATCACCAATCCAACCTACTAAGGAACTAACACAACGAGTATTACGCCCTCGTGCTGGCCGTGAAGAAGCATCCAAACCAATCCGGCCTGATGATGTTCAGGAGTAGTATCTCACACATACACACCGGATACCTCCCCAATCACTTTATCCCCCTACCAGAACCTTTGCTATTTATTATTACCCCCTCTCCGTTATTCACAATAAGGCCTTTTATTTCACATACGCAGGACACAGCGCACCTCGCCATCATCACATCTCACTCGACTTGCTCTTTTTCGCCATTTCACCGCCTCACCCCTTACCATTTTGCATTTAATCTACCTCACGATGTTTATATTGGTACCCTTTGTTTCTTTCTCTTTCAGCAAGAATTCTTTCTCTCTGATCTGGCCCCTTCTCTCATTCAATTCTTTAAACCAGGGCATAGCCAAACATCCTTCTAGTACTTCAATCCCTATCTCCTTTTTGATACTCTCTTTTGATCAACTATTGGTATTTTTATTTTCTAGTTTGAACTGTAATCGAAGCCGATGTTAAGAAAATATATTTGAAGGTCCACTTGGATTGCTAAAGTAGAACTGGTTTTATTTTTTTTCTGTCGTGTCGCTTATCCCAAAACTGAAGTTGAATGTCAGAGCGTTGTGGCGGTTTCAGATCTTATCGACCACCGTAAGCCTCGGTTTAGTGCTAACCGACTGGACTTGCCTGCCAATACCGCATTTTTTGGGCATATCCGGAACACCGGTAGGGGGACCCAGAGCAGAAAAGGTGAAATAGGCGAGTTTGACAATCGGGGAACGAAGTTGAGAGCTATCCACACTGCGACCCATTATTACCTTTCGGTTTTATATTTCCCAGATATTAACCATCAATTTGAACTTTGTCGGATGCCACTCACCATCTCTGGTGGCTCAACTGTGTGTGCCACACAACACCCGTTTACTAACTGTGGTGTTTTTTCTCTTTTGCTCTATGGTGAAAATGCCCATCATTTTTATTTCCCTCTTGCACACAAACTAAGCCATTGGGCTGCGTGCCTCATTTTGGTGTTTTTTCACCAACCAGCACCAGAATTGGATTTGCGCGCAGATGCTTTCCATAGCACAACATTACCGGATATACCGAAAGTCGAAACCTGAAAACAAACTAAGAGACCAAAACAATTCCCCAAGGCATCAAGAAAGGGGACTAATAAGTATTATATTCTGTTAATACCCTTATGAAATAGCTGTTACTCCCCCCTGTATTGATTTGTTGATTTTCCTACAGTGGAACCTGGGAGGGGGGGGAGAGCTGAGGGGGGGGGGGCAACCCCATGAATCAAGACGACTAAGCTCGGGTCCTAATTTCTATCTTGGGAGTTCGCTGCCTGTATAACAAACTATCCTCCGCAATAAATTCGCTCGCATAACTGCAAAGTACGATTCCTTACAGCCAGAGGTTTGTTACAAGGTGATTGTAGCCAAGTGCAAGTAAATTCTTTCGTTCACCCATGCATTCTCTTACTTCTATGCCTACCTGTGCGCTCACTTGCTCCTTTTTCCAGATAGCTTGCTCTTTATTTGGCTTGTTCATCTATCCCTGGGCTTGTTCACTCGTTTGTTCGCTTGTCTGTTCTCCGGTTCACATGGTCGTCCTCTTGTTCGTTCCTTTTCTGGATTGTTTACTAGTTCGCTGGGCTGTTTGCCCGTTCACCGAGTCGTTGGCCTATTTATATGCTCCTTCGCTCATTCACTCGTTCATTGGGTAAACAATTATTGCGAGCGAACATACAACGATAGCCCTACTATCCCGCTACACTGTGCTGTCGGGCAATCAGCTTTATCGCGCAATCTCAATTTAAAGTAACTGTGCTCGAATCGTGAACACTCCTGCCGAGTGGCCGCATATATAGTCTCCCGCTGCAAGATGGCATTGATAGTTAGAGAAACCCGGGGGAATCTGGAACTATTTATCCGTGAACCTCCAGATCATATTCAAGTTTTGGGCTTTTATGATATGTCTATCTCATTCGAGCTACACCGATTATGATACTCCGCAACTATTCCCAAAACCACAAGTAGGGCCACAACCTCAGACATGTACAGAATCTCTTAACTAGCCCACAACAGAACGACGCCGCCTTCCACCCTGTTTCTACCGGCGGACCTTTTGCCGCTATTCAAAGGATATCTAGTAAGTAAGGGTCAGGGTTGCGGTTCAAATACTTTGGACCCTCTCGATAGCTTACAGAGCAACTAGTATTGGAGCGTGACGGTCTGTAAAGGGGGCTGCTTGGGACCGCCCGGCAGAGGTGAGAGCTACGAGAATGAGATAAACCAGCTGCTTGCGAGCCTAGGATGTGCTTCTTCAAGTGCATCACCTATTCCCACCTAATTCCACCATACTGGCCGCACTGCACACTACCACCCATCACAAGCCGGAAAAATAAAAGACAAATATCAACCGAAAAAAATAACATGTAAGAAGTGAGAGAACAGCGTGAGAGAATGAAGTTTAACCAGAACTCCAGGGGGGGCGAAGAAGAGGAAAAATACAAAAGCCGATAAATACTGAGTAGCAAGCGGAAACCAGGAAAAAGCCGTTATGAAAGTCTATTTACGTCTAAACAAGCCAAGATATTGCCACGCCAGCCCCTCGTTAGACTAGCCTTTACGGAACAAGAATATATCCAGTGACGAAGAAGGAAGGGTGTAAAGGAGGAAAGCGAATAGACAAATAAGAGAGAAAATGATAAAATAGCGGTTGGCGGCATATGAGGGGATTTGTTTGGCGGCGTTAGGATGGGCGTCGGTTTTGTCTAGAGGGGACTGGGAATTTGGCCTATTGGAGGGGGGTAGCGGCAGCCCGTGTGATCGGATCGGGGAGAGGTCGCTATCGGTGGATTTGGAAACTGAGTCTTGGAAGTCTGGTACCACTTCCGGCGAATGACTTTCTGCTGATAGGGGCACCGGTGGGTCGTTGAGGTCTGAGATACCAGTGTTAGGGTCATCGCCTCTGAGCTGCGCCCCTATCCAACACTCGCTTCTATGCACAGCATGCGGCGGAAGTGAAGTATAACTACAGCGATCTGCTGTGTTGGAGCTGGCATTTTCCCATTCTAGTATGGTTTTCACAACTCCGTCATGCCCGTTAGAGAGAGCCAAGGTTAGTGGAGTTTGGTTCTGGTTGTCTAGCGCGGCGGTGCAGTTATTTTTCCTTTTTAAAAGCACCTCTAAAAGGTACTTTACTACCCGCTCATGCCCACTCCGAGCGGCCCACAAGAGTGGTGTCCGGCCGTATTCGGTATCTGCCTGGTTGGGGTTGACGCCCTTGTGGTCCAAAAATATCTTTACTATCCGTTCATGTCCTGCTTCGGCTGCCCACCCGAGTGGCGTCCGGCCATGATTGGCGTCTGCCTCGTTGGGATTGACGTCCCCTCGTTCTAAAAGCATCCTTACTACCACCTCATCGCCTTTCGCAGTCGCCCACCAGAGTGGCGTCCGGCCATGGTTGGCGTCTGCCTGGTCAGGATCGACGTCCTTTCGTTCCAAAAGCATCCTTACTACCCCCACATGTCCTTTCTCAGCTGCCCACCCGAGTGGTGTCCGGTCATGATTGGCGTCTGCCTGGTCAGGATCGACGTCCTTTCGTTCCAAAAGCATCTTTACTACCTCTGAGGGCCCCGTCGCAGCCGCCAACCAGAGTGGTGTCCAGCCAAAAAAGGTGTCTGCCTGGTCGGGATTGACGTCATTTCGTTCCAAAAGCAACCTTACTACCTCTGCATGCCCCATCGCAGCCGCCAACCAGAGTGGCGTCTGGCCCTGGCTGGTATTTGCTTGGTTGGGATTGACATCCTTTCGTTCCAAAAGCATCTTTACTATCCCTTCATGCCCGTTCTTAACAGCCCACAAGAGTGGCGTCTGGCCACTGCCGGCGTCCGCCTGGTTGGGATCGATGTCCGTTCGCTCCAAAAGCATCTTTACTACCCCCACATCCCCTTTCTTGGCCATCAGCGCAAGTGGCGTCAGGTGAAATGCGGCGTGGTTGGGATTGACGTCCTTTCGTTCCAAAAGCATCCTTACTACCCCCTCATGGCCACTCTCAGCCGCACACCAGAGTGGTGTCCAGCCAAAAGGGCTGTCCGCTTGGTCGGGATCGACGTCCCTTCGTTCCAAAAGCATCTTTACTACCCCCTCATGCCCATTCCTCGCCGCCCCCCTGAGTGGTGCCATGCCATAATAAGTTTCTGCCAGGCTGGGATTGACGTCCTCTCGGTCTAAAAGCATCCTTACCACCCCATCATTCCCTCTTTGAGCTGCCCATGAGAGAGCCGTATTCCCCCCACAATCGGCTGCATTAATGTTCCATTCTTTCATATCCAATACCGCTGCAGCTATCTCCACGATCCCGAAGAATGCCACTCCGTGGAGCCCTGTAAATCCCGTGGGTCCTGTCTCCGGGTGATAGTATGGGTATGCATAGCTATCCGGACCACCGAGCAATAGTAGTCGAGCAGATATATGCTCATCAAATCTATCGAGCAGCCTCAGTGCAAGCCTTTTAATATTCTCCGTCACCCCCCTTCCAGTGTGCCTCCCCCAATAAACAGAAGCGTATTCTAAAAGAGGGGCCGTGGCGGGGGCCTCGACAAGCGTTGGCGAAAGACACCTAATAGATCCAAAATTGAGGTATGTCAAGCAAACCTCAGCAATTTCTGAGTGAGGGCTGTGGAATAGTGTTGGATCATATGAGAGATGCTCCTGCAAAGAAAAGTGCACCAGCCGGACTGTGGACGAAGACACCTCGACAGTGACAAGTCCCAGACAAGAGGCTAGGACTGTCCGTAACGCAGGAAGGTTGTCCGAATCTAGATCTGTAGTTCCTGTCTCCACTCCCAAGGCGTGGACGAGTTCCTCGGCTTGTAGCGGCCGTTGCGTGTGCGACACCCACATCAGGGCCTTCATTCCGAGTACTGACTTATACCCCTGTTGTGCTCTCAGTCGTGATATAGTTGCCGTGTAGGCACCGCTCAGTCCATTGCCTTGTGTCACCTCTTCTAGCTTCCTTTTTCTTCGAAGAATTGTCACCTCCCCCAGAATTGCGTCGACGTTGAGTGAAACAAGGAGGAATCTACATACAATCGCTGGTTAGTATTCCTCATTGATAGAGTAGGAGGGAGTGCAAAATGCTTCTACTCACATATCAGATACCCTTTCCAGGATAACTTTCATAATATCGGCACGTAGACCATCGTTCATCGCTTCTGGCTCGGGATCCCTATCTAACTTCATATCCACATAGTTCCGGATATCGTTCAGGTTAGGGCGGATAGGTATCACAACCGCTTTAGAGAAATATCTTAGAACATCTTCCCTAACGTGCGGCCTCCCGGTAAGGAATAATTTCGCCTTAGGGCACTCTCGAACAATATCTCTCAGAGACGAGAAAAGATCTGGCAGGTGCTCCGGTAGGCATTCGTCCAAGGCGTCTAGACAGATGAACACTCGCGGCAGCGAAGCAATAGTCGCCTTCAACATCTCCATAAGATTCGCAAGTCGCGGCCCTCTACCTCCAAACTCCTTTTTCCCCTTTTGAAACGCCTCCTGTACCTCCTTTGGAACACCCCCTCTGCCTACCAGCTGCTTCAGAATGGCTCCCATAATGTTGGTGGTTGTCTGTTCTTGCCGGGCAAGGAAGTCGCAGTACAAGCCTGCAATAGCGATGTTTTCCTCCTCCGCTCGATCGCACAGGCTGTCGATTACTAGGGAGCTAGTATTTCTGGCTGTCAGAGGGTTTTTTTCTTTTTTCAGAAGATCCCGCCACTTACCTCAAATACGTCTTGCCCGCCCCAGGATTCCCGGAACAAAACAAGACAGCTTTATCCACCCCATCTTCACTGCCTCTCCACTCCCGAAACTCCCTGATATCCAAAAGCCAATCTCCAACACCGCCGAGTCGGTCGGTACGCAGACTCTGATGTCTGTTGTTCGGCTCCAGTGGAGAGAGCCATCGCATAATTTCTGCGTCTTCGTTGGACATATAAATGGTGTTGCTGAAACTACAGTTTATGTTACCGCTGTTCGAGTTGCCGTGGCCGACGCTGGCCGATAGTGTGTGCGAAGTTGGGGCCATGATATTTTATCAAGAATGTTGGTTAACTGTCGAAATGGTGTAGCGATCGCTGGGGGTGTCAAGAGAGTTTATAAGTATTCTGTGACGAGGGCTGAAGAAAAGAGGGGTTCTGTGGAATCTTGTGGCACAGCTGTCATCCAATGATATCCCTTTCAGTCGAAGTGCAGCACTACCGGTCGCAGGCGATATGTCTCACAAACACTTTCGCTGGGTGGCTGTAGAGTACTAGTACTCGTACTTGTAACTCTCCGCTGGCACATGAGACCGCTTACTTCCCTCTGCAGTGGCCACTCCCGGTTATACTTGTATTTAGATTAGGCTAGCTCCCTTCCTCCTGCTTTCTCTTTAGCCTGAATCACCATCCGTCCCACCATTTCTATCCCCTAACCTTACTCCATCCATCATTGCTTTGAGCCTCTTTCCCCCGCGAGTAATGCTTCCACCTGGCCGGATTGTCTCGCTATGGCGGGAAATTAGGCTAGCGTGTAATCTGGCAAAAGACGGATCGGGGGTACAGTGAAACGCAGGCAACCGGGCCAACAAGAGGGTAGGAAAGAAGCAGATCTGCCCCAGCCCTAGCATACCAGCAGCGGCTGTTGGACGGTTCAAGAAAATCCGCACTAACGTATTCCACGGCATAGCGAGCGCTCGTCACAGCAAGCCATACACCCAAATAATGTCCACCATCGCAATTCTAGCTAGGGTTCAACCAATTGTGTTGTTTAGATCCGAATACAGCTCGCTATGCCGTGAAATAAGTTAACATCAATATTGGAGGCATTCAGCCCTGGGCTGAAACAGTGTTTTTCGAGTGCCAAGTCTCTGGTTGGTCCGTCAGTTTTGTATGCGAAAAGGCGTTACACACCAAAGTTTTTGGACTCGAAATCCCTCCAAACCCATGTTTTAGCCCTGGGGCTGAATGCCGCATCCATTTCGCCAGAATACGGTAGAGTATCCTTCACTCCGTCTATGCGCCCAAGAAATCGGTGGCTTATGTCTCAGATCATAACGCCAAGACTATATTTCTAGTTATGGAAGGTTACTCTCCGAATGCTATCAAAGTATTTCCAACCTAGGACAGGCCCGCGGCAGATTCCGCCATTTTCCTAACCAGATCTCTCGGGCGCATCACCCGGCGAACTAAGGAATACTTAGATTTTAAGATGTTGGCGGACGAGCTGTACTTAGCTTACTGGTGCGCTGACTCTTTCGCTCCTACTCGTACATATATTTCTGAGCCCATGTTAAAAGTACTGTGGGGGACCCTGCCCTTCTCCGAATATCCATCTCTTTGTGACCTGAGTTTTCTTAATGTCCGTCTCGGATATTTTTGTTACTATTATCTCTTCCTACCGATAGGCACTCTAGTTGCTCACGCAGTCATTCACGTCATAATCTCTACTTGGATATATAGCTCTCCGGTTGTGTTGCGAGAGATCACTTGATACTGCTCAGTATGCTCGCACTACAGTTTCATTGCTTGGGGAAAGTCTGCAGTTGCAGAGGGTTTTAAATTTTTTAGATGTGGACCGGCCGCGACGACAACCAAACGAAACGGCAACGGCAAAAAGAAATGCCCAGGGTTCTCACAACGAAAGCGCGATAGCACAACCCAGCAGCAGGGAAATTCTCTTCGCTCAAAGACATATTGAACGGGGACGGCTGAATTGCGGACGACGGACAACGAAACGGCGGCTATGAAACGAAACTCCATGCTTACGGCTACGCAAAAGACAGATCGCTCAGACAAAACTTAGAGAGAACTCCTTCTCATTCAACTGCTCGCTCTCACGACACCGCTCAACTAACTATCTACTAAACTAATGGTAGAGATAGGATCAGATATTATATAAAAACAACAAAACCTTCCTCTCGTTGTTCCATCCATCGCAATACAGGCCTATTCTCTTCCCCGCATGTTCCTCTTTCCCTTCCGCAAAACTCTCATGCTAACAAAAGTCAAACATCACAAAGAAAACTTCCTCTCTCGCGATAGCCCCCGAGCATCAAACTCGCTCCCACATCTGGCGCTTTCAGAGTCATATTCCATCCGACGCTGCCCTCATCCCAGTTGCATCACCGGGGGTTTGTCTGAACGATAGCGGGATGGGCTGCATGAATGCTAAGTATGCCGAACGACATCAAAGATTTCCAACACTCTCTGCCGTATTGCTTCCGGGCTTCCGCTTTCCTCCCGGCGGAGCTGTCGATCCAGAGCACGTACCCGAAGCCTTTATTTGATCTATGGAGGATACTCTCGGAACACGATATGCTGTATGCGATATGACGGGCATGCCGAGCATCATCAAGGAATTCTAACACAACACACTCTAACTAACGGTGAAGACTGCAGTATACATCGGCCGCAACAAAGTCCTCCTATCCATCCACATCCGATCTCTCTCCCTTCATACCCCCCCTTTCCCCTTCTCATTCCCGTGCCAACAAAAGAGAAGTGAACTCTCACTTTTCGTACACTTCCGGCATATAGCCTTCATGCTCCCAACTCTTTCACGCTTCCCTTGAAGCTTTCTTTGCAGAGGCGTCAATCTAAAAACTTAAGCGCATTCCTACAGTCAAAATGCTTTCCCGAAGGACGATTTTGTACTTCAATATACTCCAATCCCAGCCATTAATTCGGAGCGGATGGCATCTAAAATAAATCTGCGAGCCACCCATACCCATTGCCATTCAGTACCGTATCTCTCAAATCCAAACCCTGACCCCGAGTATTTATTACCCGCAATATACACTCTCCAGCAGGATAGTATCAACACTAATAAGAACCAGCTGTAGACCATCTATTGATGGATGGCTTCTACCCTATATCATATTCAAGTTTTTGTGTTTTTGGAATATCCTCATTGTTATATTGCCCCATATCCATTATCCTACCCCACAAATACTCCCACCAATGTAAGCGAACTCAAGACATGATGCATGTATAGAATTTAGGTTCGCTAACCAGTGCCGCCCTAACCATCTTGTCAATACCGGTATGTACCGCTGGACCACCCACCACCCGTATTAAGATGACACCTCCGGGTCGTGGGTTAGGGTTGTAGTTGAAAGTTTCGAGACCCCTCTGTATCGCATAAAAGAACCGGTGTTGCCGCACGACAGGGCGTAGGGTGGACGGCTGCAGATCGCTTGACAGTGCTCAGAGGGATTACAGGGCAGATATAATGAAGCTGTTAGGAAACCCCGTGCAGGTTTCTCCAGATCTGCCACCAATTTCTAACCAATTGCCCCAAACAGGCCAGTATCATGGAACTCTCCCTTTCCAGCAATGTCCGGAGCAGACCCATGAATGGGTTCGTAAACCCCTTTCATCTTTGTTTTCCCGATCTTTGTAGCATGTTGGATCTGCACTATCGGCCCACCACTATTGAGATACAATAAACTATTCCGCGCCTGATCATAGTTGTTCCCATTTCGGCAGCAACAATGACCGCGAACACAAGACTCGCACTAGAGGCGTCACCCACAGGACTCTTCTCACAATTGCCCAGTGTTCCCAACCGGCCAGTCCGTCCGACTTTGGGTACGGCCGGACTGACCCAGGCTTTTTCAGAGACGGCCGGGCCGGACTGTGGGAAACCGGCTTTCCAAAAACAAAGCCGGGCCCGGCCTGGGTGACCTGCAGGCCTCAGGTTTTTAACCCTAACCTTAATCCGCAGAAAGCCATTTCTACAGATTAAAGTTAGGGTTGATACACGTGACTTCCAGTGTTTCAACATTTGAAATATGTGATCACTCGGGTAGAAACTTTACTCCCAGAGGTAAACCCTTTCGGAGAGCTATCGTGGGGTGTCCGAATAAATGCGCAACGGTCAAATACGCAAACACAAGAACTAGATATTGGATATATGGATAAGCTGGCGACATTGAACTTTAAGATGATCTAAAAGCATACACACCGTGTAGCATTTATTGTTCTAATCAAGGTGGGAGCAGCCAGCAACCTGACGGCTTTCGCAAATATCTATGAATGGCTGGGTATCTGTCGGTTAATTTATGTAGTTCAATTTAAAATGTCATAAGCGAACAGCCCAGCCAATCAGTGTTGAGTTTTACGCGAGCAGCACTTGTTGTCAAGGTATCTGGCGGCTTTACCCAGGATCTGCAGGCTTTGCCTGGGCATCTGGCGGCTTTACTTGGGCACCTGGCGGCTTTACCTGGGCACCTGCAGGCTTTGCCTGGGAATCTGGCGGCTTTGCCTGGGTCGCCTATCCTTTTGACCCGGCGGTTGCCTGGGCGCCCGCAGGCTTTGGCGGCCGTTGATAATTTAAGCCGGACTGACCCAGGCTTCTCAAAACCATGGCCGGACTGACCGGACTGCCGACCCATGGTCCGGACCATGGTCCGGACTGGCCGCTTGGGAACACTGCAATTGCCTATCCTTTATTTATTCCCACATCAGACTTGATGCGTCCTCTCAGATATGCACTATCACTTTGAGTGTTATACATAGTGTTCTGTCGCAAGATAGCCGCAATAGTTAGAGAAACCAGGAGAAATGGGAAACCGCTTGCCATTGAAAAACTCCCCTATTTTATTCTAGTTCCGAAGTTGTTGTGATATTTGCATATTGTATTAGGGCTATTATCATACTCTACAAATATATCATACCTATCACCGTAAGCTAGCCTACAACAGCATCCATTTACGGAATCTGGGTTAACTAGTCCACATCGCGAGAACAACAACGCCCCCTATCTTGTTGGGACTGCCAGAAAATTCGCCGGTATTAAAAGGATATCCTCAAAGGTAGGGTTAGGTCGTTGTTGTTGTTGAAGCCTACTATGGCCGGACCTAGTGTTTCACCCTCTTACCGGAATCACTCGGTGTTTGGAAAACTCTGGTGAGTGTTTGACTTTGATAGTGGAAACATGGGATGTTGGGGATGGGGTGGTCTAGCACTAGCTACTGACTTTGGTAGTCAATTTTTATCCGTGTTGTTTGAGATGCGAGACACTAGAGGATTTCCTACTTTTCCTTGTTGCTATCTTCTTCTGCTGTCTATATGACTTTTGAATTTTTCTCTCTCCTTATAAAAAGATCCTGTCTTTCCTTTCGTCGATTGTCGCTCATCATCTTTCGTTCATCTCTTTTCTTCACTCGTTCAATACGAATCAAGTCTTTTGTCCCTCGCCTTTCTGCTGCCGTATTTAAGTGAATATATCGACGCTCCGACCCACACCCTCCATATTTAACACAGCATTTCCCTGATTTTCCTTCCCTCTGAGGAATGGCTGTTTCTCCCTGGAGTGCCTCGCGCTGGGGGAAACTAAGCGATATCTAGATTCTAAGACGTCTTCTGCGAATGAGCTCTAGTGGATTTACTGGCGCACTCTCGCTTAGCTCCTATTCCATCTCGTTGCCCATTTCGAAAATGCCGTCTGAATTTTCGCCCTCCGACTCTCCATCCCCTTGCGAGTTGTGTCTCGGCAGGGGCTGTCTTGGATATATTCGCTAGTACTATAGTATCCCTGCCTAGCATTATAGACGCTCCCATTGCCGGCGCGCTTATTTGGCTCTCAATCTCCACCCGGATCTATAGCCCTCTGGGGCCTGTCATGGATGGCATCCAGTTTATTCTACCTAGTATGCTCTGGCTGGGGTTCCACCGTATTAGAAAAGCTTGCGGTATCGGAAACCTTTAAGGTTTCGAGGATGCCTCCATTGAGAAACCAGTCGGATGCCGTAATTCGCAGTGCAGAAGACGGTGAGTCAAATGCACAGTATGGAAAGCCAGGGTTTTCACTCTATCTTTCCCTTGTCCAGGGATTTCAGGGAAGATTCCTCCCTCTCTCCTTATCTTCAGAGTAAGCCAGGAAATTGTGAAACGGATATGTGTGGTGGGTGATTGAAGGGTAAGGATAATTTATGTCCTGTTGAATTTCACCGGCGATCACTGCGCACACATGTATACTTTGTTGTCGTACCTTTCCTATCTTTCTTAGTGTTATCTCTTAGTTCCTTTGTCAGTCATTATCAATCACGGAGGAGAGGCGAGTATACCTGGTTTGTATACTAGTTGGAGGATTCGCTGATATTACCGGAAATGCTCAGGGAGCATGGCGAGGAATTGGTCGGAAGGCAGTGCGTGTTAGGAACGGAGAATGTCTCCGCAAGGACCACCGCATAGTAAAGTTCTCTGTATTTAAACAGTCTGCTTGGCCGTAGGTAAATAGATAGGCAAGCACGAACGAATCCGCAGAATAGACAGACCTCTCCTCCATCGCTTCTTTGTACTTCTTCATCTGCCTCACCCATCTTTCTCCTATCAGGATCTCATAACAATATGTCCTGTATATTCCCGTCTCAGTCGTTAGCTTAGAGGAGATAGCAATCAAAAAACGAAGTTAGGAGTTGTCCACACCCATCTCCCTTCAATCCCGTATACAATACGCTATGATGTCTTTCAAATCCAAACCACGACCCCGAGCTTCGTTGCATGCTCTCTGTGGTCTTCTACTGCAAAATAGTGTCAATGGTTAGAGAGGACAGGAGAAATCTAGGACTACTTGTCAAGGAAGAATTTTCACATCATATGCAAGTTTCTGTGTTTTGTAACATTTCTATAATATTATAGAAGAGCTACGCTTATTATCGAACAGCAAATATTCCCACCACTATAACTCAGACCAAAACTACCAGCATTTACGGGATCTGGCATAACTAGAGCACACCATAATATCGCCGCCTCCGCCATATTGTTCATACAACTAGATCATTCGCCGGTGTTCGAAGGATATCAACTATGTTAGGGTTGGGGCTCAACAATTTAGGACCTCCCCGATGGCGAATAGCAGAACTAGTATTGGGGTATGATGGTCTACAAAGGGGGCTGCGAACCGCTTGGCAATGGCGAGCGGAATTACAACCAGTGTTCCCAACCGTCCCGTCCGGACGCCAGGGCCCTGGCGTCCTATAGTCCCGTCCGTCCCGGGCAGGGTGGGTAAGGACGGCCAGGCACGGCGTCCGTCTTTTGTAAACACCGCAGGACTGTAGGTTGACGGGCGGGCCCTGTAGTCTTTTTTGGAAATGGTAACTTCCTGTAGGTACCTACCGTCCTGAGTAAGGACGGGCGTCACCACTAGGTTACCTACCGTCCTGCATAATGACGGGCGTCACCTGTAGGTTACCTACCGTCCTGCATAATGACGGGCGTCCCTTATAGGTCAAGGAAGTGGAATGGGGTCACGGTGCTCAGAACCAGGATCGGATATCACTGGAAGCATTGGTTAATTAATAGCGAAAATTGATACATAATAGCAGAGCCTAAGCTTCTCTTCATTAGAATAAAAATGTTTCACATCTTGATAACACCTACCTAATGCTCATGAAATTCGAAAATGAAACATAAACTAAGACACCTATAGGGCCCGGCCGTCCGTCCCTGGCATAGGTCAGGACGGACTGCAATTGGGCGTCCGTCCCGTCCGAAGGTCTCAAACTTGGCGTCCGTCCCGTCCTAGGCTAAAGACGGACGGACTGGACGCTTGTGAACACTGATTACAACCAGGAAATAAACCAGGTGCCTGCAAACATAAGGCGGGCTTGCTCAAGCTTACCATCTATTCCTACTCAACTGCTTACGATAGGCCCTACCATACATTACTATACACAACTCTCCACAAAACGTAAGTCAAATCCCAGATGAACAAATGACAAGAATGAAGAACGAAAGTAGCGCGGTGTGGCTAAGTCCAGCCAGAACTCTAATAAAGGGGAAAAGGGAAGAAAGGGAAGAAGCACAAAGAGAAACAGCTGGTGGAGACGAGGAAACGCCATAATCAAAGCCTATGGATATCGAAATCCCGCCTGCACCAGCCCCCACCTGGGTGGCCTTTATGGAATGGCTATACATATAGTAACGGGGAAGGAAGGGTGCGGAGGGGAAAAGCCAAGGGACGAATAAGAGAGGAGATGGTAGAACACCGGTCGATCGCGGATAAGAAGATTGGCTAGGCGTTGGGGGGATAGGTCTTAGTTTTCCTCCAGCTGTGGAAGAGGTTTAGGGGCCAGATGGAGAGAGGCTGGGACCGTCCGAGTGATTGAGTTGAGGGGCCGCTATCTGCCGAATTGGAAACAGAATCATCGTGGTGTAATAACGTCGGCCGCTCGCTGTGGGCTGCCGACAAGAGCGCGGGTTGGTCGTTAGATCCCACTATTTGGGTACCAGGATCATATGTTCTGAATTGTGCCTCCACCACAGACTCGCTCAGATGCACAGAGGAGGGTGGGAGGGATGTCAGGCCACCGTGATCTGCTGCGGCGGGATTGACATTATGCCGCCGCAGTGGGGTCCTCACAGCTCCGTCAGGTCCTCCGGAAAGAGCGAATTGTTCTAGGGTTTGGCCCCCGTTATCCTACGTGGCTGCGGGGGAATCTCTCGGTTCCGAAAGAATCTTTGCTACCTCTTGATGCCCGTTCCGGATGGCCCACGTGAGCGGCGTCCAGCCATAAACGGTGTCCGCCTGGTCAGGATTGACGTCCTTCCGTTCTAAAAGCATCTTTGCTATCCTTTCATGCCCCTTCGCAGCTGCCCACAAGAGCGGCGTCAGGCTGTAGGAGGCGTCTGTCTCGTTGGGATTGACGTCCTTCCGTTCCAAAAGCATCTTCACTACCCTTTCATGCCCCTTCATAGCCGCCCACACGAGCGGCGTCTCGTGGGAGGCGTCCGCCCGGTTAGGATTGACGTCCCCTCGTTCCAAAAGCATTTTTACTATCATTTCATGTCCCTTCTTGACCGCACACGTGAGTGGTGTCCGGCCATATTTGGTGTCCGCCTGGTCAGGATCGACGTCCCCTCGTTCCAAAAGCATTTTTACTATCCTTTCATGCCCATTCTCGGCCGCATACAGGAGCAGCGTCCGGCCATAAAACGTGCCTGCCTGGTCGGGGTTGACGTCGTTCCGTTCCAAAAGCATCTTTACTACCCCCTCATAGCCACTCTCTGCCGCCCAGGAGAGTGGTATCCGGCCATATTTGCTATCTGCCTGGTCGGGGTTGACGTCCTCTCGTTCTAAAAGCATCTTTACTACCCGCTTGCACCCGCTCATAGCCGCCCACGAGAGCAGCGTGTGGCCATTTTCGGTTTCTACCGGATTGGGATTGACGTCCTTTTGTTCCAAAAGCATCTTTACTACCCGCTCATGCCCACTCTTAGTCGCCCACGAGAGTGGCGTCCAGCAGTATTTGGCGTCTGCCTGGTTGGGGTTGACGTCCTCTTGTTGCAAAAGCATCTTTACTACCCCCTCATGCCCCCCTTTAGCTGCTAACGTGAGGGGTGTCCAGCCATAATTGGTGTCTGCCTGGTTGGGATTGACTTCCTCCTGTTCCAGAAGCATCTTTACTACTCCCTCATGTCCTTTCTCAGCCGCCCACCCGAGTGGCGTCCTGCCATATTTAGTATCTGCCTGGTCGGGATTGACGTCCACTCGGTCCAAAAGCATCTTGACTATCACCTCATCCCCCTTCACAGCGGCCAACAAGAGTGGTGTGCGGCCATGATAGGTGTCTGCCTGGTCGGGATTGACGTCTTCTCGTTCTAAAAGCATCTTGACCACCCCCTCATGCCCGTTTTCAGCTGCCCACGAGAGTGGTGTCTGGTCATATGTAGTGTCTGACTGGTTAGGATTGACGTCCTCTCGTTCTAAAAGCATCTTGACCATCCCCTCATACCCGTCCCCTGCCGCCCACGAGAGTGGTGTGCGGCCCGATCTGCCGTCTGCCTGGTTGTGATTCACATCCTCTCGTCTCAAAAGCATCTTTGCAACCCCTTCATGCCCCTTCCTAACTGCCCATGAGAGCGGTGTCCCCCCAGATTTGGTGTCCGACTGGTTGGGATTGATGTCCTCTCGTCCCAAAAGCATCTTTACTACTCGCTCATTCCCGCTCATAGCCGCCCACGAGAGGGGGGTGTGGCCATTTTCTGAGTCTACTTGATTGGGACTGACGCTCTCTCGCTCTAAAAGCATCTTTACTACCCCAGCATGCCCCTTCCGAGCCGCCCCCGAGAGGGGTGTCCGTCCATATCCGGTTTCCGACGGGTTGGGATTGACGTCCTCCCGTCCCAAAAGCATCTTGACCACTCCCTCATGCCCGTTCTCAGCCGCCCACGAGAGTGGTGTCTGGCCATATGTGGTGTCTGCCTGGTCGGGATTCACATCCTCACGTTTCAAAAGCATCTCTACTACCCGCTCGTGCCCCTTCCCTGCCGCCCAAGAGAATGGTGTCCGGCCATATCTGGTGTCCGCCTTGTTGGGATGGACATCCTCTCGCTCCAAAAGCATCTTTACTACCCTTAAATACCCCTTCTCAGCGGCCCACGAGAGTGGTGCACGGCCAGATATGGCGTCTGCCTGGTCGGGATTGACGTCTTCCCTTTCCAGAAGAATCTTTACGACCCTTTCATGCCCCTTCCCCGCTGCCCACAAGAGTGGTGTGCGGCCAGATCTAGTGTCTGGCCAGTCAGGATTGATGTCTTCTCGTTCTAAAAGCATCTTTACTACGCCCTCATGCCCATTCTCAGCTGCCCACGAGAGTGGCGTCTGGCCAGATTTGGGGTCTGTCTGGTTAGGATTGACCTCCTTTCGTTTTAAAAGCATCATTACTACCTCCCCGCTCCCCTGCTTAACCGCCCACAAAAGTGGCGTCCGGCCATATTTGGCGTCCGCCTGGTTGGGATTAACGCCCTCTCGCTCCAAAAGCATCTTTACTACCCTGTTATGCCCTCTTATAGTTGCCCATATGAGGGCCGTGCTCCCCGTACAATCAGCTGCATTAACTCCCCACTCCTGTGCATCCAATACTGCTACAGTTATCCCTACAATCCCGAGGAAAGCTACCCCGTGGAGCCCTGTAAATCCCGTTGGCCCCATCGTCCCGCTGTAGTACGGTTCCTCAAATATCCTGTGATAATGTCGCAATAACAGTAGTTGAGCAGATATATGCTCATCAAATCTACCGAGAAGCCTTAGTGCAAGTATTTTGATACCCTCCGTCATCCCCTCTCTCGTATATCTCCCCCAATAGAGAGAAGCATATTCTAGAAAGGGCGCTATTGCCGGGGCCGAGCGGAGAGTTGGCGAAAGATCCCTGATACAGCAAAAATTCAGGTATGTCAAGCAAACTTCCGCAATTTCTGAGTGAGGACTATGGAATAGGGTGGGATCACGCAAGAGATGCTCTTGCAGAGTGAAGTGTACCAGTCGGACTGTGGATGAATTCGCCTCGATTGTGACAAGTCCTAGACAAGACGACACAACCGTCCGTAACGTGGGAATATTTTCCGGATCCAGATCCGCAGATCCAATCTCAACTCCCAGGGCATGACAGAGCTCGTCGGCTAGCAAGGGCCGTTCCGAATACAGCACCCACATCAGGACCTTCAATCCGAGTACTGATTTATATCCCTTTTGCGCCTTCAGCCGTGATAGAGTCGCCGTGTAAGCATCGCCAAGCCGACCGCCACGCGTCATCTCTCGAAGCTTCTTTCTTCTCTGGCGAATTGTCACCTCTCCCAGAATAGCGTCCATGTTTAGCGAAACTAGGAGGAATCTACGCAGAACTGTTCGTAAGTATAGATCAATGATGAAGTATGTGCTCCAAATGCTCCTACTCACATATCGGACATCTTGTCCAGAATAGTTCCCACAATATCCGCCCATAAATCGTTGTCCATCGCCTCTGGCTCCTCATCTCTGTCTAATTTCATCTCGAGATAATTCCTAATATCATCCGTCTTGGGGCTGATGGGTATCACAACTACCCCGGCGAAATATTTCTGAATGACTCCCTTGACATGGGGCCTCCCGGTGAGGAACACCCTCGTCCTAGGGGACTCCCGAACAATATCTCTTAGAGACCCGAGAAGCTCCGGCAGGTGCTTCGGCAAACATTCGTCCAAGGCATCGACACAGATAAAAACACGCGGCAGCGAAGCAATAGTAGCCCTCAACATCCCCATTAGGTCCCGAAGTCGCGGCCCTCGACCACCGAATTCCTTTTGCCCTTTTTGAAACGCCTCCCGTAGGTAATTTGGGATCCCCCCTCTACCTACAAGCTGCTTCAAAATAGCCCCCATGATGTTGGTGGATGTCTGTTCTTGGTGGGAAAGGAAGTCGCAGTACAAGCCCGCGACGGCGATAGATTCCTCCGCAGCCCGATCGCATAGACTGTCGATCACTAGGGAACTGGTGTTTCCAGAAGTCAGCGGTGTTCGCTTCTTCCAAAGGATCCCGCTACGTACCTCAGATATGTCTTGCCCACTCCCGGATTCCCGGAGCAAAACAAGACAGCCTTATCGGCTCCATCCTCACCACCCCTCCATTCCCGAAACTCGCTCTTTTCCAAAACCCAGTCCCCAATACTGTCGAATCGGTCGGTCCGCACGCCCTGGTGTCTCTTATTTGGCTCTAGTGGAGAGAGCCAATGCATGATTTGTGCGTCCTCGTCCGACATATAGGTGTTGAAACTACCGCTGATATTTCCGCAGTTGGCGTTGCCGTCGCCGAAGCTGACCGAGTGCACATGTGAAGCTTGGGCCATGATATCCTATCCAAAATGCTGGTCGAAGGTAGAAGCGGTGGAGTGGTTTGTGCGGGTATCATGGAGTTTACAAACCTTCTATGACCAGAGCTGAAGAAAGCGGGGTGATGTGGCTCGCTGTGGCACAATTACTGCCCAATCAATTCCCTTTGGGCTAAGCTGCACAACCAATACCGCAAAAACTTGAATAATTGAACCGTGTGCTATGAAGTCCAGAATTTCCTTCTCTGGAACGGGGGGAAAAAAACACAGCAAAAACCCAGCCCCTTTCCCCCTTCCGAGACAGAAAAAAAAACAAAAATTTCTTGACCTTACCGAGAGAGGAAAGTCCAACGACATAGCACACGGTTCAATTATTCAAGTTTCTACGGTAGGTAAGCGCCTCACCAAGAGTTCCGCCAAGTCACTCTAGTTCAGCCCTCGGCGCTTAGCAAAGCTTATTTACCTTCTGTGGCTTTTCGAATGACAATGGTCGGAAGTGGCAGCTAGTAACTCCCCAAATATATGCTATCGCCCGGCGGAGCCTCATATCTGAATGAGATAAACCCTCACACGATAGCAAACAGCAGCCAGGCCCATCGAGTTTCCAGCCCGCCTCTCCACCTGCAAGGATTGTAGTCTCAGATCGGTTTATAGCTATACAGGTTTGACACAGAATTGGTTAATATCAATAATGTAGTAACCTAGATGCGATTATTCGTTACTCAAGTAAATCAGCGAACCTCACGTATTCAGTAAAAGCACTGGTGAGAATGTCCTTGCCTAATAATGCCTTTTGGTAGTGATCATATTCGCTAAGGGGTAGAATCAAGCGCCTTTAATTGATAGATAGCGGGTCTTCTGCGGGCAGTTGTCACCTTCTGTTGATGAAGTATCTGAGCTGGATCAAATGCCGCCGGAGGGATAAAACGAAGTATAGATCGGGTAGCTACATCTTGCACATGGTTCAATTGCCAGTGGTGTGGGCTCCGCAAAGTTACCCTATTCTATCATCCTTTTACATCCACTAAGCCCTCAATGAAGACATTCACCAAAGGCTAGACGAGAAATTCACGATGTTAGGGTTTTTCTCCAATCCTCCCACATAGAAATTTGGCCGACGCGAATCGGTTTAAAGTCCCACCTTCCCTCCTCTCCATTCCTTCTTCTCTTTCCTTCCCACCCACAGCTCTTCACTCTATTTCAATACAACTTCCTCCAACCACCGCAAACAACTCCGTCAACACACTTCAAATCCTTCCTTTCAAAGCCACCCTCAACCATCTTCAAAATGTTCCGCCTCCAGAATATTATCCTCCCCTTCTTTGTTTTCCTCACCACTGTTTTCGCCTCGGCCATCGTTACTCGCGATATCACCACAGTCGTCAACTCTCTTAACGCAGAGGGAAGCTCTATGTCAACCTTGACAACCCAAACCGGCGCTTTCACCAGTTCTAACTGTGCCGCTCTTGGCGGGCTTCTCACCCAAACCGTTCTTGTTGAGACCAATATCCAGCAGGCCGGCACCGATCTCGCAGCCCATTCTGGATCCTTTTCTGCCTCGGAGTGCGACCAGATCGAGGATTCAATCTCGGCATTGCTCCCAGCTCACGCGCTTGGGCTTTATCTCACTTCCTCCAAGGTTTATTCCTCTCTTCAATATTTTTTTTTTTGGAAATTGTGAACACGGACTGACTAATTGAGTACAGAAATCCGATTTCATTGCATGTGGTTTAGCCACTGCTGGAATCAAGACCCAAATGACCAATATGAGAACCAAGACCGCCACTATATTCACCAACCTTGGTCCTAAGGTTTCGGGTTCTTGCGCCGTTTCTATTACAACCTCTAATAATACTCTTCTATCGTACTGGGATTTGGCTATTGCAGGTTACTAGTGGTAAATTTCCCTCGAGATACCAATTGAGATAGCCAAGCTAACTAACTCTGCCAGATGAACTAGAAAGAGACAGCATTCGGGGGGTTTAAATTGTTGTTTTCTTGTGATGGATATGGTCCTGTTTGGAATAGAAATAGTGTAACATTATTTTCCTACTTTTTCACTTGTATTTTTTTATCTTCTGTTCAGTCGATCATGTTCCTTGTGTTCACAATATAGGGTGGGGTCAGTAAATAAAAATACCCATTTACTATAAATCTGTAATACAGAAGTTCTCCTCGTGATGTGAAATTTAATCATTTTCACACATATCCACAACCTTGCGGTGGATATTGTGAGAGATGTAGAGTGCGGTAATGCCCAGTCGATGGGCCGCAATCTCCTGATACATGTGACTGGGCTGTGAGGTGACGGTAAGATGGCAGTGATAGTGACGACTGGGTTATCTGACAGTGTTAACATGAATATTTCCCTTGCGGGTGATCATCGCGAAACACTTCAGTGGGGGGAATTTGTGTAGCAGGATGGGGGGGGGGGTCCGAGATTAGGTCCGGGGAGGGGAATCCTGACACCGCGGATCTACCTCAAGTTATAATCCACTTTAAAGCCCACAAACACACCCCTCCCACGGTATGCTATAGTCGTGATCGTGAACATATAAGTACATATGAGCAGTGTTCCGCACCATATCCGCTCTCGAGGGATCACCAAACTTAATATTTCCTCGTGCTATGTTGGCCGCGATTATACTGTACTTAAAAGGAATTACGGAGGGTCCGTTGATCAGCGCTCTATTTTGTGGTCCCACGATATGTACAGTTCTGTCTAATAAGTTTCCGTACGGTCCATAGCAACGGCAAAAACCCACTGCCACCTTTTCATTTTTAAGGCCCCTGTCCTTAAAATATATAACATAATTATCAGTTAAGTTATAATTTAATCTGCATCTTATGAGAAAATAGAATATCAAAAAATAAAGTTAATTGTAAAAATATATACATTTGATTTAAGGTTTTTAATAATTAATAAATCTTTTAGTAGTTTATACTCAAAAAATACCAACTACCAGTGTTGTTCTAACAGTATCAGATTCAATCTCAGGGAGTTGTATCCTTAGTATGTATTTGTTTACATCTGAGAGTATCAGTTCTGCAAAGTTATTAGCATAGGTTGCAATTGATTATACAATCAATTATCATATTATCAAAGACCCCATATTGAGGATTTAAAGCCTCTTTTTAACAGCAAAGTAGACTACTATTTAAAAGTAAATTGATTGATATATCCTATAGCTCTTAGATAACGTATTTGGATAATTAAATATAGAATATATTCTTCCCCCAGACCTTACTAGCCCAATAACCTATATTGTAATTTTCCTAGTAGAAAAATACAACAACTATAGTAGTAGCTCTCTGGTTTGAGAAAAATATTAAAAATAATCTTCCAAGTGAAAGATATTGAAACTCATACAATTAGAGTTATTTAAGAACAATAATATTTTTCCAATTACTTCTATCAATACTGGACTGAGTACGGTAACGTCAGATGGTAGTATACAATAACTTCATATCTATAAGAGAAAACACATTTGAACTTCAAATTGGTATTTTTAAAATAATATAACAATAGTAAAAATATATTCCCTAGAGTATATAGTTTCCTGTAAATTGTTTCAGTTTACAGTTAAATATTTGAGATGAACTATAGTTTGCTGATATTCTTTATCAGTGGTTATCATATATGTAAAATCATGAAGTAAACTAACCATTATTCAGGGTCTAGATTATGATTTATAACCCCCCTGAGATTGCTAAACTAATAATTAATCTTACATCTTACTGCTGTTGAAAAATAAAAAAATTCATGTACATAGTTTTCCATTTTAGCCTCCAAATTTTATTTTCCCAATTCCAGATTTTCTCCATACTCTCACTATTGGTATAAAATTATCAGAGTTGGGTAATAGAAAAGTTTTCCCATTTTCAATTACCTTTTTTTTTTCTGAATTATTATCTAGACTTTTGCATTGTGAATTACTTTTACTTATGGTGTTGAGTTGTTGCTATGGACCGTACGGAAACTTATTAGACGCAACTGTACACCAATACACGTAATATTTTCTTCATTCCAAATTCTTAAACAACAGCACTGCCGCTTATAAATACTACTCGCACGGATGGGTAGTTGGCACCTGTCTCTTTGTATCCTTCACCGGTGTATGGAATGCAATTGTCCGGATACGAGGCGGTATTCGGTTCTGTCGATTGAGCTTAATTTACATGTAAGGCTTGTCACATTGGATGACATCTGCACTCCTGCCTTATCCGTTAAAATTCTAACCATTTGAGATTCTGTAATGTAATAAATCGTTAGGCATAAAAAGGGATTGAAAAAACCCTCCCTGCACTTCTTTCCCCCGATCCCATTCTAGTCAACGCGCACAAGCCCAACACAGCCCGCTCCCGGAAATTCCCCACCGCCGCAATGCTTTCCTCCTCCCTCCGCACGGCTGCACTCTTCTTTATCACCCCCTCTTTCACCAGCCTAGCCTTCACCCGCCTGTCCCGCTCCACTAACACCAAGGATGTCACCTCCAACCTCACCCCAGGTGAGAAGCCCAGCAAACTTGCAGAGTTCGTCCCGGGCCCGGGTTCCGCCACCTAGGCCCAGACTCTCTCAATCTTGCCACGGGGGCAAACTGGAAAATGACCCCCGCCTTCCCACCCACAAAACCCCGTAAGAACTCGCCTCCAGTCGTTCCCTAATCGCCAGGGTCATGGCGGGGACAGTCCTCCCCGACCGCGCGAAATCCCAAATCGCATGCTCGGATCATCTGCGAAGAGCACCTCCCCCCCACTCTCGGCGACGAGAACAACGTCGTGGCGCTAACCCGCTGGTTCCTAGATAAGCCCTATTGTTCCTGGGAGCAGAAGAAGAATTAGTATGAGTTTGCGTCTTGGGGGACGGCTGCGTTTAGCGTTTATAGCGCCCACGAGAGAAGTATGCTCAGAGGTTTCTGGCAATCGACATGATCGGTGCGCATCCGTGTTATAACTGCCGGGTTTTGAGAAATAGGATTGGCGGCACGTTCATTTTTAGGGATAATCTTGTGGAGAGGAGGATTCTCGGGAAGCGGGAGACGTAAGTCTCTTACGGCCCGTTGGATTCGGATTTGAGGATGGCGGTGGTGATGCCCTGGGAAAGGTTGTACCGTTGCGATCTGCATTTGTTGTTGTTGTTTCTTTGTTTTTTTTGCGGCTGACTTTATCCTGAGATGCGGGGTGTTATGTGATTGGGTGGTTTGGGATTATCATTGTTCCGAGCCGTGGTTCCCATTCTAAAATCTACCGGAAAATCAATTAGCCGAGGAGCTCGATTCACTTCCTTCGCGAAGCTTACCTAAATTTTAAAACTTTAAATGAACACCACAAGCACTGCCCGTCACCCCCCGCCATCCGGAGTTACCCGGCAAATTGCACCATCCGCAGGACCTTCAGTCCCCGCCCATCCGGCTCGGGCAGCCATCCGGGCGGACGCCAACATACCCGCCCATCCCGTCCGGACCCGAACACAGACTAACTAGACGCTTCGGTTCTCTGACTCAGACAAGATAAAGAGGGTCAAGATGTGAACGAGTAGGGGGTGATGATGTTTGAACAGGGCGATAATGAAGATCTAGTAGGTTTTATATCATGATAGCAGGGCGACAAAAACATGACAAGAAAAACTTTTCCCTCACAATGTCATGATCTATATAGGCTACTGGTGGCCGGCGACAGGAGGGTCCCAGATGTTGTTAGTGAAACGACGCAAAAAACAGGAAAATAATGTATGCAAGATAGAAACGAAATTAAATATGAATCAACTGCTGCGGTTACATGCTTCAACAATGCAAAGTACTACACTTATTCCACTATCCACCACTTCCAAACGAGCAGATAGCTGTTGCTTGCTCTGAAGAGTTCCATATCTCATATTGTTTGAAACCAGATCTCAGATAGCCGGGTTCTGGATATCTGTGCTAAACTTGTTTGATAAAATCCAGTAGCGCCCTAAGTACACCTCACTAGGAAGCCTATCGCCACCTCAAGGGGGGGCTTCTGTGCATTTACATGGGTAAAACGCTCAAACCCTATTCGCTCCCCACCTCTTCGTCCGTTCATGATCTGACCCATCCTATCTGAACAAGGGGGGAAATCGGTCTCAAAAACGCACTCTCCACCACCCTTCATATTGGTGAGAACTGCCTGGCGAAAATGCCAACGGAAAAGCTGATCGACCGGCCGAAGTGGATCACCAAGGAGGCGCTGATCAGGCTGTTGGCCGACAATTCCATAGCTGCTAGCCAGAGGACGAAAACAGACGATCTTGTGGCTATCCTAAAACCGTATTAGCTACTAACACCACAAACACTTCAAGCCTGGGCTACTAGGCGCACATCTGGATTGATTGAGAAATCATTGGAGTCAAATAATGCGTGAATATCGCCACCGATTAATATCCCATTCCGCACGGAGTTAATGGATCCATCTGACTCAGAGGCGGGCGGAGCGGTGATCCAGCGACCGTAGTTACAATCATTCCAATGCTTCTCGTATGCTAAAGGAAATATCTGAGTATCATCCAAGGTGCTCCAGAAACTAGCACCATCTATTACCCCTGGCCTGCCTGTTATAACACATCGCCGGTCTCTATCGCGTATAGAGTAACAAAACGCTTGAACCCTTGTTCCGGACGGCAAGGAAAGAGTACGAAGTATCATAGAGGGACTTCATTCGTGACGGTGATGGGACCTATCCCCTCAGCTGTCAGCCGCTAACGTACCCAAATACCCCTCCCCCCAACAACCCCGGAGAGCAAGAGTATAGTTTAAAATTTTAAGAAATCGGTAACAAGGCAAATAAAGAAAAGGTTTATTTAGAATGAAAACTAATAAAAAATTTCTCTCATGTGATGGTTGAATCTTAGAGAGCATAGTCGGGCTGGAGTGGATTAAGGATCCCAAATGGGCAACTTGGTATCCCAGGGGATAGTGGGTGAGTGATGGGCGATAGCCGAAGCGCAAGGGTGACCTACCATTAGTGTCAATGTAGTAATTCCCCAGTCGGAGCGGTTGCCTATCCCTCTCAACCCATCTCTGGACTGTAGATGACGGGCGAGGACTGCAGATGACGGACGAGGAGTGCAGGTACGATTCGGGAGTTACCGATACGTCGAGGACTGTGGGGCCCTACGGTCACCCTCTTGAACGATAGTCTTTCTCAAAGGACAGAGGCTCTTGCCCTACGGCTTGAGACGGACCCCCGGGACGCCCGGGACTGCAGTCCTGGCGGTGCCTAAAGGGCGGACGGGACGCTTGGGCACTCTGTCGCTGGTTCTCGTCTTCTAGGACGAAATTATTGGTAAAGATACAGAGAATCTCCAGCATAGAATAGAGATTGGTGTCGGTAATACCTTACGCGACCCAGAGAGGCCCTGAGCGCTGTATCGTGATAGTGTGAATCATAGATGAAGAGATTGCGATATGCCAAGCGATTAATGGGCGGCTCAGGTTCGAACATATACTGGTCTGTCGATGTCATCGCTCCAGCTCAGGGTAGGGAGAGAAGGGACTTTCGTATCGATGGAGAAATGAATGTTTGCGTCCGTGGAGGAAAGATATGGTTGGGTCCGTGGAGAGGAAAGAAACCGTTGCATCGAAAACCGAGCAGATGAGTGCTAAGTTTGTGACTACTATCATAGCAAGTCCCTGTTTGGCAAGCAAAATGTCACTTTTTTATATGGTGGCGTGCCAAACAGGGCATAAGAAAAAGCAAACACGTTGATATCATACTAACTCGCGAGGTAGAATTAGTTTCACCTTCTTATATAAGCACAAGACCATTGGCCCCAAGCAGGTTTTGAGTAATGTATGATCCATTCGGAGGTTCTCTCTAACTCCCGGCATTTTTTCAGTGGGGGATAGGCACTTCCGAAAGGAGGTAAGTTCGGTTCACTTATCACGATTCCACAGCTGGGGTCAAAGGAGATAAAAATCAAAGAAAAAAAAAGACGATGAAGATTGATGAAAAGGGGGTGCGACAGATGATGCTCTTTCACTGCCTTCTTTCCTGCTTAAATATAAGTTTATATAGTGTACACAACTACTGAATTAAACCGCAACCAAACGTATAGGTCTACAAGTGACACCAGAAAAGAAACCGCTAACTCCCATGCTTACCGACCACCATCCCCCCACGTCGCCTGCGTCCCTCACCCATAACGTATTGGCCGAGAAAAGGATCAGGCGGGGGGAGTGGATCGGTTGAGATGCTCAATTGACTCACAACCCCGAAGAGATGAGATTCTGAAGGGCAGGAGATATCTCTTATAGCGCGCCGTTTTACATTTGTCGGTTTTTGAGCTGAAATCGGAGGATTTATTTTGTCGAAATTCCCTTAGTGAGGATTTGTGCGAAATTCACATGCGAACCGATTCGCATCTGGGTATCTGGGTCTGATCCACCTTCCTGTCCGGTAAGCTACGATACCTAACTATCGCAACCTACAAGGTGAAACTAACCAACTAACTCGGCTTAGGGCGGTACCGATACAATTCAGAACGCAATCGTCTTCGTAGCCGTTGAGATATCATTGTGGACTACTTCGCAGACGACCCCGAGGGGAATGTTACGGATGCTTGCGATTTAGCTAGTCAAAGATGGGCCGTCTCCCCTCTCGGGTGAGAGGGCGGCAAGAAGCCGGAAGAGAGTGCAATAAGTATGGGAACATGTAAGGGAGGCACATGGACAGAGAAAGAAATAAGGAAAGCAAGAACCCGAAGTAAGACCCTCTAACATAGGGGGTAATTTTCTCTAGGTGAGCTATCATAGAGAATAATTTTCACCATCATACAATGGCTCGGGTATCTACAGAATAGATCATTGTGCGTAAAATCTGAATCTACTGTGAAAACTTTGAAAACCTCTTGTCGTGGTTCTTCGGGATTACCTAAGCGGGCACTGTCTATTGATTTTGTTCACTGATTTTAGGGACCGAGGTGAGCCGCCTTTCTTCTACCGGTGGGTGCTTTCAGCCGCAAGGCGGACTCTGTGAATTTGCGCGCTGCGGGTGTCAAGTAAACGCGAACACCTCACGTTGCAACCGAGTACTCGAGTACCCCAGCTGAAAATCTGTGAAAGTGTTTCCTCCGATCACAACACACCCGGACCAAGCCAACCCTGTACGGCGGATCTCTCTCCCTACACTGGCACCCTTTTGCGCTTGGAGCAAAGCTATTTAGCCAGCTTCTATGATGTTGGAATGCCAATAAACCAAACGGGAGACCGATTCCTCCAAAGCTCCCGCGTAGACAGAGATGAAGTCCTTTTTTGAGAAATTATGTACCGATCCATCTACCCTGGATACCAAGGTTCGGCGATGGGGAAAGAAATTCAGGATACTATTAAGCCCTACTAGGATTCTCTAGATTCTGGCTATTTTGATAATCTGGTAAGAAGCAAGCCCGAGAGGATGAAGGCTATCATTGAAGCCGAAGAATGGGGTGCAAGATTTTAAACGAATTCTCTTCCCCGCTGTTGCCGAGGTCTCCAGAATTATTATTACTAACATTCGGCTAGGTGCTCGGGTACTCGAGTACAGTACTTGGCTGGGACGCAGGGTCTTTGCATCAATTCGACAACCCCTGGTACAAGGCGATTTCCTTGGTTGATTCTGTTTCCGCTCTCTAGGTATGAGGGGAGTGGTTCACCCTGACTTAGATCACAGAATAAGCAATTCTTGGGAAGCGAGTGAGATAGTGTGAATGGAGGCTTCTTTCTCCACGGGCTTGAGGCTTAATTTCTACTCAACCCCATTTAACACGACACTTAGCAAAAACTTAAAAATCCACAACCCTTGAAGATCCCGCGAAAGCCAACATTCCACCGTTTTCCCAATATTTCTTATCCACAACTATGCCTTTCCAGCTGTTTGCTATTTACTTTCTCTTGGCTCTCCCCACAGGCTCCGGCGATACACTACCGACTCCCCCACCTACAACTCACTCCTCCCCCCAGCCCTCCGCCAACGAAACTTGTCCCACCCTCCCACCTATTACCCCGCCAACTGTCCTCTCAGAATTAACCACCCGCCGCTCTATTCTCTTATCCCTCCTGCGCAAAGGCCTCTCACATGAGCACCCGCGCGCCGCACAGAACTCTACCTCCACTTCCACCGCCACCCACGTACTCTGCGACCCGGCTCCAACCTCCTCCGACCTAATCGAAATCCTCGCCGGAACAAACCGGACACCGAGGGGAGCGTAAATTCCCGCAGATTGAAGAGTGCTGAGAGATTTTGCGGTGGGCCACTGCCGGCTTCGGTGTTCACCCAACACGGTTGACGTATGGTTACCTCTATCGTGTGTTGGTGCTCACGGTTCGAGCGATTTCCCGGGAGTGTCATTTGGACTCTAGTTCTCTTACCGGAACAGGGGCTAAGGGGGGGATGAGGAGTAAATGCTAACGGGAGATTTGTGCACCCGGAGGAGTATGCGGATTTGAGGATTTTTAGAAAGCTGTTTTACAGCGAGAATTGAGTGTGATTATTTGGCTTGCCAATGTGGGGTACCAGCTTTAGGAAGTGGGGGTATCCAGATTTTGCTAAATGTTTTGTCTAGGCACCGGGAATCGGGGAACTGCAAGGCTCTGGATAGTAAAATTTCGTCCTCCTTAGATTTTTCGGGGGGGTTGCCCGTGAAACTGAAAACTAAAATCTACAGTATCCCACCGACAAATTTGGGCATTTCCGCGTCGTCCAAAGAGTGCAGAAAAAATCCCTCTACCCAAAGAGAAATCAATAGAAATCATGCATCAAAAATTAGGAAAAACCCGAAATGAAGCGCCGCGATTATAAACCGGTTATCGCGGTCCCAATTTGGTAGCAGAGACCAGCCATGATCTCATGGGGCCCTCAGATCGCTCTCATACTTCTCCCGCATTTCTGCAGCCATCTCCGGAGAGCTCTACTCCCAGGAGACTCCAAGCTTCCTAAGCATCGCATGGGACGTACTCCCAGGGGTCCTCCAAGCGAAACGATGTGCTCCCTCTGCAATCTGCGGAGCTCGACTAGCACTATCTATAAATTCCATCAGCGCAACCACCTCTGCACAAGCAGAAGTTACAGAAGTATCACAAATCTTTCAGGGGTGAGACGTATTGCTCTACTGCTTTAGTGGATTGCCAAGAAGATCCCTCGACACCTCCCTTCCCGCCACCACGGGGGTGCGCAGAGCAACACAGACATCCGGGGAAATAGAGAGATGGGGGGAGTGATCGGTAGAAAGAGCGGGATAGGTTACTTGTGCTTCCTCATACGCCTGGCGTTATTATTAATTTGATTTAGAGGAGCGGGAGTCGAGTTGTTGGAGTAGCCTGGCCTACCTTTCTTACATAGCGCCCAAGTTCCGGGTGAAGACTTCTTCTGCCATCCGCCGCTGCGCCGTCCATTTTCCCTAGTTTAATAGAGTAGAGCACTAAACAGGGAAAAGGGGGGAAAAAAAGAACATCTGGAAGACCAAACACTCCGCGGCATGCCTAATAAGTGCCTCGCCCTGACTGCTAAGCGCAGGAGAGTTACGCCTGGATGAAGGTATTCATCCGCAGAGATTTCTGTGGGAGCTTTAGCTGTTGTGACTAGTGACAGCTTGGTTTGGACCGGGAGGCAACCGAAAACAGTAGGGCGAGGAGAGGGATGAGGAGGATGATGGAGAATTGTATCGCTCGGGAGAGGGGGTCTATTTTTTGAAGAATTAGTTTTGTTTTTAGAATATATGGGTTAGGACTATGTGGTGAGGGGTCTATTGTGGTGGCCACCAAGCCAAATATGATATCAGCGCTTGTTAGGGGTATCACTCTTTTCATTTTCCTAGAACCCAGGATTAAAGAATTTCACTCTGGGCAGAAAACCGTAACACCATCTTGATATATTGCTGAGGTAGTTGAGCATTCCATGGTCTCACAAATCTATTTTTATCACAAAACACAACTTGAAGTTTCTTTCAATTTTACCGTTATTAGAGTTGCACTCGTATCGCCTCCCGATATTTGGTTTTAGGAGTCTCGGGCATGGATAACGTTGGAAGTAGTGGCCCTTGGTGTGGGAAATTCCCACGCTTTGCTTTCTTTCCTCCTTGTCATAACTTTGGCCTTCCTTCCTGTTCTTTACTTCTCCTATTAACTGCACTCCTGAATAAAGGAAACTGCGAACTCTTTCGCCGCTTAGTGCGGACTCAGTGTGCTTACTTGTGTCTCAACTCTACTAAGTGGGTCCCTCCTCGATGATCGTTTCCCCCGCTGATTATTTTCAACAGAGAAGAGAATTCAGCTCGAGCGGTCTCCCTGACCCTTAAAGAAGTGTATCGTCCCTTCCGGTAAAGGGGGGAAGAGGCAGCTGTAGAAAATAAAATTTCGGGTAGATGTCCGGTACCGGTTTCATAATATTTTGCGTTCAAGTCACTGCGGGTATAGCTGGACACAGCGGGAGCGTTCCAGATATCGTGAGGACTTTTACCTGGCAACAACTTGAAGTATCATATCTGAAAACACGTCTATTAGTATTCAACTGCTTTGCCAGCAAAAAAGGAATTCAGTCTCATTGTCAGATATCCTATATCTGATACAAGTACCTTACGGCTGATCGAATGCCGAACCAAGACACCAAAAGATAATTCAAACCTAATACATAAACCAAAGATATCTTACTATGAACCCGGTTTTCAACCTCCACTTCCAATCTGAACCCATACTTGAAACCACCTCTCAAGACTAACACTCCTCCTTAACTCCCCCAACAGGAATCCTTCCACAATCCACAAATCCCCAACAGAACCACACAAATCCCCAACCACCCAAAATGCCATTCCAAGCAAACACTCCCCCGGACCCACCACCAGCCTCGCGAGCCATCGAGTTCTTCCAGGAAGTCATTAGGATATACCCGGAGGGTCTCCGCGAGCTACTAGAGCTGTGGACAATTGTCCTGGCAGATCCGCAGACTCCGATGGCCGATCGCCAGAGGATCAATTCCCTGGTTGCGGTTATCGCTCTGGCTTTGACGGAAGTGCTGGAGTCTGTTCGGGCGAGGATGAGGGTTTTGGAGGGGGAGGGGTATGGGAGGGGGGGCCCGGCTAGGGCACGGGGTGGTAGGGGGGGGTAGTGGGTAGGAGTGATTGAATTTGGGGCTTTGGTGGATTGGTGAGTTTTTTTTGGGGGTATCATAGTAGGAAAGGGGGAAGATGGGGCCGTTGGAGGAGTAGTCTCGATTAAATAATGAAAAGAAATTATTCAGGGTATTGGAGTGGTAGTCTGCTAGGTGTGTGCGGGCATTTATGGTGTGTTCTGTACACGCGGTTTTGAAAATTTCCGCGTGTTTGGCACTGCAGCGGTCTCAAAGCGCGATCTAGAATACATCCACAATGCAAACCCAAGATCTCCGGCTATTGCCTTTCCTTCCAGAGTTAGCCTCAGATAGTGTTTTGAAATTTTATAAATCGCAGGCAGGCTTGGCAGAAGGATATTTGCAAATCACTAGCTGGCTGATTTTTTAAATCTCGGCTCGGATATCTTGACACCAAATAAAGGCTATCAGCTATCTAGAAGTCGCTGAGAGCAGAACGGGATTTAATTGATTCCAAGCCAACTATCCCGGCATGACGCCTGACCGCTGGTAGGAACAACTTCTCAGACCTCCGAGAAAAATTGGTAGTAACCGTGGAACTGTGGGGGAAGTGGAACCCGGTAGTTGATCTTATTTTAATAATCTCCCTCTAATAGAAGGCTGAAGAAGGGGCAGCAAAAAGAACCCACCATCTGTGAGAGTAGAGAGTCAGTTTCTCTAAGCTCTCCGCTAATTATCTAGCAGTTCTGGATATCTGGGTTGACCAAACGCCGGCAAACGACATGGGGGAATGGTGGGAGCAATGAAGAACAGAAGAACTGTTCCGTGGCGTAAGAGGTAAACACGGGAATAACCAGTGTTCCCAAGCGTCCAGTCCGTCCGTCTTTAGCCTAGGACGGGACGGACGCCAAGTTTGAGGCCTTCGGACGGGACGGACGCCCAATTGCAGTCCGTCCTGACCTATGCCCGGGACGGACGGCCGGGCCCTATAGGTGTCTTAGTTTATGTTTCATTTTCGAATTTCATGAGCATTAGGTAAGTGTTATCAAGATGTGAACCATTTTTATTCT
>Ga0307517_10001915_pt1 | contig 34095 bp, 41 predicted proteins | sample 23_EM_MG_FD_194515 | JGI IMG/M metagenome (GOLD analysis project Ga0307517, IMG submission 194515) | Populus trichocarpa ectomycorrhiza microbial communities from riparian zone in the Pacific Northwest, United States - 23_EM | ecosystem: Host-associated > Plants > Roots > Unclassified | place... | reverse complement strand
CCAACCGTTGACCAGCCCGATCATGAACCTTCTTTAAATGAGGAAGTTAACCAAGTTATCGGTCAACTTGGTCGATTTTGGGGAGGATTCAGAAAGCAGGTGTGTGATTCTCTCTCTTTTTTTTTTTAGGAATCGATGAATAGACCTCGTCAAATTTTAGAGTCAACAAGCGTTAGAAACGGCGAGAAAGGACTTCGGCGATGTTGTCGTCCAGGCGCAGAAGGAGTTGACCAAGTTGACTGTTGGTAATGAGACACCGAGGGCATCGACCTTTGAGCACGTAGATGGCAATACAACCCCCGTCGATACCAGCGAGATAGTTGGGTCTGGTGGATCTACGGAGGAATCTAATGCGTCTACTTCAACTTCAAGAGACACCCCAACAGGAGGAAGCGACAGTGGCATTTCACCTTCTCAGACTTTTTTCTCCCGGCTGCAGGCTTCGCTCCCCCCAAACATCGTTTCCACAGTGCAGAACCATATCCCTGAATCTATCCGACATGTTTCAGAGAACATTGATCTGGGACACCTGCGTTCAACACTGGTGTCTGACTTTCAGCGCGTACAAGGAGTTACACTAACTCAGGCGGAGGAGTACTTTCACCTGAGTGAAGCACTGCTTCGGGAGGCTGTTAAGGAGGCTGGAGAGGTGCTGAAAGATGCGGTGAAGGTCATTCCACCGGAAGAGGGTTCGACTGGTGGTCCGGGGTTGGTTTGGGACGGCAGTGATGTTTGGATGCTCCCTTATGATAATGGCCCCGATGGTGAGGGTGATGTGGGTCGATCTTCGTCTTCGTCTTCGAAACCCGCCGCAGAGCAATTGACGGCTGCTGCTGTTGCTACGCGTGCGGAAGCCCTTCTGAAAAGGCTGAAACGTGATGCTTCGATATTGAGGCATAATCCTGAGGAAGATGTAGTTGTCAGGGCTGATTTCTTGTCATGGCGGGAGAAAAAAGTTGATTCAAAGGAAGGTGGTATCGAGGGTACGGAGTGGAGTGGAAAAATCACTACTGCTCTGGAAGACCCTGTTGATGGGCCAGCGTTGAAGGAGTTAGAAGCAACTCTTGGTAGGTTGTTTCGTATCGTTGGAATGGTGTATATGAGATTGATATTGGTGTTGATAGTACCAGCGGAGATTGCGAAAACCGCTTTCTGGGTCAGGTTTTTCTTTAGGTCACATCAGATACGGACAGAAGAAGAAAGGCGTAGGGCCTTGATTCAGAGTACGTGTGCGATAAACAGCACTTTTCTTCAATCTAATCAACTTTTAGGCACTACGGAGACAGAAGATGATTTCAGCTGGGAAGATGACGAAGACGAGGGTAACAAACCAGGTACATCCGCACCAGATGGGGTAAGTTGAGTACACATCGTTTGTTTCATGTGGATAATCGTTGTTCACAGCGCGACGAGAACAAACTGGGAATCCCCCCTACAGAAGCACTTCTGGGGACAGAATCTAGACGACGGGTTAGTAGCTCGGATAGCTTTGATCTTGTGTCTGCTGCTTCTGCATCGGCGAGTGTCAGTGTAGTTGGAGAATCTGAGAAGACCCTTAAGGGCAAGTCGGAGGAAGAAGAGGATGCAGAGAGTGACTGGGAGTAATATAGTATTTATGGATACAATTATGTAATATCACAACTTTTCAATTTTTACAACTGTAACAGCTGCACTGTTTGCTTAAAACTTTCATTTACTGCCTACGAAGATTTTCGTGAAACCTAGACGTTGGGAGTCGGGACTGTCTTGTTCACATTGGCATGTGGATTCTTGGGAAGTGACATTGTGTTTACGGCAGGCCGATGCCCATAAAAGGAAAGGTCGTGTGTATATCGCCACCGAGATATTTAGATTCCAAAGATAACTCGGTACCTTTTAGTCCATTAGAAACTCCATTCAATGGCTTTCTTCCCCCGACCACCACCTCGTCTTGTGTCTTGATACCCACTTTAGAGCGATGCAGCACCGGTATTCCCAACATCTATTTGTAAAGAAAGCACTGAGGCTGGTCTGGGTCCTAGTCACCCTCTTTGGAGAGGTTTGGGTCTTCGTTTGGACTTTTTTCCACTGCAAATGGCCTTCTATCCCAACCTCAACAGTCCGTCATTTTATCTTCTCGAATTGGGGGGCCACTAAATGATTTCAAAAGCAGGGGGAAGTGCCCAGTACACATGTACTGCTTGTAGCAGATACCCAGATTCAACACCATGCACTCCTCCAAAAACGGAGCTGGTGGCTTCATCCTCTCAGGCGAATCGTGTTCGAGCTCAACCTTCACAAGAGCTGGCACATTACATCTTATCTAAGGCCGGACGCGGTGATCTTTTTGGGAGACATGCTATCAAACGGAAAGGCTGCAAAGGGTCATCAAGAGTGCGTTCTTTACTCAGTGCAACAGGTTCAGATTGTACTCAGGGTTTCCGCTATCTTTTTATAGATATAGGGCCGCAGCGGACAAATTCAAATCCGTCTTTCACACAGACCCTCGCACGCAAGTGTATTTTATTCCTGGAAACAACGATCTTGGGTGCGTCGTTTTCCCTTCCAAGCAGGAGACGTTATTTAAGACTTCGATATTAGACTCGGCCTTGATCGTTCTACCTCGCGTCAGCTTCTTTCGTTCTATCAGGAATTTTTTGGAGACGCCAATCGCAAATTTGTCTTGCAGAATCATACGTTCATAGCCATTAACTCAGCGGGACTTGTGGACGAGGATTACCTGCGGAACGGTGAACATGTTCCTTTCCAAAATTGGACTCCTTTACCCGACGGGACTGTTTCCTTTGTCAAACAAGTTGCGCAACGTGTGTTCCTTTGATTCTCACCACAACTCGTTATTGAAACTTTGTTGTACAGAAAAACAGGAACCTATAATCTTGCTGAGTCATATCCCACTTTCACGAGCTGAGTCGGCACAATGTGGTCCACTGAGAGAAGAGGGCACCATTCGTCGTGGTGCTGGACCAGGATGGCAGAGTACGCTCAGCAAGCAGTCCACGAATTTCCTGCTCGATGTTTTGCGTCCTTCGTTCATTTTTTCGTATGTATTATACTCTGTACGTTTTCGTTATTTTTATTTTCCTTTCAAACAGAGCGGACAACCGTGATTACTGCGACTACACACACAGCATTCGCCCACGGGATCCATCTGCGCAAGGGTACCACGTCCGCGAAATTACTCTCAAATCCTTTTCCCTCTCTGTACATATTCGTCGTCCAGGGTTCCAGCTACTCACGCTCGTCGACCCGGCTCATATCTCTCAGATGCAACACGAACCGACGTCGCATGATCCCCCTTCCTTAGCAGAACGAGCGTGCTTCCTTCCAGATCAGTTTAGGATATACAATTTCCTATATGCACCCCTTTTTGTTCTGTCGCTATTTATTCTGGCCCGCTTTCGTTTCTTAAAGCCGAAGAACAAGCAGTTCAAGATCAAGCATCCGTTTCTGGCAGTCGAAACAGGTCTTGCGGGTAGACTCAATGAGGACAGGGATCTTCTCACCGAGAGTCCTACCAGCCTCTCAATGTCCTCTCCTACAGGTGCAGAGCCGATGTGGTCCCCTTTCACCCCCTTCATTCCTGTCACACCACTTGGCCAGATATTGAGTTCCACGACGCGCCAGCACTCCACGACCTCCGTTACGAGCGATAACAGTCTTTACCCCGAATCGAGTGATTGTTCGTCACTGCTTTCGTCAACAGCGACACTACTAGGTGGAGAAAATAGCAAAGAAGGGGACTGTCATTTCGACATCGAACACGAGCAATTGGTGTATGATTTCCCTCCCGAGTATACAATGAACAAACCAGAGAAAGCTGCTTTTGCTTTTACTTCGGTGTCAAAGAAGTGGGAGGAACCACTTGGTTCAAGATATCCCTATATAAGAGAGTCATCCACTGGCGATTTGGAAGCTTTTCATGACGAAGTTGTCGACGAGAAGGTACCGACAGCTAAGGTGCCTAATGACGACCACGTCGGCAGTTGGAGAGGATCCGGGCTCCGTTGGTGTCCTTCGCCTTCCTTCGTCTTCCGCTGGAGAATGAGGAGGATCAGACTTACTTTTCTACCCTCACGGAACGCGCTGTGGAATTTGATGGAGTTTCTTGGTGTTGTAGACGAGCGGCCATCGCTGTTGCGATCGAGGTTGGTCGACACGAGGAGCCTGGGTGTTATAAGTGGACTACGAGATGGTGGATATCTCGTGGATCTGGTTGTGGTGTTTTGGCCTGCGGTGGTGCTTTGGCTTGTGGTTAATGGAGTGTCGATGTTGCTGTAGGTTTCACCCCGAGGAAAAAATGAACATGACTTAGACTTATTCATTCAATTAATTTTGCTAAATAAAAGACAATTTGCTTTGACATAACAGGAACGACTAATTTGTTTCCCTTGGTCTGAGTTGTGGCTTGGTATTAACCATTACAAAGTTCGATCTTGGGACATACGGTGCCTGCGAGTATGGTTGGGGAGGGGTCTTCACGGTTTCAATCAAATCGTTTCATTTCATCATTACAACTCCACAGCATGAAAAATACACTGGATTGTATCCAACCCCTCCGAACGCTGGACGTCGATTACCATAGTCGGATTTGAGACACAGAAAAACTCGCTAGTCCGAGAACTAAAAACCATTTCAATGAGGACCGGGGCGTAAGGGAAGAAAACGTACGATATCCTGTGAATTTCTCGAAGGGATTGTGGAAGTAAACGGCTGTTGTGTATAATGCAAATAGGCAGATGGTAATGACGACGATTTGCACAGCAATGGCCCATGCGTGTAGTGGAGACCAGTTATTGGAAGCCCGTTGGTTGAAAGAGGGTCTCAGCTGGTCTGCAAGGAACAGGATGGACATTGTGAGAAGGAAGACGTGTCCTGATAAATCATGTCCCTTCCTCAACCTAGGTCGAACGCTGAGCTTCTTCCCGACTTCCGAAGAGGTGAACACGGTCCCTTTGAAAAACATCGGGTGTGTGTCGGGGGTTAATGTTGATTTGGTGAAACAGAATTCGTGTGGGACAGAGAGGCTGTCGCCTGAGGGGAGGTATGCAATACATTCGCCGCCAGAGAAGACGGTGAAGCGCTCGAGGATAGGTGGGCCGAAGAACCAATTGATGAAGAGGATCCAGATGAGGGTGAGTGAGAGATACTTGAAAAGTCTGTCCCGAGTTCGGACTGCAGATGGACTGGAGAGAAAGGTGAACCCGAACACTGCTGTCGTCCACCCCCAAGCGTATTTGATGAAATACACATTGAGCGGGTTGGATTTAGAGGCGAAGTAGTGGGAATTGGCGAGATGGTGGGGAAGATGGGATAGGACTGGATGGGAAGTGTCCAAGTAGGTGTTGTACACCACCGAGTACGCGGTTCCAAAGAACAGAATGGCTGTCGCTGCTGCGAGGGCTTGGTATCGAATGTCGGTCATGGTGGGTGGACGAACTGGATCGTGGCCATCAATGGCGCAAACTCCGACATCAATTTCAATAAAAACATTTTGGTCTAAGGACAAGTTGATTCGAGGGGAGAATCGCAAATTACAACCAGTCTAGAAATTCTGGCGTAAAATAGCTCAGAATGATGGTAGCACCAGCCCGAACCATGCTCTCCACACTCTCGAACGCCATCGTTTTTAAATCATACACTCCAGATCGCGCACCTGCGTGGATCATCGCGAACTCTCCGCTGACTTGATAGCATGCGATTGGGTGGTCAGGGGTTAGCTCAGCTGCATCCGAGATGATGTCGAGGTAGGGCAGGGCGGGTTTGACCATGATGATATCTGCTCCTTCGTTGGCGTCTCGTAGGATAGCGCGTCTGGCGAGCCCACGTCCAGCTGGTGGGAGTTGGTAGCACTTGCGGTTCCCGAATGCGGGAGCGCTTTTAGCTGCGTCACTGTAATTGGACAATAGCTGAGTAGTTTTTTCCTAAAATAGGTGATGAAGACAGACCGGAAAGGCCCGTATAACGAGCTAGCGAATTTTGCAGAATATGACATGAGAGTGCACTTGTTTCCCAATCCAGCATTTATCAGTCCCTGCTTGGTTGCCTTGACTCTTCCGTCCATCATGTCACTCGGAGCAACACAATGCGCCCCAGCTTTTGCGTATGCTACTGCCACTTCAGCGATACGGGCAGTGGATGGATCGGGTCGAATCGTTCCGTCCGTGTTAAGCAACCCGCAGTGGCCGTGGTCTGTGTATTCACAGAGACAGACATCGCATACGATGAAAAGGGAGGGAAAGACTTCTCGCAGTTTTCGGACGGCGAGGATGACGGGCCCATTGGAGTCATCTGCTGGCGTGCCTGCGTAGTCCTATACATGATCAAGGCATCAACAGTTGTCTCAGCATAAAACAACGAAAATTAAAAAGCACCTTGTTACAATTCAATGGTACGCCAAAGAGAATGACGCTCTCCAACCCTTTCTGGACAAGAGGTTTAAGGAACCCTTCCAATCGATTGACGCCCCACCTCCGTTGGCCAGGCAAAGAAGGAATCTCGACGCTCGCTTCTGGATCGTCGGTTATGAATATGGGGTATATAAACATGGACTTTGACAGGTGACGTTTGGCTTGCCATTTGCGTGGGGTTGGGTGGTGGTAGCCACCTTGGAGAACAGAGCTAGTGATAAACTTGGTTATTTTATGGCAAACAAACAGCGGGGTGGGCGCACGAAATATCCATTTGTGTTAGCAGCGAATGCGATAGCGAGTTTCAAAATCCGACCTTGATCCTATTACGTAATGCCATGTAACATACCCGGTGACATTTATTCAAGGTGCTGTACGTATTTCTGTCCTATTACGCAGGCATTTTAGAAACGCAGCAACCCTTTATTCGTTGTCATGATATGGTTTTGGGTAATTTTATATTATATATAGGCGTTTCAAGGAGTCAAGGGGAGTCACACTGACAACGCGATCACGTGGTTCTGTTGAATGAAAAAAAGTAAGGGGAAAACGCGCATTTACTTCTTTCACCAGACGACAACGACCGACACGACTCGCCATCGCCGGACTCGACGGCAAACACGCTCTGCACGACCTTTCAAACCATCAGCTCGTCTCCAGCCCACATAATTACACGCGCCTTGTTTGCATTGCCATATCTACTTTATTGGCCAGGCCCACGTTTTTGTTATCATGCTCGTGTCAACCCCACCAAAGCCATTCAATACCCACAGAAACAAAACATGCGAGTCGAGCATGTCTCCCAAGTACAACCACCACCGTTCTCTCTTCACCCCAAAGTCCAAAGGTCCTGCGATTTGTGATCCCCCGTCGCCACTCAGGAATCGCCCCCTTTTTTCCCTGAGCACCAATATCCCGGATAGCGACGACATGACTCAATCCCCTTTCAAACCACTTCCTTTCGTACTACCACACAATACTTTTTTCACAATACAACCGCAGACTATCCCCGCAGACGACGTGGAAGGTAACATATTCCTCTCAACCGCAGCGCCAACTGCACAGGTCCCGCTTACCCCGCTCAAACATCCCCGTCGCGTCCCCAGTAGCGCTGTACTCTCTTCTAGACAACAGAACGCAATGACACCACTTGCAGGGGATGGCGGCAATGCAGTCAGCCGCGGTGCTGCGGGCATCAAGCGCAAGTCCACAACTATCACCACTCCACTTCGACAACACAGTCTTACCCCACTCAGAGCCTCCCAGTCTTCAGAGTTAAATGACAGCGGAGTCTCGTTTGACCGCCTGGCCCCTCTCCCTTCTCCAACATTCGGAATAAATACTCCGCAATCCAAAGCGGAGACCGATGCCCGTCTCAGATGTCAGACGGATACTTTAACAAGACTTCGCCTTTCAGACTCAGAAGTCATCGACTTCGACGACGCTGCCAATGATTCTGGGTGTGAAATGGACGAAGGGTCTGTCCATAGGTCCCCCACCATTCGTAAACAGCCCAAATCGCACACGACCAAGGCAGATGAAGAAGTCGCCGAGGTGATTTCTCCGGGAGGCCACATCGCCAAGCGCCGCGCTCGATCCCGTCCTGTGTCGTTCGAGTTACTAGAAGGTGCATTTAAACCTCCGAATAAGTCTCCTCTGAAAGTAGGTCTCGAATTTCTTGTATCACGGTGATCTAATTGTCATCACGACCTAGTCTATCAAACCATCTGGCATCCCTTGTCGCATTGGTGGAACCCGCTCCAGGCATAGTGGCACTGTGACGTTTCCTTCCTTAGCACATCGAGGTCGCGCCTCTCCTGCTTCCCTTTCAACACGTTCTGAGACAGGCTCTCCACGCCCCCGACGTCGAATCAGCGGGATATCACGTCCTGAACCTCTTCCAGCTCTCGTCCCTCGGGCACCACTCAATAGAATTGAAAGCAACAGTTCCGCTACACTTTTCTTCGGTCCTTCTATCCCTCGACATTCACCTGCAAAACCTAGATCAAGAACGAGCTCTAATTTTTCAACTTCTATAGCTGCTCCCTCTACAACAAGCTTGGCTGCACGTCCTATATGGTCGAATCGACATAGCTATGCTGGGCCTGCCTCCGATTCAAATAACTGGAATAATTTTCAGCGGCGTAATACGTCACCCTCGCCGGGAACATCGCCAGATAAGGTCTCACGAGACAACAGCATGGATGACGAAGATATGTTCTTTGCTGGTGAAGAATCATCCTTTGTCTTGAATGTGATCGGTAATACGCCATCACCCCCCAAAGCAGCACTGCCGAACAAGTTCAAGCCTAGTGACTCAGTAGGAATTAATGACGAGGACGAAATGCCCACTCTCATCTCCTTCCGTCGGGACTCTAACAGTGTTAGCTCCTTCTCTGACGATGGGCTTGTGACGCCGATATGCGGACCTGATTCAGTTTCCGGCTGGCCAATAGGTCCAACAATTGTAGCCGGTGCTGATCCATCCACAGAGCACGGTGTCGACATCGACGAGTTTATTCAGAAAACTCTAGCCGACGCATCTAAGGGTTCAAGTATGCCCAAGAAAGCTCCCGGAACACCAGTCAAAAAAACTAGAGTCAGTTATTTTGGACACGAAAGACCTTGGCAAAGTGCAATCACGTCCAAGGTCGGGTTGAAGGATGACGTCGAATTCAAGAAGGTGCCGCGCAAGAGTCTTCCTGCTGTCTTCCCGCCTATTGGCGGTGCCACGACCCGTGCAAACAAGTCGTCAATTGACTGGCAACCTACGGATACAGAGGACGACGAAGAGTATAGCCCCAGCATGAGAAGAGATCGATATCCTGGCCTTGGCCTTGGCCTTGGCCTTGGCCTACCTCACGGGAACCAACTTACAGGAAAGCCAGACGTGTCATTAATGTGGTCCCGCTGGCCTGGCCTTATTCGACGAAGTAGCAGCGGGGCATTCTCAAGTGGGAGCGACTCAGTCTCCCTCGCAAATACTCCAACCAGAACCAAAGGAATAGGTAAGACAATTCATCTAACCTCCGCCCTTTTTTTACTTACGAAAAATATTTTTCAGATTGGCAGCTTCCAAATAGACTGCCTCTCCGCTTTTCTCCATCGAGCGATGTCATTGGCAAAGCATTTCGATCAACCTCAGGATCGTCCAACAGTTCATCTATTGGTTCACCTACGGTGAACAAAACAAGGGTTACACCCACTGGGGATTCATCTACAACTACGGGCAGTCAGGCAGGTCGTCGATTACCAAGACCGAGTGTAACAAGCTCGCGGAGGATGTCAGGTATTTGTATGGAAGAAGAACAACCTGGCAGATTCGAACGTGACTTTGACGAGGTTGAGGAAATCGGGAGCGGAGAGTTTGGGAAGGTGATGAAAGTAAAGAACAAGAACGGAAGTGACGGTGTTCTTTCTGCAGTCAAGCGTTCGAAGACCTTTGAAGGGGCCAAACATAGGTATGTCAAAACTTATTATTTAAAAATCTCTTTTGGACCCAGCGTGTCCTGACGCGACGATCACGGGTTCCTTCTTCACAATCATTTCCGTGCCTACCACCTTGCGGCCCATATTGTCTTGTGACGACTGTGATAATAATTTAGGGAGGACCCTGTTTTATTTCTGTATGCTGTCCCATTTTTTTCTATCATTCCGCGATGTTTGCTTTAGGGTTACTGATATCATTCTCGAATAGACTTCGATTACGTGAAGAAGTTGATATCCTCAAACATCTATCGCAAGCCGCACTATCACACTCTTATGCCGGCGGACGACATGCTAACGTTCTCGGATACATCGACAGCTGGGAAGAGAACGAAGCGCTGTATATACGCACAGAGTTGTGCGAGTATGGAAATCTTGCACGGTTTTTGTGGGAGTATGGTCGTGTTTTTCCTCGCCTTGACGAAGCCAGGGTGTGGAAAATCATGGCCGACCTCAGTAGTGTGAGTGCATGCCTTCCGATATAGTCTAGCAAGCCCGGTTATTTGGCTCCCTGGGGCCGTGCAATTGGCTTGCTCTGTGCCCAAAGATGATCTCATGGGAGTATCACATCTCCCTTTGATATTGTCATCACTTTCTTTTAATTTCGTCATAACATTTTCTCACGCTGAGCTCATTTGCAGGGTCTGAGATTCATCCACGCCGCGGGTGTCATCCATCTCGATCTGAAGCCTTCAAATGTCTTCGTAACGAAAGAGGGGCGATTTAAGATTGGAGACTTTGGCATGGCATCTCTGTGGCCTCGGGGTCTCACACAAAATGCAAATTCTGACGAAGCGATACGTTCGACGAGTGTTGCTTTACTACCAGCTCGTGGGTGTCATGACGAGGCAACACGCGCTATGACGACTGTGGGTTTTGAACGGGAAGGTGACAAGCTCTATCTTGCCCCCGAGGTGTTGCAGGGATGCTACAGCAAAGCTGCTGATGTATTCAGGTGAGTGATTTCGCCAAACAAGACAATGTGATTTTAATCCCTTTCCAGCTTGGGAATGACGATCTTGGAGACTGCATCGAATATCGTAGTCCCAGACCAGTGAGTTTGTGTTTATTTGTTTTGCAGCGACCCTATTTGTGGCTCGTTATGGCTTCGAGCTGCCGTTCGGTTCGGGTGCAATTCCTCATGTCCTTTCTTGCACACACACACACTTTCTGACTGCAAACTTCACTTTTTATAGAGGTGAAGCGTGGCATAGACTTCGCAACGAGGACTTTTCGCAAGTGGATTTGGACCACCATAGCCAGGCGCTGGTCGATCTTATACAGCAAATGATGCGCACTGACCCAACGCGGCGGTTAACGAGCGCGGAAGTGGAATCATACCCGCCCGTCTGCCGAGCCCGAGCCCGAATGGACGTCCTGCATCGGGAATTATCCGCTCAAGAGAAGAATATTTGGGGAGCCTCCCCGCTGGCGAGTGCGCCATCCGGATTTCTGGAAGAAATATTAGAGGCAGATTCGATGGACACAAGTTGATAACTTCTGAATTCTTTATCTTTTTTATACTGGAACAATAGTTGTAGGATAATTTTTTGTGGAATAAACTTTGAATCTCGATTGATGATGTTGTGTTCCTGACAACTGTGTTGATCAAACTGGTTTAGTTTCGGCCGTTCTTTTCGCTCCTTTCTTATAACAACTTTGCCAAGTTCTTCTCCCGTTATACTCTTTCCTTCTACTCGTCGCCGTCGTCGTCCACTGCGATGGGTTTTCATAACCACGTTTACCCCCGTCCTTTAATCCCTAATACTCAGGACCCGACCGCAGTCGACTTTCGTGCATTCTACCCATACACTCCCAATGAAGTCAAGCACAGAAAGCGGACGACGACTCAGCAGCTCAAGATGCTCGAGGCCATTTTCAAAGGGGACACGAAGCCGAATGCCCAACTTCGCCAGGGGTTGGCATCAGAGCTCAATATGACTGCCCGGGGTGTACAGGTCCGTTCCCTTTTTTTATTCCCTGCCTCTAATGTTCAACTCGTCGCGTGCAACAGGTGTGGTTTCAGAATCGGTTCAGTCGCCCCATTTTTGATCGTCATACTCATACTTATTATTTCATACAGACGAGCAAAGGAAAAATCTAAAGCCGGGAGGGTGTCTTTGGCAAAAGCCACGTCCTTCGTAGACGATCCCAAGGAGGAAGAAAACCACGACGAAGTCCTGTATAACATAGTCAAAACAGAAGCTCTGTCAACCGAGCTTCTCTTGAGGGACGAGACACCCGGGCAGCTCAGCTCGTCACCGAGTCCACCGTCGTCCGACACTAACCCCCCTTCTCACGCTCCCTCACCTCCCGAGCTGCGTGTCATCACCGATAGCGCTGTTTTCAACTGGACTAACAACGACGTCAATGAGCCTCCCCCTGACAGCACGACATCCTGTACATCTTCCGGCCTTCCAACGTTTTCTACATGTACTGCATCACCGAACACCTGTCTGGATTTGGACTCGGAGGATCTGTATGCCCTCCGCCGTGGTTCTTTACCTGTCACAAGTGCTTTATTTCGCACACAAGTGTCGCAGACCCCCTCGGACCCCCTTGTTCGCCGGTGCTCCGTCGACGCGAGCCTTCAACGTCTCGCTTTGCATCCTTATGCTAACCTTGCTAGAGCGAAGAACAGTGCCCTCTATGGTGCCGGTGTAGGAGTAGCTTCTAGCGACTCTGCCAGCCACGACGTACCATCCATAGGTGCTGATGGAACACCCCACTATCATTTGATGAATTATGGTCCACATAGGCTTCAACGCCGCTTTGTTTCTTCATCAGCCCTGTCAGCAGCGGCTCAATACAGCTCTTCTCTGTCGACAGCGCAATATTCGAACGTAAGACGGCTGTCAATGGACTCGAGAGCATTGAGGATTTCTTCGCTGCAAAGGATGCGCCACAGCCCCTCGCCGTCTCCTCTGTCGACTTATAGCTCGATAAGCAGGGCATCTCTTCCTGAGTCGCAACTGTATTCGATCGCACCACGCTCTGTTGGTTCTCCAATCCCAGGACCGTTGCCAATGCCTGGCTTCCAATTTGGTGTTGCCACGCCTTCAGTTGCCTCACCCAGCTCCATTGATAGCGAACGCAATTCGCCAGATTCAATCAGGTCATTTTCTTTCGGTGGCGATGAAGAAAATCAGCCATCTCCACCCTACGACATCTATACCTCAAGATTCGGCTCTGTTGCTTCTATTGCGACTAGCGAGTCGAGTCTCAACAGTGCATATTACAGTGCATCAATCGTCGACCAGGACAGACGGAATTCTACCTGGTATGTCTGCATCTACTGCCACTGTCGGTCACTGTACTGATGTTGGCGAAAATAGCATTCCTCAGTACTACGCACCACCTGCCGATTTAGACAGTGGTCGACCTGAAGTGCACAATCTTGAGGAGATAAGAATACCTGTCGTTGGGTATTCGCCATCGGAAGAGTACAATTCTTACGGGGAAACCGATAGACTTCCATTATCTATTTCTGACATGCGGAGACTGCAGCAGACGCAATCAGAACCGCTTCGACAACACCAGGCATATGAGTCTCCCAGTGTACCTGCTGTTGGCGCAACCCGACAAATTCACGGGCAGGACGCACCGAACATGCCAATATCCACATCAAGCGAGCTGGCATTCGCCTTGGAAAGCAAACCTCCGGAGTTGGTGAGTACCATTTGTCTTGTGACTTCTGGATAAGGCCTTTGACATTCCTGCATGGAGAAGCCGATCAACAGCGTCACGCAGTCATCAACACCAGAAGCGTACTTCAATTTCGGTCCTGATGAAAAAGCCTCCCCATGTCAGGCCGAGCAATATCATGCACACCAGCAGCCGACGTATTACACAACGGAAGTCCAGGCATACCACCAAGAACAGCCGGCTTACCCTATTACATACCCATTCACTCATGATGGGCAGGTTGCTCAACAACCTTCTGACTTCGGGATATACTCTACCACGGGTGATTACTCGGATCCGGTGGGCGCTCCACCCGTCTCCAGCGATAATCTTCGGACTACGGAGTCATTCGTTGGATATTCCTGAGTCTGCAGCAGTATCCCTGACGACAGCAAATTTGCCATCGTCTCTGTTCCCTCGGATTTGTCACCATCACCTCTCTCCATACTTCCGCCATTCCCGATGCAATTACCAAAGATGGTTAACCTCGCCTATCTCCATTTGTTTTCACTTTACCGACGATCCGGCCCGCTTCGTTTGTCCTTTGCTGTTCGACAACTTGCTGTGCTCGTCCGTTTCCCATGTAAACCGACCCCGCATTTTTAGCGCCACTGGTCGGCTGTTACCACAAATCAACATATACTCGTACCCCCCAATCTTGTCGGAATTTGTCCTTGTACAGTTCACCCTCGCTTTTTCTGTGCTTGTCGTCGCCACCCCCATTTCCATCCCACTGTCTTGAATCTTCCGCCAAACTTAAGGACACTGGTCCGAACTCTATCGATTCCTTTAATAACAAAAATTGGCCTTACCTTCTTTATTTGCTATCCTCTCCCTTCTTTATTGATTATCGATCCCGTTTCGTTCGTTATATGTTATTTCAATCTTCTGTGTTCTTGAGGATTATCCTAACTATGTTCTTGTAGTTGTAATTCCCATCTTCGCATGTGAGTTATGCATTCTTATTTGTTATCTGTCTATCTCTGCTCTCTGTACACTCATTTTGATATTCTCCCTTCCTTCCTTCCTACGCTCCATTATTCTTATCATACAAAACTAAAGATATAATATCCACTGTGTCCTCTTCAAACACCGTATAAAAACAGTACAGAATGTACATAGTCATTTCTAAAATACTTAACCGACCATTTTGTGAGTCAAAGCCCGAAGCTCTCGGAGAAGTCGCACGGAAAAACTGCTTAGTTTGACCACATGAGATCAGCATTAGCTGTTGAATTTTCGAGGTCTGAGGAAATTTGACATTCCGCGAATCTGCTCTAAACTCGATTTGGGGCCCAGCGAGGGAGACTTTTTATTACGCTTCAACTGGTCATTTACAGTGATCAGTCCATGTCTTATCGACATCTATCAGTGAACAAAAAATCGAATTGACCTGGTTCGCTGCGTAACTGAGCTCACACGTAAGTAACACCAGATAGGCTCATTTCTAAACAGCGGCAAAATAATAGAGGGCCTAGTTTCGCCACTTCACGGCTTTTTCCCTGCTAAGCCGGCGGGTTTTGCAGAGCTAGAGCTTAAGACGTCGATTGGGGATGTGTAAATTTTATCAGGCCATGAGCAGACGGAGTAAGGGTTCGATGACGGCGTTATAGAATTGTGCAAGAATGTTGCACATGCTGCACATGCCAGTGGGTTGGGCCCATCCAGAAAAAGAAACTCAATAAGGGATTCCGCATGTAATGCCAGTCATGGGGTTGGCAGGGTCGCCGACGGGCTGGACAAGTGTATTATCGGGAGATGGGAACAAAAGGTCCGCGTCATTCCTGCTGCTGAAGCGAAAAAGACACATCCATCTCGAGAATTTCGGCCTGAATCAAAGGCGGGCTGGTCGCTAGGCAGTCAAGATGACTCACCTACAGTGTGTGGATTGTTCATGCTTAGATCCTCAGGCAACGACGTTCAAGTCCTAAAACCTAGATAGAGATCGTATCTGTCTGTCACTGAATTGGGCGGCCTTTTTCGAACGTCTTCTCGGACAGTTGTAAGTATGTCATCCAGCGGATGAGTTGATGAATGAATACCTCAAGGTCCTTCGATCGGATAAGTTAAACCGTCGATCTCCAGCCCCACTGTCAGATAGACAAAAGTCGTCGGTGAAGAGTGCCGTAATAGGACGACCTTTTGGATTTTTTGACTCGTGAGCCTATCCGAATCGTCAACGGAAGCTAAACGAACCTTTTGGAATGGCGAAATTTTTAGAGCTAATGCGTGACCGCTTTCCATTCTCCGTTGGAGTTCCGTGCGGTTTCATCAAATTGGTCCGCAGACCAGTTCCAGAAGATACAGTAGGGGTGCATGCTCCAACGCTTTGCCACCTTCATAGGCCTGGATCTTCAATGCTGTCCCTGAGCCAGTGAGCCAGAGTGAGTTGTCCGAGTCGTTTCTCCCACTTAGGATGACGCGACGCCACGAGAAATGCAGATGTAGCTGTGCAGACGCAGCAACATCTGGACAAGCCAACATATAGGGTAATTTCCAAAGGCGAGCGATCCGAGACCCTGAGTCGGTAGTGTAGTCTCTGTGTAGAGACATATCTTTACCAAAGAGGACAGCGGACATCATAGCTCTGAAGTACACACCACACCCACCAATTCGACTCCGGTCACTGCATGACAAACTTCAGGTTGGATTGGGATCGGTTATACGAGAGACGCTCTTCCAAGTATACGTAGAGACTGAATATGTGACAAAGAACTAGTGGATGTTGCTTCAACCTGAGCTGGAGGCCTGGAAATTTAGCATGATTCTCAGTGCATCTGCCAGGAGCTCGAGATCTTAGGGTTATTTGTTGACCCACAAAGAGTCAGAGTTGGTTAACAAATGAAAGGAACCACAGTTCCGAGAACAGTGCAGGATCCGGAAATGAGGGAACTTGAATAGCCCGTCAAGAATACCCCAGACTTGTACGAAACATATCATTGCTTAATGTCATCTTTCACATCCGCAGAGGCAGCGGCTCAAGTCGCTGTATGTTTTACCTATCATGATGCTCAGCAGGATTGACCGAATCAGAGTTGGACTTGCACTACGGCATTTTGCGGACCCATTGGTGTATTGAGAGATTGGAAATGATTACAACGTACATATGCACACTCGACAAATATGAAGGCGATAAAAAAAAGCAATAATTATATTCTTACCTTTTTACCTCTATGTGAATCCTCCTCTTCCAGAGCCTGAGTTTCCCTTTTCCGAGCAGCAAGTTCCTCTTCACTCCAGATCCGACCTCCAACTTCACGTTCCACTTCCTGCGCCACCTCTGCAAGCCATAGTCGCCCTTTCTGACCTGAATCCAGGTCCCGGCCTATCAAGCTGACGAAGACGCCCTTTTGAAGGACTGGATATGACCCAACTTGAATTCCATGAATTCTCAGACGTTCTTGAAGGGTTGTCAGATAGGGAGCGATCATTGATTCAGGCCGACTTTGAATAGAGACATCAATTTTCAATTTTCCGGGGGAGATAATAGAAAGCATACTCGGTGAAGATCTGAATTCTTAAGGGGCGTTCATTCTTTGGAGGTAATGGCAGGAAAGGCGTTAGACCATGCAACATTTTCTTGAACAGGACGGGAATTCCTGGGAAAATGCAAAGCTTTCCTGCGAGACGAACCACTGGCTGGTAATGATCACAGTCAGAATTGTGACCGTAAAGACCAAAGAATGGCAAGTACCACCCATATATCTTCTCCAACGAAAAGAACTTCAGAACTTTCGGGGAACAGTGCCATTCGATGAGTAGCAGCCATTTGTTCAGCGTTTGGATTCAAAGTGACTCGTCGTTGTCGACTCGACTCATTCATGCGATTGATAGTCTCTTGATGGTACACAAGGTTCTGATCAAATGCTTTTGCAAGAGACGAGTAGGTTATATCTTCATCCAGGATCGATAAGATTAACACAAATGGAACTAATTGAACTCACATACCATCATGGGTTGGCCCAATTCCCCCACTTGTAATTACAAAATCATGCTTTTCAACCAGCCTTTGAGCTGCCTCGGCACTGGAAAGTTCATTAAAGATTGTTGCGTGGGGATCTCAAAGGTACTCACATTTCTTCTTCCAGGTCTGAAACAACCTCTATCCGCTTTCTGCAATACAAGCACTGGATTTGTTAGTGAAGGTTCAATGTTTTTAAAAGTGACAAAGGCGTACAAATCGATTCCGTGGTTGAAACAGTACTGCGCGAAGCAGTTTGAATTACGATCCAAAGTTTTTCCGTTCAGGATTTCATCTCTGATTCGTGAGGGTGTTATTAAAGTGTCGTTCTGCATACGAAAAGCAGAACCCACCCGATAACGAGGGCTGCAGCGGTACGAATGTAATTACCGTCACCGAGCGGATTTGGTGGAACAGGAGAAATAGTGAACTTGGCCTTCTGCGAGGGTGCCACGCGAATGGATTCAAACGTGGACATTGTACGAATGTGAGATCGCATAAAAGTTGGGTCAGACGCTGCGTGAAATCGCATACATCGTAAGGTCGTGCTGGACCGTCTAGTTGATAAACAGAAGAGGTTCATTCCGAAATGCTAAAGCGGTCCAGAATGGCTCTCAGTGACTGTCAGAGACTCAGGAATGAAACTGAAAACTCATTCAGATGGAGGTGTTAACAAAGGAAGGCGGTGTTGTTTGGTTTGGACTCTCACTCTCATTATCCTCTCCGTCGCTGAAGTATATTTTATGTCTATTCTTTGAGCATCAGGGGCCTGTTGTTTCTTATCAAACGACTGTGTCTGGACCCTGGCCTAGCGCAGCAGGCCCCACCTAACGCCGTCAGCCCGCACGCATATAGACCTCATGCACCAACCCCAATACAAACAAGGGTCCCATAGATGCTAGTTTCCTCTTCACAACCATCCTTATCTTCCCGAGGCTTGATACCTGAACTGCCCATCTTATTTAAGCGACGGCGATGACCAAGGGCTCAAAGAAAAAGCCTGGCAAAGGGCCACCCTCCTCAGCCAACCTTTCCGGATCTGGCCCATCTGCTGCTGCGGCCACACTGCCAAGGAGAAAAAGATCAGTTTCTACGGATAGGCAATCGAGTGTTGGGCAGTTCCAGACTCCACCGACTTCTCCCGTATCACCTGAAGTAGAGCTACCTTCAATGATTGGTTTATCTGCCATTGGTGCCGATGAGACCACTCAAACAGCATCTCCCCATCAAGTGCCTACCAATGGCCCGATCCCAACCGCAGACGAGATCGCCTCTGGTAATCAAGACATTATCACCATGGCAGACATGTTTGCGACCATGAAGAAGGCTCTGCTATCGATGACCGACAATCTTGAACGACTTGGAAATCAGAGCGAGAGAATGGTGTCTTTCGCTCTTGATATCAAAGCTGCGGATCAGGTCTGTACCTTCTGTCGTTATTATTTGTGCCCTCTCTGAACTGGTACAGCTCAAAGAACTTCGCTTCGCCTTGACTGCACAAATTGGGAAGCAGAGAGAAGAGGTCGAAGAGCTCCGCCTCGCCTTGGAAAGTAAAATCAGGCTTGAAGTCGAGAGTAGGATCCGGGATCAATTACGCGAGACTGTCAAGGTGTCTATTCGAGAAAAGGTTCAAGAAAAGGTTCAAGAGGAGGTATCTCCTGCTGTTCCTTGCGTAAAAATCATATCTCATGGATCCGTTTCAGCTTGCGAAGCAAATCCCAGATGAACTACGACAGAAAGTTATGGACCATCAGCGACAGATCCTGGAAGTTAAAACTACGCTTCATAACTCGTGAGTAACACCTTGTCGGCTCACCTCGAAATAATCTTGACAAAAACTAGTGAAGCTCGTCGTTATAACGCTCTCACAACTACTGGGAAAAACGCCCCGATCCGACCACTTCTCCGACCACTTCCTACTCCTGAACAATCGCCAGTGGTTCCACCCATTAGTAGATCAACTTCAATTGACATCAACTCTGTTTTGCCCACACCGAGGTCTGCCTACCCTCCTGTTCCTGCTCCAACCCCGATCAGACGCTATGCGTCTAACCCATCCAGAGACCCTCCGACAGTGTCAGCCCTCTTCCCACCTGACTTGCGCACATTATTTGCCATGGGCCCTGAACAGACACGACAACTGCTACGGGATTATGGACTCGTCAGCGGAAGTCCTACACCTCTGATCGAAACACCGCCAAAAGACAAGGGACTCCCCGTTATAGATGAGAGGCCTAGCCCGACTTGTGACAAAGAGGAACCTTCAGGCGAAACCGAAGAGGCACATGTTGCTGATATGAATAAATTCATGGCTCATATTGGGGTAGGCCTCTTTGATTAGCTCTACATTCCCAACTCAATCGGCCATTCATAGCTCCCTTTCTTGATGGTTCCTGCACCAAAAATTCGTGAAGATTCTGCGGCACACATGTCTTCCAGAACACGCAGGAGAAGGCTCCTGACCCCGCTGATCATCAAGTGATTTTCTGAATCCAACTTTCTTTTCCGTCCATGCATCCCCCTATTCATGCCACTTGGAATCCTTTCGATTTACCTATTCCATCCTCATCCCCTTTTCTAGGGTCATCTGAGGTCATCTGCCACTTTGAATTTGAGTACCTATCATAATATAAACAATCACATGGTTTTCTCTCGGTGGGTGACTTGAGCCCGCATATGAATACTTTGTGAATCACACATACAATAATGGTTTACCTTTAGAAACCACAGGACGAGGGTGATTACATTAATAGACTTAATCTCCGTGATTTCGAGGACAAGTTGGAAATTTGGTCCCCGACCAACTCAAAATATGACAGACAAACTTCTTCGCCCATGCAAAGGTTGTGATTAATATTAAGTTATGAAAATGTACGAAACCTATTGAAAAAAAATCACCATGTTACAACAATGAAATTTGTGAATAGCTGATATGCAGCAGCGCGGTGGAACTGAATTAGAATAAGAAAGGTTGGTGGACATGACAAAGGGAACCGGGTTCATCGAAAACTATTTAAATTTTTAGAAAGGATTCGTGGCGTGTCGTGACAGAATAACATGAACTTGAAGGGAATGGGGGGATTACGAATGAAGTCCGACGATCATGCTCTTCCTTCTTCGAGCTCGCTCCAGGGGTGCTAGGTCATCATCTTCTACAATAAGGAAGTCAGTAAGCTGGTTGCGGGACTTGGGGGAAAACCCACGGGATGATGATAGATTCAGCGGTTCTTCATTATTTTCCTCGTTGCCGTTCTCATTCGTACGAGGAGAGGTGTCCGACGTATCAGCAAATAATTTTGGAAGAATAGAACGACGGCGCTGCAATTTTATGTGCATTATTTATCTCCCTCGGCAGACGTTCACAAAAGAATCTCACCTTATTGATCCCTGCCACATTTACACCATCGAGGTCAACCAAATGGCTCGTCTCGTCAACATGCTTCAGCTGCTCTGCGCAATCCACTACCCATCCAATGCCAACGACGAGCGGTTTTGGATCCCGTAGTAGTCTGCGACTTGTTAAGTACAGTTATTTTAATAAGAAGATAAGCGTACCTGTAACGAGTCAGAGTGCTCATGAGACCGTTCTTATATACAATATGTGTGCAAGTTTGACCAACTCCGGAAAGAACCTATTGGCCAGGCCCAGTCTTTAGTCCATGAATTGACAAAAGATGAGGTACAAGCTACCTTAGCGCCAATCCCCTCAAGCAGCTCAACAAATAACGATCCCGCTTCGCCACCCTCATCGGTCCTTACATCAACAAATACCACGCAGTCATTGAGGACCTTGAGAGACTCTGGAACAGGATTTGTGGGGGGCTGTGCAACAGTTGTGTCTTTTTTTGCAGAAGAATTCGGTGCGTCATCCTGTGCCTTGGTCTGGGTGGTTCTCGTGGCAATTCGAGCACTGGACCTTGTGCCTCCTACAGCGGTCGACGGCCCAGCTCGAGGAGATGTTTTGTCTGAGGTAGATGAAATAGTGCCTCCTCGTGCAGTTGGTGGTGTCAGAGGGGGTCCCATCAAGCCTTGGCTACTGGACTGAGGAAGGGAACTCAGTGATTGTGACAGGGCATGGGAGACCATCGACACCCGTCTTGAAGCATTTGATGCCTTCGATATTGCTTTCTCTTTCCCTTTGGAAGACTGTTCACTTTCAAGGTCTTCAAATATCAGGCTTCCTACGTTGGCATTCAGAGGGGCAAACATGGCGGGAGGGTCACCCCCAGCGGCGCCAGTCTCGTCTTCGGAGTTATCATCCGTTAGTCTGCTACCGTTTCCCCCCTTCACTGGGCTGCCGACGACCATGGGTAAACTAGACTTCTTGCTAATCGTTCTCCGAATGGGTCCACCAACCCCGAAGTGAGGAAGTTTAGTGCCTGTCGCCTTTCCTGATGATCCAGCGCTGGCTCCACTTCTGAACATGAACGCGGAAAGTGGCTTTTGTACAAACAGTTTACCATTCCTCTCTGCCTTGCTTGATGCATCCACTCGACTGAATGCGTGAGCACCAAATGTCGCCGATCTCTTCAACCCTACTGCCGAATGGTCGAGTGTCCCATGATCAAGGGCTGTATCGTCCTTGCTGCTTGGCTTGGAAACATCATTGTCTCCTCCAGGCAAATCCTCGTTGAAGCCCATGCTTGTGTTTGGTCTCGATGGAGGCGGCATCCGCAGCTTTTCCAGAGCATTAGAAAGCGTGGATAAAGAAGAACCAGAAACAGCTGCAGGATTGCCTATACCCGTAGAAAAAGTTCGAGTCACGTTTGTAACTGGAGAAAAAGTTAGTTCTACTCAATCCCAATTATAGGCTCCCGTACTTGTTGGTTTGATGAACATCGACGTTGCTCTCGCTATTTTACTAGGAGACGGAGTTGAAGCAGGCTTTGTGTAACTCTTTGACGTGGGAGGCGACTTCGCCAACGTGAGTTTGCCAGCACCAAAGTCAATTGTCTCAGATTCGTCGTCCGTCGTACCCGAATGGTTCCTTGGTGGAGTTTTGGCAGGAGAACTGGTTTTCATGGGTGAGCCAGGTGGGAGATCCTGAGTCTCGTCAACGGGATCAGTATCCATGGCAGAGGTTTCTTTAGCAGGCGGAGCAGTTTTCTTGACCCTCCCAGAAGCGGTCCGCTTGAGTGCAGAAGGGACTGGAGCGGCTCGTTTTTTTGGTTTGACTGGGAAATTTTCATCACTAACCTCCAAGACAAAGAGAATAGAAATGAATACCTGGTTCAGGGGAGTCCTCCTGACCCTTTTGCTTGGAGGAACTCCTGGTCACACGGCCGACTGGAGCAATTGAGGATGGTTGTCGTTTCTTGCCGAGAGGTAGTTTGCTAGGTCGTGCTTTCACGGAAGGGGGTTGATCAGGCCGAGCTGGTACCTCCTTGTGGTTTTCACAGACTGACTCGCCAATTGGGAGGCTGGCCGTCCCATCCATTTCTGTGGTGGTTTCCACTGGTATGGCATGATGGTCGACAGGATTTTCAGCATCTCCCAACATCATGGGGTAATCCCTCTCCATAGTCTCTTCTTCCGCTTGCGTAAATGAGTCCGCCAATGTAGAAGGACCTAGATCAGGGGACTGTCTCGCTGACCCAAGATCATGTTCACCATCAACGCCAGGATCGGCCATATTTTCCTCCTCGTCATCTTCCGTGGGGATGAGCAAAGGACGTTTGTCGATCGTTGGTTTCGGTTTGGGCCGCATCTTTTCTCTCATTTTCATTCCCAATCTGCTCAAAGGAGGAGCTGGCTTCTCTCCTCCTTCGGACACGGCGAATATCGATGGCTGAGGTTTTCGCGCTGTAGAGACTTTGCTGTCCGACTTTCGTGCTCCTGCCCCTTTCGGTAAATTTGCTTTGCCACCCAATTTGGCTTTGGCCTGAAGTGGCTTCTTCATCATCACTTCAAAAGCATTCTTCTTGTTTGCGGTGACTTTCTTTTTGCTCGTCGGTGTTGACGCGACAGGGCGAAACTCTTTGGAAGTAGAAGCGGAAGTTAACACAGTGGATTGCGATGGCTTGGCAGAATGGCTATTGGGAGGTGCTATTGGCCTTGGAAGTCGGCTGTTAATCATGGATACTGGATTTGCAGTCTTTGTGGTGGATCCCGAGGATTCGAACTATACACTTTAGGATAGAATAGAAATGCATTCTTCGGGTGGCTCACCTCTTTAAAGATATTTGAACCCCACCCTGAATCAACATCATATCGACTTGCATTATCCGTGCTTGAGGCATCTCCAGCGGCCGGGAAAGGCGTCTCTGTAATTGGGGTCAACGGTGACAGCGGTATCAACTTGTTTAGTGAGTCTGTCATCGGAGTTGCTGGTACCACAGGTCTGGATCGCAGAGGTTGAATTTCGACAGGCTTTTCGATAAGTGGCAATTCTTTTTCCTCAGGAACGCTTGTCGAACCATCCGACATATCCATGGCAGAAGTCTCTTCATCGGAGATAGTTGGTAGAAATGACTTTACAGACGTCTCCGATGTTATGCGTAATTTATCTTTTACTGGAGAAGAAGACCTCGAACGCATAGGTGTTGGAGGAAGATTTCGAAAGTCGATGCGAGGGAGGTTAACTGTCGTAAAGAGAGGAACAGACTGTGCTCTTCCCTTGGGAGACACCATTGGAGAATATACTGATGGCGGAGGACTTGCACTGACAGTAGACGTGGGTTTCTTGCTTAATGCAGCAGGATGCTTCCGCGACTTTCCCTTGACCACAGATAGGTGGGTCTCAGAGGAAATACGTGCATTGTACTGGATTATTTTGTTATCGACACCCTTCCCTTCCTCCAAAGTGTCACGCCTGACGCGTTTAAGTTCCCGTCCAGAAGAGGGAGAACCAAATGCAGGTGAATATTCATCTTGTGGTTCAGGTGTCACGGAACGTTTGTATTTTCCCTCTCGCTTCCTGGGAGAGAGAAGTAATTCATCCTCTGTTTCATCCAAAGAGTTATTAGCGCCTCTCGGAACCGTCCGTGCCTTCTTTGCGTCTTTCATTGGGGAGTCTTGTGGGATTTTAAGAATATCATCTGGTAAAGCAAGCTGAGACCGCGTCCGCTTTCCAGGGAAAACGTCTGACATGGCAGTCCTGAATCGAAAATTATATCCTGTGATAGAGAGATATAGAATCGTCGACTAACTTTGGATCCCAACCTTGGCAATGGAGGGGGAACGGAGAACACGGTCAACACGACCAAAACGTGATGAGAACCATGTGATCATGTTATGAAGCTTGAAGACTGTTTAGTTGTTGACTCCAACTTCCAAGTCGAACATGGCAGCGAGAAATATCCTGAGCCGTCAGGTATCACACAGACTTATGAGAACATGGCCTCGGATACGGATGTGCAGACTTATTGCGACATCGTCGACGCAGAAGTCGACAGCACAGTCCATCCCACTGTTCGTCCTACATCCATAATTCCCTCTCATCACCTAGAGTTCATTTCTATTCAAAGACAGTAGTCAACATGTTCAACATCCACCGCGCAATATTCTCGTTGTTAACAAAATGCGCACTCCACCTGTAATGCACGCTATTGACTCTTTTATCGAGCAAGTACATCGAGAAATTCCGGGTGTGAGGTATTGACGCATTAACAGACATGTGCAAAATAAATATTCCGACGTCCGAGTATTCCATGAAGACAGAAAAGATATCCCTCGTGGTGCCGAGGTGTGGCATCCTGGTGAGTGTCCCAATTCTCGAACACGATCCTTACTTACAAGAATTTCAGCTAGTCCTGAGAAGATCGACTTGGTTGTTACCTTAGGAGGAGATGGAACAATACTGCACGCGTCTTCGCTATTTAGTTCAGGCGCGGTGCCCCCGGTTCTAAGCTTCTCCATGGGCACACTTGGTTTCCTGCTTCCTTTTCGTATGTTCCAATACCACGAATCTCTTCAAATTATTCATACCATGCCATAGATATCGATGACTTTGACACGGCTCTGGAAAGTGTATTCGCGGGCAAAGCTACTTTTCTAAACCGTATGCGTCTGGCATGCATGTTCTATAACAAAGATTTTTCCAGGAAAAGCCAGGATGTTGATGGTACGACATGTTTTTCATGTTTTCATGACAAAGCTAAATACTGTTTTAGATTGGCAAGTCATGAACGAGATCGCCCTACACCGTGGCTCTAGTCCCCATCTTAACACCATAGATATTTTTGTGGACGGTCAACACCTGACAGAGGCTGTGGTAAGTCTCCGGGTAATCGAGAAATCTTTGTACTGACAGCCGCAATGAGTCCGACGGTCTTATCGTTTCCACTCCAACGGGATCCACAGCATATTCCTTATCTGCAGGAGGACCCATCGTTCATCCATCCCTCAGTGCTCTCGTCCTAACGCCGATCTGCCCTCGGAGTCTTTCATTTCGTCCACTCGTCTTCCCTTCATCTTCCATAATTACACTCAAGGTAAGTGTTCCCCATTATCGGATGATTAAATAACCGTTTTCGTAGATTGGTGATCGCAGTCGATCCCCAGCTGGTATATCCATGGACGGCCGCTCATCCCATATCCTTGGTCCAGGAGAATCCGTCGTGGTGCAGGCATCGCCATACCCAGTACCGTGTATCAACCGGTCATCCATAATCTCATCTTCGGACGCCGAACAAATGCGGCACAGTGAAGGTGCAGGACCTGGGAAGGAAGACGATTGGGTACGCGATATCAACAACCTTCTGCAGTACAATGCCACTTTTAGAAGCAAAGCCCTCCTGCGACATTCACGCAGTTGATAGTTGGCACAACGGCTCCACATCTATTAAGTATAAGTACAATGGAACGGGAATTCTATAGCTGTTTTCAAACAATTATCCTTCATCGTATTTAAGTTATTGCAAGCCAGAAGGATCACAAAAGCTTCCCGATGTGAATGCTGCAGTTACTGTGCAGAAAGCCTGCAGGTCGTGAGGCGTGCCTGCGTAACTAACTTCTGACCACTCAACAACTATTAGAGACCAATGGAACGAAGATTTTGTACACCGGAACATATAAACGTAGCAGGAAATTGACATAATACATATTTCAACCTCTCATCTCCAGGACCTAGCTCTGCTGAGACCCTCGTACCAATACCAATCCCAGTTGCAGTCTGGATATTAGATCTCAGGAGATACAACTAATTTTCCATTTCATTGCCAGTCGTTGAAAAAACGAGAACCAGGATCCTTTAGGCACGCGTCCTAAGTAATGACTTGACTGCCACAAGGCAGCAAGGGATCCTGCAAGCAAACAGCAGGTTAGCACTCTTGAGTAGCACTCTGTACATCAATACGGATACCTTCAATAGGACCCATCTCTCCAAAGCCGATCGCCTCGATCGCCCATGGCGCCAGAACCACAAGTATCCCCAACGCAACCAAAGCGCAGAACAACTTGTGCTCCTTTCCAAACTCCAAAACGTCCAAAACGACACCCGTCGCTTTTTCATGGGCATCATTCATCGCCTGACCCATAGGCACCTCTGCCTCGACCGCCTTCTCCAAGCCTTCGAGGACGGCAGCTGCTAGATCTGCGTACCAGCCTGTCACATGAACGGCATCATTTAAACGCTGTTCGAGACGTTTATCGTTGGTGTCGGCGGCATAAAGAATGGATAGAATCTCTGCTGCCAGAGAATCGGTGGTTTGCGGGTGCTGTTTCTTTTCGTGTTTGAAGTCGAGGGGAGACTTCTCTTCCAGAGCATCGTACTGGCCAGCTGCGTAGCTCACGCAAAAGCAGGCGAGAATTCGATTGATAAGGGAATCCATTGAAGGTGGTGGTCTGAAAATAAGATCGCCTCAGGCCTGCGTCACGGTGGTGATAATTCATGTGATATCCCGCCTATCGTGTGGGTTCTTGCCTCAAGGTGCTCTAGTCATTTCCCTCCGATCGAAAACCGCAACGTATGTCAGACAGACAAGTCAAAGAAAGTACATTAAGATGGCTGTTAGAGACTAGAGTCGGGGGCCTGCCACCGGACTATAGCCCAAATCGGACTCGAAGAACTTAGTACAGAGCCATCAAGGGTGAAATAGGAAAGTTAGAAACAAGATGAATTGGTTTTGATAATTGTGTGTTTGAATTTCGGGTCTTACAAAACGAAGGGTCATCAAGCACAGGAGAACAGATGGAAAAGTGAAGGAAGGGAACATTACTGCTGTTTGAGGACGAAATGGTTCGCTGTAAAATCGCTTCTTCAGGTGGGCGCTTTTGAGAGCTCCCCTTTTTCGGCAGGCACTTCGAGTTTCCTTCTAAGTTACTATTGTGGCCCTGGGAGACTCGGAGGTAGTACGCCACCTTGTCTCTCGAATTTTTACTGGCTCACCGATATACATGACGGTGCAGGATCTTAAAGGGGGAGCGTCGCCCTCCTTACAATCTGGAGGAAATTTCTGGGGCATGGTTTGGAAGAAAAGAGGATCGCACGCACCGAGACACGGACTTGGCGAACTTGTTCCGAGTCCCAACCTCTTGAAGTTGAATGCATGAATAGGCTATAGCTGCTTCCCGGCGGGACATCACGGTGAATGTCGGTGTGCACCAGGACGTTCTTCTCGTCGTTGTGAATCCAAGGATCCAGGTTCCCTTGGTTCCCATAATTGACACCAAATCTCTAGCACTCCCAAAGCACCACAGTGGATTTATCATTTGGCCTGCTAACTTGGCTTTCTCTTGGAATCCGGCTGATCCTCTGCGAGAAGGTTTGGTCCCCTGGATACTATTCAATGCGATGCCCACATTCTCTCAGCAAGCGATTTGGAATCTCCCGTGCACACCTGAGCGACGTCGTCCAAAAAAGGACCTCTGTCAAAATCTTGTTTGTGGCCGTCTTCCATCATGGACAGACGTGACCCTCCCCGTCTTTCGCGGTGTTGCACTGAATAAAATTTGACATTGTAATCGACCAAGAATCATCTACTCAGTAAATCCTTTCTCATTATCTTTGCCATTCCCAGGACCTACATTTGTCATTAACGGGCAAAACTTCGCCTTATCCCTCTCCAATCCGATGTCTCGGCCGCCATATCAAGAGGTGTTGCCATATATCGGGTATTTGCAACGATGTGGTCGGCTGCAACCGTGACGCTTTGGCGGCATTTCGCCTACTAAGTTGGCAAATGCATCTACACCATCCCGAAAGTCATCGCAAGGGCTTGGTTTCCTGGTCTCGATCATCCTTCTGGTTGCCCCTCCCCACTTAATTCTCAGGACAGGGTCAATTACATGAGAGTCGTAGTCATATCGCTTTACAACCAGGGGTCGCTGGAAGATGGACGTGTCATTCGTCAATTTGCAATTATGTAACTCGAATTTGAACAATATCACACTGTCGTCTTTCGCCGTCACCAATGTGGAGTGGGTTGACCGACGAAGGGGCTCCCTGTGGCAGTTTTGTCATATCAAATCGGAATCCACTCAACAAGTTTATCCAACCGGGCACTTTCGCACTGGTCCCTGAAATGGAAACAGTCCCATCTCCCTGGCATTATGTCGGACACACGTTTCATGGTCGGCGATGATTTCTCTAAATGATATTTTTGGGGCCTTTTTTACCTTCACCAATCGTCCACATGGGAATTACTTTGTGGTCGCGTCACTTAGTAGGGTCTCTTCTTGGATCACCGTTCAGAATGATACTGCTCTGACGCTGCGATAAGCATGATGCCAATAGTCGGGGCCATGATGGTGCGACATAATTCTTCCCTTCCGACACGAAGAATATCGATGCATATGTTGTGCATATGTCACTGAACTCATTCGATCGTATGCCGCATCGTGGGAGAATGTTGATGTGGCTATCATTGGGTCTGCCGCTCTTCGTGGTTTCAGGGCTTCTCTTCCTTTTCGTACATGAGTGGTGGCCGGTGGGGTGCCCAAGCCTTGCCGTTCTCCTTCTCGACACTACAGAAGTCCTCCCAGGCATCGCTTTCTGCGACTTTTCAACATTAACTAAAGGTGACGGTTATCCACGAACTCGACTGATGGGTTTCATAAGCAGGCAGTGGAAGCTGTCGAATTGAGATGTGTTTGGCTTCTATATATCCCCCTGGGCCCTTGTTGGAATTTATCATTGATTAGAACGAATCGCTCTTCATCTACACTTTTATTGCGCACCGTATCAGAAGCACAACCTTTGTATAATAGACGATCAATGTACTTAATACAGTTCTACCATTCGTCATCAAATGGCCCTATTCACTCGTGGCCTTGCTGCGTTTGCTGGTTTATTGCTTGTTAGAAGGGAAGCATCGAAGTAACCATCTTTCGCTCAATCGGTCGTCTTGCTCAACGGCCTTCTGTTGTGCACCGAATAGCGATGGCGTGTGGCGAGGAAATCCACAGCTCGCGGTCAAGGATCCCACAATTTGCAAGGTCTCGTTGAATGTAATGGATTGGAGAAGGGATGCTGGTTTTGGGGGGATTGATTCATTTGACGAATTTCTCTCTGATTTGAAAGCTCCTCGATCCGGCGTGTTGGAAGTACTGATGCAAGGGTGGAGAGCTTGAACCGCCAGTGTAGTCGGAAGAGGAAGGACTTCGGAGTTTCTCTCATCTCTCCCCTCACACCCAATTTTGGGATTCAAGGATCTCTCCTATCTGAGTACAAATAAAAAAAAACACCCTATGATGAATCCAGATCAGTCAGTAACGCAAATGCTCCTCTATTTCCAGCGCTCGGCTTTGGCTGGGCAGTTCCAGGTTTTAAAACCCTCTCTCTTTTCGCCTTCTTCCTCGCCACCACAACCTCTTGGAAAGCCTGCACCAGATCCGTTTCTACGGCTTCCCATACCCCTGGCGGCAGTTCCACAACTGGAGGGACAGAACCTGTCAAGTAGGTATGGAAGGTCCTCCCAGATAATCGGTGGAAGTCGCCCCTGACGCGGGTAGTTAACAGTAGGACCTGCACGAGCTGTTCGATGGTTTCAAGAGCCATAAGAACTTGTGCCATGAGCTGGACGTTGCGGTTTTCAATCGGAGGAAAATGACTAGGGGACTCCTCGGCTGATTCCTCGGCTCCAGCGGAATATTCGGGTGTCCAAGCAAGGGACGATAAAAAACATTGAGCTTCCTTCCTTGTCCACCTCTCACGCTCCCTAGTTCTGCTCTCACTTTCCACGAATCGAGAATGAAGAGAATAAATTACCCAACGGACTGCGAGGACTGGAAGGATAAGTGAAGGCGATAGTGTATGAATAGTGGGGTAATCCGACTTTAATGCTCGAAGTAGGACCGTAAGACGATCGTCTTCTGACCTCAGCACCAATGGCGGCTCATCGTCTTCGGCAAACTCGGGCAATGATATGGACGATAAGATTTCCGAGATGGGCATAACTGCCTGAGCGTTTGATGCGATTCGAGTACCGCTTCGGAAATACTCTGTTACTAAAGGACGGCCAATAGGAAAGCGTCGATGAGGCGTTAAGGATACCGGAGTGTCCGTTGATTCTTCGTCCGAGCCATGTAAGCGATGTAGCTCTCCTTTCAAAGGTGCCAAATAATCGATATCGCTGTCGTCACTGTCAGACTCGACAACGTCGATGATCTCGTCATCGTCATCAGTAGTATTTTCACTGAAGCCATTTTCTGTTTCAGCATCTTGACTTTGAACTTCGAGGCCAACCGTATCGTCCAAAATAGCATGAACCCATCTTCTAATTGGCCCGCCAATGCTCCGAGCTACGGACTCTAAGTCGGGGTCCTCAAGGAAAACTCGGGCCCATGACGATCCGGTGTTCAAAATATCCATAGTCCTAGCTGAAAATAAACCCTTTCGATAAGCGTCTAAGTAACGTTCCCTGGCTAGCAACAATTTGGGATCTGCTGTCGACGTTTCTTCGGCTTGACGCATGACGTTACGAGAGATTATCGGTAGGATGGTGCATGTCTCGGCGTCGTGCAGTGGACAGACTTTGTTGGAGTGGAGACTCGCTTGGCCTTCTGCATTACCGCCATATTTTGGTATAGCATATTGCAAGGTAGCGTTCACTACTTTGTCGACGACTGAAGCTATTTCACCAGAGCCAAGGGAACGTGAAGGTTGTGACCTGGAGAGGAGAGCATTCACTGTCCGCTCGATGAGGTCCATAACGCTGCCCACCTGCAGCTTTGCTTTTCGCTTCTGAGGAGAGATCACAGTCCGTATGGCATCAGCGACTTTGTTGATGCGTTCATAGAGGGTTATGTCGCGAGAGAAGAATAGAGATTGAATTCGCCGTGAGACACCTTCTGTGTCTCTAGAGAAGTCGTTCCCGACCAGGGCACCTAAAAGAGGAAGGAGGGAGATGGGAATATCAAGGTGTTCTGCGAGTGCTTGGGGTGTGTAAGACGTGACGGATAGTGAAAGCACAGCGCCCGTCGGAGGACAAAGCCCTTGGGATGCCTCTGATACAACCTTTCGTTTTGCTTTGGGTTTCCGCACTGCTTGAAATTCGCCGTCATCGTTCGGGGCCTGAGAGTCATCGTTTGATGGTGGGATGTGCCATGTCATCTCGTCAAGGGGAATGTAGCCCTCGTATCCATCGGAGTGGAAGATAACAAAGTCAGAATCCTTGCCTATCACGTAGCCCCCTAGTCTTCCTGCCAATTCAACGGCGTAAGGGTCGCCTTCTTCGTCTGCGAAGTGAATTTCCACAGCCTTGGATTCCGATCTAAGGGTATCTAGAACCTGAATGCAGGTCGAATACGCAAGAGGAGGTAAAATCCGGTTTTCACTGAGAAATCGTCCTTTAGATCGCGATACAGCAGATGTTCGGAAGAACAAGTGAGCGGGCTGTACGACAGATTGCGAGAGGCGGGATATCACAGTCGGGAATTTAAGTTCAGGACAAGCACCTACTAACGTTCAGGCATTGGAATAAATTATCAGGAAAAACGGTTACCGTCAAAGACAAAGTAAACTCGCATCCCGATGTTGATCCAAGATTCAACGATCGTCCTTATGATACGCATAAAATCGCCGTATTCGCCTCCATATACCCATGGGAGATTGGAAGTAATATACACATCATATATGAATCTAAGTCAAAGAGTTCCTTCAGATACTAGCTGTCTGAAATGAAAAGATACTTACGACCAACCATCAACGACAACAGGAACAGGAACTGCTGAAGGTAAAACGATCGTACGGGAAAGTAACCGCTTCTTTTCTCGCAGGTAACTTGTTAACCCGTGAACCCCCATGTTACTGCTTGATGGGACTTTGGGATGGCTAAGGCGAGGGCAATAAATTGATTGACTCGGAGGTAGCTAGGCATCAGTGACCCGTTACAAGACGTGACAATTGACTCATCAAGACTCGGAGGCCAGCGTTATCCTATCTGAGCTCTTTCTCGATAACGCAGTTGCGCTCAACCACCTTACCTACTCATTGCGCCGAGGATATACCATTCACGACTCTGTCATTCTCCAAATGGATGATCCCATTCACACTCCGAATCCCCACACTCACACTTGGCAAGCTCACACTCAAACTCGCAACAATCACACTCAGAGATGGCTTATCACAGTCACCGGTAGTCTACGAAAGTGATGATGAATGATACATCTCAGTTGGCGAGTAGTTACGGTCAGTTTAAGCCTGAAAGATGTACAGATAAAGCTAATTTACCATTAAAAAGTCCAGAAAGTGAAAGAAAAGTCGAATTCTCCGTCGTAAAATAAGTTGTGACGCCGTATTATGGACTGATGCCACCAGTGGAGATGCCAGCTGGCACTCAACCACAAATCAATATGACTTCCCATTCGGTCGACATTTCTCCAGCGGTCTTGCACCACGGTACATCCAGTCTGGATACGGCTAGTGCCGCTTCAAGTATCATAGACTCAAACCACCACTGCAGCGAGCCCGGCCACGTCATTGGGTTTTTGGATAACTTTGTAATGAAGGAACAACTTCTGGATCACCAGCCGCCACATGTTGCTGCTGCATTGGATGTTGTGGAATCTTTCTACATTCCTGGTATGAAACCTTCTTGTCGAACATTACCACTGTTGACTTATATACATATTCAGTAGCAGACGACCCTGAGGATACTAGTAGCCAGAGTCTTCAAGTTGTGACGGTTCAAGACACGGCGGCTGCCATGCAGCTCCATGGTACCCCAATTTCATCTTACCAGCCTTTGTTTCCAGCTACTCCCTCTGTTGACGCTTTCACGCAGCCACAAGCAGACCAATTTGTGACTGCCCCGCTCAACTTCGATCACGAATCAAAAATTTCTCTTGCTTCCGATCCAATCCCTGACAGTGCGTTGGAAGCATTCGAGAACTGTCACAATTCTGTGGAGATGGGCCTCACAAACACTGCTTTCTGGACACAGGATGATTATGACTTTTTAACTAATTACAGGCCCTAAGTTGATATACCTTAGAATTCAATATTCAGTGACCAGTGCTACATTTGATAAGCTTCGTAATTATGGTAGGTCGTATATACTTATATATATCTATTCTTTAATCTTATGATAAGCAGAGTTTACTGTATTTTCACTCTGAATACACGACAATGAGTGTGAATTGGGTAAGTGTGAGTGGGAATCAATCATGTGTGAACTA
>Ga0307517_10001914_pt1 | contig 34097 bp, 23 predicted proteins | sample 23_EM_MG_FD_194515 | JGI IMG/M metagenome (GOLD analysis project Ga0307517, IMG submission 194515) | Populus trichocarpa ectomycorrhiza microbial communities from riparian zone in the Pacific Northwest, United States - 23_EM | ecosystem: Host-associated > Plants > Roots > Unclassified | place... | reverse complement strand
CCACACTTACGCTGTTATCCCTGAGGAATACTGAGGTTGGGGTTTCTACGGCCTCTTAGTCATCTATGTCTCAAGGTCCGACAGGGGTGGCACGAAATTTTCAATGTTTTGCCAGCCCAGGAGATAGATATGTCTGTATTTTAAAAGTGCCACACAATACCTAGAAACTCAACCTTTTTTCTTTTTTCTTTTCCCTTTTATTATTATTTGGTATTCTTGGGAAAAGCGGGGGTCTCCCCATTAAAACCATTGCCTAATAGCGGGGACGATACCACATCCTTCCGCACCGCAATAGTGCTTCCAAGGCCCGGTAACTGCCGAGTCCTAGTCGTGAAAAGCTCTCTCACATATCAGGTACCCATTGCCCTAATTGGGCCGCCTATTGCAGCTAGATCACACTCACTGGTAGGCGTGATTTTTGGTATATTGAAACTTCAGGTCCAGAACAACCGCTTCCGAAGGATCAGTGGAAGCAAACTTTGCTAATTTTTATCCCGCTCTCCCCACTCCACCGTCTCGATAATCCAACATAGCGCCTGGGGGGTACTTCCGTAAGCCCTCCTGTTAAAACTAATCCAAAGCCATCAAAGTAGGATCAACATAACACATCTGTGAGTTCTCCCTCATACAGATATGATCAGATGCTAACACTATTACTCAAGAGCGACTAAGCTGTCCCAACATGAACCCAAACATCCGGCGCTCGAGGACCTGGGACTCCATCCCGGATGAGGGCCTCTCCATATTAGATGTCGATCCCCAGAATCAGGCGGAAGTTAGCCTTGAATCTGGATGCGAGTAAGTGCTTGTGAATCCTGAAGTTATTTTGGTCTAACCGAAGTAGCATTGTAGTGTTGCATGGATTGAATGGGCATCCACTGAGGTCATTTATGCCCACGAACAAGGATTCTGCTAAACCGGATCAACAAACTTGGTTAGTGGACAGACTACTGCGTTATTCTCCGGGAGGCTCCCGTATCATGACATTTGGATACCTTTCCGATAAGGATCTCGATGGGATCCTTTCGCCCGGTGGTATAAGGAGGACAGCGATACGACTTTTGGATGAAATAATGGCAAAAAGGCAGAAGGAGCATCAGGTATACAAAACGCCCTTACCAACGGTGGTTCCTTGGTTACTTCTTCTTTGGTATGAGGTTTTCTAAGGCTCCAACAACAATAATAGATGCGTCCTATTGTATTCCTTGCCCATAGTTATGGGGGCATTATTGTTAAACAGGTACCTCCAGTAACCTTTTGTCAATAGGTGCGGCGATGCTAACATAAGGCTCTCCCAGGCTCTGTGGATTGCCGAACATGAGAGCATTTACATGCCAATTTCCACCCGCACCTCTATGTTGGTTTGTCCCCGCAAATCCCTATCTAGTAAAATTCCCAAACTCTCTCTGTATAACAGACTCCTAACACTATACCTAGGTGTTTTTAGCAACTCCCCATCAGGCAACAAAGGAATCAACCTGGGAGAATATAGTTTTTAGAGTTATCTGTGCTTCCTTTGAGCAACCTATAAAGCAATCATATGTCGACCTCTCCCGAAGATGTGCCAAAGCGGTAGAAAAGATCTCCAACGACTTCAAGATAATAACAAGGAAATACCCCTACATCCTCAATAATACTGAAACGAGTGATACCCCATGGCTGGGCTCAAGGGTAAGTCATGCCATCTCCGTACAACTAATCCAACCCCACACAATTCTTACTCTACCTCAATATATTTCGACAAATAAGGCTAGGAAGTATTTGTATTAACTAGAAATGGATATACATATAGGTTGTTGATTCTGATTCTAGTTGGTTGGGAACCGGCAATGAGATTTCACTCGCTGGCGATAGCGTGACCCACGAAGACATGAGCAAGTCTCCTTACTACTACCTTTTTGACTACTTTCAGTGGTTTTGCCCTGAGTCCATTCGCCAAACGCCAGGTGTGTGCATGATCCCCGAATACACAAGCCCAAACAAAACTTCCACAATATTATGATACTTATGGTTGCTATAGCCTTTAGTGAGGGGTGTTTGAATTGTCTCCAGAACCTCTCCATCTTGAGCCCCAAGACTCACCTACCCACACACGTCCTCACACACGACGGGGCTTTTGAGTGGGTACTGAACCATGTGAATTACCAAAAGTGGATTACAGAGCAGACCTCCACTTTCCTATACTTTTACGGGAGGAGCGGCAGTGGGAAAACGGCTCTTTCGACCTTTCTAGCCAAACATTTTCGCATCGGACAAAAGGTGCCTGATGCAGTTTACTTCTTCTTTAGCAAAGAAGACGAAGTTCGCGGAAGGCCAGAAGCGGCGCTCTTATCCCTCATCTATCAGCTTCTGATTCACAGGCCTTCACTATTTGCTCAAGTAGAGGATATGTATGTTCAATTGGTCCGTGAAAGTCCAAATTGGCGAGTAAAAGACACATGGTCGCTTTTTAGGGCAATACTATGTTGTGCCGGGGGTCCCACAACCTTTATTATTGATGCCTTAAACGAGTGCGAATGCCCTGAGTTCTTGGAGAACTTAATAAAAACCCACAGAGACGCAAAAGCATCGTACAAATTTATTGTTACTAGTAGTAGGGGCCCAAATTTCTGGGAGAAACCAGATTTTACTATTGACTTGGACGCCGAAGAAGAAGCTCGCCAGGGAACTGAGTTATTCCGAGAGAGTAAAATCTCAGATTTTATTGAGGAGGCTCCAGGATATTCGGGACTGAAACAACAAATTAGCAACCAATTAGGCCATGCGGAACAATCATTTCTCAGCGTGCAACTTGCTCTAGGTCATCTATCGAACCTGAAAAAATTATCAACGCCACTTTTCGTTGAGCAGGAACTGAGATTGTTGCGGGGTGGAATAGAAAAGACTTACGCACATATCCTTGAAGCTGTGCCTCAAAGAATTCACCAATGGGCTGGGAAGGCGCTTTTGTGGATCCTACATTCCTTCCGGCCGCTAGAAATTAGGGAGCTTGCGATTGCCTTAGCAATAGAAACGATGCCCCCACAAATCGATAATGATCAACTTTCCCGAGACCTGGGCGCAGACCTCGCGGATGCGTTCGGCCCTCTCATCAGGATAGACAACAATCGAGTTCACCTTGTGCATCCGTCAATGAGGGAATTCCTACTAGGGAAGTGGCTCGACGAGGCAGCGTGGTACCGCCCTAGTATTCAACCTCATCTCGATATTGCACGTGCCTGTATAGCCTACCTGGCAACTAAAGAAATTCAGGAAAATGGGCCATTTGTACAACTCGACGAAGACGGGTCGCCACGGTTGGCTATCCCCGAAGCGCGAGAGTTCGGCCTCTTGAATTATGTTGGGCAATATTGGCCACAGCATTATAGGGCCGTTGGATGGAGCGTTGACACAACAGGCACAGAAGCGGCATTCCACGAGAGGGTATCGCACATGCTCGCGGACGCGGACCAACTACCTGTCTGGTTTGATTTGCACAAGCTATTAGCCTACGCAAAACAACCATTCGCGACCTGTCTGTCCAATTTGTCATTTCTTCTAGCTTCTCAGCTCGGCTTTCTAGAAGTCATTAAGATATATCTGCAGTCGAAGGACGTTTCAATGCAGGAAACCGTTTGTTTAGCTATGGAAATAGCAGCAGAAAGTGGAAATGGGGCATTGATGGAAATACTTTCACAAGATTCGAGAGCAGATGTAGGATGGACAAATAAGGGCGGCCAGACAATACTTCATGTTGCTGCACTAAATGGGAGTGCGAATGTCGTCGAAAGGCTTCTCGAAAAAGATGGCACTGATCTTGCGAAAGTCTGCAGCGGATCAACCGCACTTCACCTGGCTGCGGAAGGTGGAAGTGAATTGGTAGTGAAGATGCTCCTCAATGCCTGCGCAGACCCCAATGCAGAAGATTCGAACGGAATGGTACCACTTCACCTAGCGGCTATAAAAGGCCACATCTCAGTAGTGGAGGCCCTTCTAGATGGGTTGGCATTGGTCGACAAGCGGGTCCAAGATGGAACCGAGATGACAGCCCTCCATCTTGCTGCAAGATCCGGGAAAGACATAGTTGCCAGAAAACTCCTAGAGAGGCAGGCAACCATTACCACCACCTGGCAGGGTAGAACGCCCCTACATATAGCGGCGGAAAATGGTCATAAATTCGTCGTTAGAGTAATCCTTGAGTTTGATCCTGCGTTCATAGATGCGCAAGACAACACAGGAGCAACAGCACTCTATCTAGCAGCCGAACGTGGGCATACGGAAGTGTTAAAAATTCTGCTGGAACAAGGGAAAGCGAAATCAGATTTGAAGACCGAGTACGAGCGATATACTGCACTACATATTGCTGCTAAGAAGGGAAATACCTTAGTAATAAAAGAACTTGTTGAGCATGAGGCCGACGCGAACGCACAAGACAAGTCTCGCCAGACTCCGTTACACACTGCGGCACTCACGGGGAAATTGGAATCCGTAGAGGCGCTTCTTAAAATCGGAGCAAATCCGGACGCAACAGACCAAAGCAAACATACACCATTGCATTGTGCTGCAATGTGCGGGGATCTATCTGTTGTCCGGGCCCTTCTAGATGGCGGTGCGCATCAGAACGCAACTAGCAGCTATGGCCGGACAGCATTGCACTGGGCTGCATGGTACGGATTTTCGCCTATTGTCAAAGAATTGATTCAACGTGGTACCGATTTAGAGAGGAAGGACCGAGCTGAGTGGACAGCTTTACATTATGCCTACAGCGAAATTGAAGCAACCAAAGAGCTACTAGAAGCAGGCGCAGATGTTGACGCAATCAATAGTGAGGGTTCAACACCGCTACTGTTGGCTTCTCAAGACCTATGTCTACAGGTGATGGAACTTTTGGTAAACGCTAAAGCAGATCCACGAATAGCCGACAACCGTAAAGCCACACCATTGCACAAGGTGTCACAATTGGGCAATCTGGAGGCAGTCCAGATCCTCATCAGGGCCGGTGGGAGTCCCTACGCCACCAGCAATGTTGACACGACCCCCGAGGAATTGGCGAAGGGAGGAGATGCAAAAATCATAGACGCCCTGAAGGTAGTCGACAAGACCGTCGTCGACAATACGGAAGCTTTAGCATTAAAATGTTTAAACAAAGAAGACCTCGCAGGAGCGAGAGATATCCGAGAGGACCTTTTAAAGCGTGCTGAGGAATACCTTGACGCCGGCGACGGCCTAATCCTTGGAGTTATGTTGAACCTGGCTTCCACATATCTCGAGAGCGATAACCTTGAAGATGCAGAAAGGCTGGCAAGACGGATTATCAACGAATCGGAATCGGTACCAGATGATGAGAAACCGATAAACGAGCGAGAGAAGGCTAGCGCGGTATTGGATTCGGTGCGTGAGAAACGCGAAAAACGTGAGCAGCAGGCTGCCCCTACGTGCAAGCCGGTTGAGCCTGAGACAAAGCCCGACGAAGGGGAAAACAAACTGCGTGAGCCGGCACCCCAGTTGGATTGACACAGACGCGTTTTGCGGCCCTCCGGAAGTGGAATGGCACAGCATAGGGGCAAGCACGAGTATAGTTGCAGGAAGCTTCCGGTGGTAGCCGGTAACCTTCTTTTACCAATCGAGTAGGGTAATATTCAGTTTGCGATTTATCTCAAAGTGAATGCATGTTATGTAGAGTCTATCATAATAATGAGGATAAATTGTCTGTTATTGGATGGACAGGATGATTATAAAGACTAAAAATCTCTCCATAGTGCGTTCACAATTGAGACTTACTACAAATATTATTACTTCCTCATATCTTTTTTGTTCCCACCAGTCGCAATGTTGCTCAATGTCAACTCAAGTAGTTGTGTATTCAACAGTGAGAATAACTATCCTAATATGACATGAGTCTCGAAGGATGGCAGGGCATCGCAAAGTATCAAATCCTGTTGTGAATTACTTATCAATTCCTGGTTTACGCATGCTGCTGAACCTATTCATGATATCATATATCCGAGTAAAACATGTCAGAACCCAACTCGAATTTCGCAAATACTCTCTAGACGATGTCAAGAGACAAATGTATTTTTGTAAAGCTAGAAATAATAAAACAGTAGCAGAACAGTGGATATGAACAAGCACAAAACGAAACTAGAATATAGTATTAGCCTTGGAGACTCTTCCGTTGCCTTGCTAAGTCGAAGCTAAACCTTAGCATTTCTTATCACGATACGTTTTCCCACCCTAAGTAGGTGTCGGCTGTAGATTGGGATCGGCGCCCCGTCGCAGCAGCATCCTTAAAATAGCAAGGTGACCATCTCCGGCAGCCTGCAAGATTGGTGAGCAGCTACCTTTGGCATCGGCTTTGTCGGGATCAATGTCGTTCCGTGCGAGCAGTAGCCTCACAATCTCCTCACACCAATTCGCAACAGCGAACAAGAGTGGAGTCTTACCAGATTGGGTATCGGTTCGGTTCGGATCAGTGTCACTCCGTTCCAGTAACATCCTCACTACCCCCTCACGCCCATACTCTGCAGCCAGCGAGAGTGGGGTTCTGCCATATTTGGCATCAGCCATGTTAGGATCGATGTCATTCCGCTCCAGTAACACCCTCACAACCCCCTCACGCCCAAACTCCGCAGCCAGCGAGAGTGGGGTTCCCCCGGATTGGACTCCATTTATGTTGGGATCAACCTCGTCCTGCTCCAGTAGTATCCTCACAACCCCCTCACGCCCATTCTCAGCAGCCAAGCAGAGTGGAGTTCTGCCAGATTCGGTGTCAGCTATGTTAGGATCAACGTGGCTTCGGTTTAGTAGTGCCCTCACCACCCCCTCGTGCCCATACAGGGTAGCCCACCAGAGTGGAGTTCTGCCACATTTGTCGGCTATGTTGGGATCGACGCGGCTCCACTTCAGTAGTGCCCTCACTACCCCCTCGTCCCCATTCTGGGCCGCCCACGAGAGTGGGGTTCTGCCGTATTGGGTGTCGACTATGTTGGGATCGGCCCGGCTCCAGTTAAGCAGTGCCCTCACCACCCCCTCGCGCCCATTCCGGGCAGCCCACGAGAGTGGGGTTCTGCCACATTTGTCGGCTATGTTGGGATCTGCACAGCTCCCCCTCAGTAGTGTCCTCACTATCCCCTCGTCCCCATTCTGGGCCGCCCACGAGAGTGGTGTTCTGCCACATTGGGCACCAGCAATGTTGGCATCGATGTTTCCCCATTCCACCAGTACCCTCACCACCCCCGCGTGGCGATTCTCAGCAGCCAATAATAATGCAATTCTGCTAGATTGGGCATCAACTATGCTGGGGCCAATATTACTTAATCTCAATATTTCCCCCACGATCTCTGCGTGCCCATTCTGGGAAGCCCACAAGAGTGGAGCTCTGCCGCATTGGGCGTTAGAAATATTGAGATCGACGTCACTGCATTTCAGTAGTGCCCTCACAATCCCCTCATGCCCATTCTCAGCAGCCCACGAGAGTGCTATCCGGCGATCTTTACGATCACGTTTGTTGAGATTAATGTCTCTCCGTTTCAGCAGTATCTCCACAACCCCTTCGAGCCCATTCCGGGCAGCCAACAAGAGTGGGGTTCTACCACATTCAATTTCGGCCATGTTGAGATCAACCTCTTCCCGTTCCAGTAGCATCCTCACAACCCCCTCACGCCCATTTTCGACAGCAATGTAGAGTGGAGTTCCGCCACATTTGTCAGCTATGTTAGGATTGACGTGCCTCCCGTTTAGCAGTGCCCCCACCACCCCCTCATGCCCATTCCTAGCAGCCCACCAGAGTGGTGTTCGTCCATCCGCGGTATCCCGGGTGTTTGGATCGACGTCGTCCCGTTCCACCAGTACTCTCACCACCTCTTCATGCCCATTCCTAGCAGCCCACCAGAGCAGTGTTTGGCCATCCCCGGCATCTCGTGTGTTTGGATCGACGCCGTCCCGTTCCACCAGTACCCTCACCATCTCTTCATGCCCATTCCTAACGGCCCACCAGAGCGGTGTTGGGCCATCCTCGGTATCAGGTATGTTTAGATTGACGTCGTCCGGTTCCGCCAGTATCCTCACCACCTCCTCATGCCCATTCCTAGCAGCCCATGAGAGCGGCGTTGGGCCGTGCATCCCACCAATTGTGCTGGCGTTAGCGTGGTTATGTTCCTGTGCCATGCTCATAACTTCCTGATGCATGTTCCTTGCACCCAGCAGGGGCGGCGTTGGCATATATATATGTTTTCAGCCAGTGATATCATTTATTTCCGGTAGTAACTTTACCCCTTTTTTTCCCCCTCGACGGGTATTCTCGGCTGCGAACTAGCCCAGTGCTTTCCTATTCGGTGCGTGGGACCTAAGGTTTATCCCTTCGTTCATTCCCGAATTTCTCACATTTTTAGTGTCGCACCAGTAGGATGATCGGCGATAGATATGACAAGAAAAGTAAGACAGAACACCAAGATGAATCAAAATCCGGTCCATTTACATCATTTGGGCTATCATACAATCGCCCACCTGAAGTCCTAGTCCTACTCGGCGACCATCCCACTTCTCTTACCCTCCTTTGCCGAACCAGCTAAACCCCCGGTACGATTACCCTCTGCAGCTATTCTCGGCTGCTAGCTGACGTAGTGCTTTCCTATTCGGTGCCAGCTGTGTTGGGACCAACTTTATTCAGTCCCAACAATAGCAACAACTCCCAGGGCCTCCCCCCAGTGCCCCGCAAGAGTGGGATAGGAGGGCACCGGTACTATCTGAAATAAATGACGTCGGCCCCATACAGCTGGAAACATATACATGCGAACACCGCCCCTGTGGGGTACGAGGAAAGTGTATGAGAAAGTTGTGAGGATGCTGCAAGAACATAACAACCCTAACGTGGACACAGTGGGTGTGATGTACGGTACGGCCAAGCGACGCTCCCATGGGCACGAGGAGGCGGTGAGGGTACTACTGGAACGGTGCGACATTGGTCCCAACATGGACGACACAGTGTCGTAGAACCCCACCCCCGTCGGCTTCCAGGGGCGGGTGAGGGGGAGTGGTGAGAGTGCTGCTGGGACGGCACGATGCCGACCCAAACATGGGCCACCCTGAGGGTTTCCAAACACCTCTTTCATTGGCTGTCATGAATGGGCATAAGGAGGTGGTAAGGAAACTGGTGAAACGGGGCGACGCAGATCCAAACATCGCCGATCTTGAGAGTGGCCAAACACCACTCTGGTGGGCTCCTAGGAATGGGCATCACGGTATGGTGAGGATACTGATGGAACGGGACGACCTCATTATCAACCAATAGACGAGAGATATGATACCTAGGGTGGGAAAAATTATTGTGATAAGACAAGGTTATCTTTCTTTCTCGACTTGCAAGATAATTGTAGAGTAATTAGCAGTATTCACCAGCTGCCATGGACCCGGAAAGATGAGGGTGCCGACATTATGATAAAGTCAGTAGCCAGGATGGCAGTTTTTTGAGCTAGCAGCGTAAGGCCTGGCCGAAAGGATCGGTATCTAGTATGCTGGTAGACTCCCTTTATATGAGTTCTTTGCATCACCAAATCACCAAGACTAGTAGAGTAATCGCTCATGATTCAAGATGCTCGAGTATACTCGATGATGGTCGAGCATGACCGAGCAGTATCCATGATCGAGCAAGTCGATCAGATCATGGATGCTCTGCTCGATCATGATCTGATCGTGCCCATCACTATCCACGATATATCCGAGTAAAACATGTTAGAACCCAACTCAAACTTTCCAAATACGCTCTACGTGGTTACAGGAGACAAATGTCTTTTTTGTAAAACTAGGAAAAATAAAAAAGTAGAGGAACCACTGAATAAGAGCAAGCACAAAACAAAACTAGAATATTGTATTAGCCTTAGGGGCTGCCGCTACCTTCCCGAGTCGAAGCTGAACCTTAGCTCTTCTCATCACGATATTTTCTCCCACCCCAAGTAGGTGTCGGCTATTGGTTGACATCGGCGCCTAGTTGCAACAGCATCTTTACAATAGCAAGGTGACCATACAGGACAGCCCGCCCGAGCGGTGAGAAGCCTTCTTGGGCGTCGGCTTTGTTGAGATCAATGTCATTCCGTGCCCCTAGCATCCTCACAATCTCCTCCCACCCATTCACACTAGCCAACAAGAGTGGTGTCATGCCAGATTTGGTATCAGCACGGTTCGGATCAGTGTCATTCCGTTCCAGTAACATCCTCACAACTCCCTCATGCCTGTTTTCGGCAGCCAAGTAGAGTGGAGTTCTGCCCGATCCGGAGTCAGCTATGTTAGGATCGACATGCCTCCCGATTAGCAGTGCCCCCACCGCCCCCTCGTGCCCGTTCCTAGCAGCCCACCAGAGTGGTGTTCGACCATCCGCGGTATCTCGTATGTTTGGATCGACGTCGTCCCGTTTCACCAGTATCCTTACCACCTCCTCATGCCCATTCATGGAAGCCAATGAAAGAGGTGTTTGGCCACCCTCAGGGTCGACTATGTTTGGATCGAGGTCGCTCCGTTCTAGCAGCACCCTCACCACTCCCTCGTGCCCGTTCTGGGAAGCCAACGAGAGTGAAGTTCTACCACATTGTGTGTCGGCTATGTTGGGATTGATATCGCTCCGTTCCAGTAGTACCCTCACTACCTGCTCGTGCCCATTCTGGGCAGCCCATGAGAGCGTCGCTTGGCCGTGCATCGCATCAATTGTTGTTGTAAAATAGCTCAATTGATCAAGAGTAAATCCTCCGCCCCAACAGCACCAGCGGGAAACAAGCACTCATATACTACATGGACCTAGCGGTCACAACGGACAACCTGTCCTATACCATAGAGGACACATTTCCATCATGACCCACTAGTGACATCCCAACTCGGAATCCATATACGGGGCGGATCCGGTATGGTCATCCACAGCAATCCGATCCTGAGAAGCCACATCTTCCAACAATTGTGTTCGCGTTAGGGTTGTTATGTTCTTGCAGCACCCTCACAACTTTCTCGTACACTTCCTCGCACCCACAGGGGCGGTGTTCGCATATCTATGTTTTTAGTTGTATATTAGGACTGGCGTCATTTATCTCAGGTAGTACCTCCTATCCCCTCTATAGCTATTCTCGGCTGCTAACTGACGTAGTGCTTTCCTATTCGGTGTCAGTTATGTTGGGACCGCAAGAGTGATACTCGTATTAGGCGGTCGTAATCGGAAACTATGCTCATTTTAGAACAAATTACGTCTTCTTTAAATCGTTTTCAAGCACTGGCGCTAAGTATGGGCCCAGCCGGCAGTGAAGTGATCGGTGGTGAAGTAACTACTCACGTCGCCGCATTTCTCTGCCTGCTCCCATTATGGAATCGCTCATCCTCGGATATTTTAGCCAAAAAAATCTGTTGGGAAGCGACAGTTGCGTCCTAGCTCACAAAACTCAATGATAGCTAGAATCCCATAGTCGTTAGGGTATGATAGTTAGTTTGGGGTACGACCGGTTTAGGGTCGTGACTGCCACTTGTGGGGTTTTTCCCATCGTGTGGGTTTTTCCTGTTTAGTGCGTTTGTGCGCTCTCTTCTGTATTTACAGCGATTTGCAAATGTTTTGTCCAACGAGATGGAAAGTTTGTGATTTTTTCGTTGTATATTAGCGGGATACGCTATCGTGTGCTATACCAACTGTAGTTAGAACATATATGTTGGGAAAATTAGGGCGAGAGAGAAGAGCAAATTGAGGTCATAAGTGGGTTCAGAGCGAGAGCAAGGAAAGTGATAGAAGACAAAGTTGGATAATCATGATACCGGAAATTGTTTTTTCGTACAAGCAATACCATGCCTCACAGATCTGGGAGAAGCGAAATCAGCAAATATACCAGATGGGTATACACTCTCTCACCCCAAAATGCCCCAATACATCCAGTCTTAATATAGTGCACACTAGTTTGCCCCACTTGCATTTAACAAATTTTTCTCTCTTTCCTCCGCCTTGGACAAAACATTTGCAAATCGCTGTAAGTCTGAGCTACCAGTAGAGAGCTTCCTGTATTGTAAATCGAACATCACACATACCACAACCAACACTCACGTGCTTTTCTCCTGGACTTCGCGCCGTTACCTACGCTACCCCAGTCATCATTGGGTCGTGAGCGAGCTGCCATCAGAGTGTCGCCAACACTCAAGACCTCAAGAACCAAGACTACCTTGACCTCTGTGATCTTGCAAGGCAACGAGCAGCCAAAAGCCTGACCAAAAAGCCAAAAATCATCCCAACGAGAGAGCTCAAGATGCCTCCCATTCCTAGGACTGCCGCTCGTATTCCCACCTTAAAGGGAGCCGTAATTTTAACATTAGATTGGCATGCTGGACTTAATTTTGATGCTATAGCCATCAAAATTTCACATTAATGGGAAATAATACTTTATCAGCTCAAGTCTCTTTTGTTCACTCATAATATTTAAACATATAAAATCTGAATTATGCAACCAGAGTCTTGGTCATGTTTTAAGGTGCCCTTTCCCATTTCGCCATTGACGCAACAGTGATCATTTGAATGATTTAATAGGCTAAAGTATCCGAGGATGAGCGGTTCCATAATGGGAGCAGGCAGAGCAATCCGGCGACGTGAGCGACATAAATGATGCCAGTCCAAATACAGCTGAAAACATATATATGCGAACACTGCCCCTATTAGGTGCTAGGAGCGTGTATGAGAAAGCTGTGAGGACGCTGCAGGAACATAACGACGCGAACGCCAGCATAATTGGTGGGATGTACGGCCCAACGCCGCTCTCGTGGGCTGCTAGGAATGGGCATGAGGAGGTGGTGAAGATGCTGGTGGAACGGGACGACCTAAATCCAAATATCGCCGACCCTGAGGGTGGCCAAACACCTCTTTGGTGGGCTGCTAAGAATGGGCATGAGGGGGTGGTGAGGGTACTGATGGGACGGAGCAACGTTGATCCAAACATAGGAGACCTCGAAGATGGTCGAACGCCGCTCTGGTGGGCTGTTAGGAATGGGCATAAGGGAGTTGTTATGATGCTGGCGCAAAGGGACGATGTTGATCTAAACATAGACGGCCTTGAGCATGGTCGAACACTACTCTCATGGGCTACCAGGAACGGGCATGAGGAGGTGGTGAGGATGCTGGTGGAACGGGACGACCTAAATCCAAATATCGCCGACCCTGAGGGTGGCCAAACACCCCTTTGGTGGGCTGCTAGGAATGGGCATGAGGGGGTGGTGAGGGTACTGATGGGACGGAGCAAAGTTGATCCAAACATAGGAGACCTCGAAGATGGTCGAACGCCGCTCTGGTGGGCTGTTAGGAACGGGCATAAGGGGGTTGTTATGATGCTGGCGCAAAGGGACGATGTTGATCTAAACATAGACGACCTTGAGGATGGTCGAACACTACTCTCATGGGCTGCCGGGAATGGGCACGAGGAGGTGGTGAGGATACTGGTGGGACGGAGAAACGTTGACCCAAACATACACGACCTCGAGGATGGTCGAACACTACTCTCATGGGCTGCCGGGAATGGGCACGAGGAGGTGGTGAGGATACTGGTGGAACGGTACGACGTCGACCCAGACATAGGCGACCTTGAGGATGGTCAAACACTACTCTCATGGGCTGTCAGGAATGGGCATGAAGGGGTGGTGAGGGCACTACTGAACCGGAGCCACGTCTATCCCAACTTAGTTGACTCCCTATCTAGCAGAACTCTACTCTGCTGGGCAGCTGAGAATGGGCGAGAGGGGGTTGTGAGGATACTCCTGGAACGGAATTACATCTATCCCAATATGGCTGATGCCCAATCTGGCAGAACCCCACTCTCGCTGGCTGCCCAGAATGGGCACGAAGGGGTTGTGGAGATACTACTGAAACGGAGCGACATTAATCCCAACATACCTGATCTTAAGAATGGCCGAATAGCACTCTCGTGGGCTGTTGAGAATGGGCATGAGGGGATTGTGAGGGCACTACTGAAATGGAAGAACCCCAATCTCAACATTACCGACGCCCAATTTGGCAGAACCCCACTCTTGTGGGCCGCTCAGAATGGACACGCGGGCGTCATGGAGGTACTGTTGAAATTGAGCGATATCGATCCCAGCATAGCTGATGCACAATCCGGCAGAACTGCACTCTTATTAGCTACCAAGAAGGGGCACTCGGAGGTAGTGAAGGTACTGCTTAAACGGCGCGACATCGATCCTAACATTGCTGACCCTCAATGCGGCAGAACCCCACTCTCGTTAGCTGCCCAGAATGGGCAGGATAGGGTGGTGAGGGCGCTACTGGAACGGAGTCACGTCGACCCCAACATAGCCGACACCCAATGTGGCAGTACTCCACTCTCGTGGGCGGCCCAGAATGGGCATGAGAGGGTGGTGAGGGCGCTACTGGAACAGAGTCACGTCGACCCCAACATAGCCGACACCCAATGTGGCAGAACTCCACTCTCGTGGGCTGCCCAGAATGGGCACGAGGGGGTGATAAGGGCACTACTGAACCGGAGCCAGGTCAATCCCAACTTAGTTGACTCCCTGTCTGGCAGAACTCCACTCTGCTGGGCAGCTGAGAATGGGCGTGAGGGGGTTGTGAGGATACTACTGGAACAGGACCAGGTCGATCCAAACATAGCCGACGCCCAATGTGGTAGAACGCCACTCTTGTGGGCTGCGCAGAATGGGCACGAGGGGGTGGTGAGGGTACTGTTAACCAGGAGCAACGTCGGTCCTAACATAAATGTAGTCCAATCTGGCAGAACCCCACTCTCGCTGGCTGCCGAGTTCGGGCGTGAGGGAGTTGTGAGGATGTTACTGGAACGGAAAGACATTGATCCCAATATGGCTGATGCCCAATCTGGCAGAACCCCACTCTCGCTGGCTGCGGAGTATGGGCGTGAGGAGGTAGTGAGGATATTACTAGAACGGAATGGCATCGATCCTAACAGAGCTGATACCAAATCTGGCAAGACTCCACTCTTTCTGGCTGTTGAGAATGGGTGTGAGGGGGTTGTGAGGAGACTGCTGGCACGGAATGACATTGATCCCAACAAAGCCGACGCCCAAGATGGCTGCTCACCGCTCGGGCGGGCTGTCGGGAATGGGGACTACGGTATTGTAAGGATGCTGCTGCGACGGGACGGCATTGATCCCAACAACTAGCTGACACCTACTTGGGATGGAAAAGGTATCGTGGTAAGACAAGTTGAGGGCCAGTTTGGATACAACCGGTCCTTTCCACTTTCCTATACAAATGGCACTTGTCTTTCAGTATCAAAAGGGAGCGAGGGCAATTTTCAATGCAGAAAAGGTCGCCCCCAGCAACGGTCTCATTTTTGATAAACAGCACTTAATGTTTAGCCTCAACTTTGTAAGGTAGAGGTAGGATATTTGTTAAGGCTAGTGCTATACTCCGGTTGCATTCAGTACCTGTTATTGTTCACTTTTCCGCTACTGCTGAAACCAAGCAAAAGCAGAAGAAGCCCGGTCCGCCATGACAACCAACACACCCATGATGATTAAGCCACAACCCTCCTCCTGTGCGCAACCCACGATATCCAACAGTTACCTTCCCTCCACTACTAGCAAAGTATCCCCCGTTCTGATCGGAATTACGCACATGATGAAACTATAGTGATGGCGCCCCCGTGCATAAATCAAAGTTAGAAGTCAGAAGTCCTAAGCCTTGGCAGCCGTGCCCGAGGCAACGCCCGAGAAAAGTAAGGAACACGCAATGACACAAACTTCTTGCTGTGAAGGAGTTTTCTTCCCTCTCAAATATTTACCAAGAGTTCAAATCCTGACGGATAGTCACCCTTATCATACATATAGTTAGAAATTGGAAGTTGGATTCAATCTCTTTCATTCAGCTTTCATTCCTACGCGGGGCGCCGTCACTCCATTATTTGTCAAAAGACTTGCTCCAATAGTACAATCGCCAAGCCCCACTTTTTGTATATATTATGTAAGCAAACCCAATCCCACAAGAGTGCTTATTTCAAATAGTCTACCCAGCCACATTGCCATTCACACCACTGCGCGATCCCATCCTCTCAATTCGTCAGTGAGTGGGTAGTGCATTCAAATCCGTCGCTCTTACAGCCACAAAGAGCGAATCCCTCTCAAAAGTGATCCAATCATGGCAATGCCGATTCTCGCTCACTCCTCCACTCATGCACGATAGAGTTCCGCTAGGGGCACCACCATCAAGCCACAGAAAGCAGTTTGTAAGTGGGGAAACACAGCTGATACCGGCAGTAATTGGGCTCGCAGATGCGGTAGCCTACCGTATCACACACTCGAACAATTTTAACCTGCCCGAGCGCCCCAGCGCCGCGAGCAAACTAGCGCCTGCGGGAACCGGATGACGGCATGAACAGAGCTGAAAGAGTGCAATCCATGCACGGTGTGTCAATGAATTGGGGGACGGGAGGAACAACTTGGCACCGACCGCATCACACCAAACCGAGGTTTCTTTTTTTTTACTGGTCCTGTCCTGCAGAGTGAAAAAGTCAAATTATGGCAAAGCCTCAGAAGGGATGGAGAACATACGCGTCCTTTTTCACTAGCCACAGAACACTTGGGTGGGTGAACTCTGTCCGGATTTGTGTTCCGGGGCTGGGTTTAGGACTAGGGTGGATACGTACTCGAGCGCAGCCCTGCCTCACTGCTTCTGCTGGCTCCAGACAGAACGGGAGACAGGGCTTGCCCAGCGGGGGCTCTCTAGGGATGGATATCGCCGTAGGCACAGGGTGGGCCCGAGGGGAGGAAGAGAGGTTCCCCCGTGTATAAAGCAGCCCCCTATCTGCACTTTCTCATGGCCTTTCTTGAGCTTCTTCATTCTTCTATACACTCGCTATCGACAATATCTTTTTCTTGTCCCATCTATCCCCCATACCGATAGACGCTCACTTTAATTTGCTCAAGCCAATCTCACTACTACTACTCCAACTATGCAATTCAAATTTCTTGTCGCTGCTTTCTTAGCCGCTAGCGCTGCTGGGGCCGCTGAGTATGTTTTCCTTCCATCTTCTTTGACATGAGTGTATCAAAGACGTGGTATCTAACAATTTCTCACAGCCTCACCAATGTCGATACCCGCGTTAACTCACTCGCTGGCGACGTTACCAGCAAAGTTGGCGATATCAACTCGGATGCCAGCCGGATCACTGGGGCACCCTCCTCTATCGGTTCAAGAATCAGCTCCGCCATCTCAGGGATTCCTACGGATGCCTCCGGCCTGAACTCGCGGATCACTAGCTTGGCAGGGGACCTCACTAGCAAGGCTGGAGCGGCCGCCTCGAAGGTCGATAGCGAGCTGAGCAAATACCATTCAGCCATCAGCGGGTACTCCACCATCAAGTCTAACTTCGAGAGTGTTATCACCGCTGGTCCCTCCGCCGTCAGCAGTTACATCGCTAATCTTCCGTCCAATATCGACTCCACTGCTCGTTCTGCATTGGCTTCCGCTCTAAGCGGCGCTGCGGCCGATGTCGCACCTACCGGATCTGGATCGGCTCCTAGCGGAACCAGGTCGGGCTCTGGTGCTACTACTTCATCTTCTCCCAATGCTGCTGGGAAGAATGCCCTTGTCGGTAGTCTTCTTGGTGCTGCGGGTGTTCTTGCCGTTGCTCTAGCTTTATAAGAAAAAGGGCGAGTGTTTATACAAAATTATGTAAGCGATACAATAGTAGGGGTCTGGTTATCACGGATTGGGGTTTATGGTGGTTTTCGTTTGGTGTCCTTTTAGTTATTTCTTAGCTGCTTTTATAAAAATACTTAACTTAATCGTTTTCCCACTGAGAAACAAAACGCTCTTTTTTGGGTTCTTTCCCCCCTCCCCCCCACCACTCGCCTTACTTTTGCTGCACTTGTGCTCGAAGTGCTTTTTTTCTTTTTGCTTATTGCTATCACGTCCGGAACGTGTTTGCCGTTCCAGCTCATCGAAGTCGCACAATCGATCTGTGGCTAGGAAGAAAAAAAAGCAATGGGGAAAAAAAAAGAAGGATGTGGAAGACCAATTTTACCACGTTCACAAGTAACTTACCCATCATCGGAAGGCGACCGCAGCACGTCTCCCGGACAAGTGTATCCATGAGGGGGAGCTCATTCAAAATTCGAAACAAGATGGTGGCAGTGTACTCGTACGGTGCTCGAGTAGAGATTAACTTATTTGATCGGGACGATTACCTGCAATTGGGGGTGAGAACAAGCATTCAGGCGACCAAACAAAAACCCTGCAAAAAATCCCATGCGTTTCTCAACCACCCTCCACACAACATCCTCAAACCCCCCTCCCTCCCGGATAACACGCGGATACGTACTGTACTCCCCTCTCCCCGGGTATAATCGTCTGGAAGGGAACACCGGTACAATGTCCCAGAGGGCCCAAACTCAGACCAGCTGCTTTGAATTTGCGCTCAATTGAGCAACCGAGCATTGCTGACTCAGAGGGAAATCCCCCGTTATCGAAAACAAAACTCGCATGAAATTGAGCTATTTCCGATTAGACTTACGCGTTCCATTCGGGATATCCTTGGTGGCTGTATGTAAACTATTCCCAGGCGCTGTTGTCTCTGAAAACCCATTAAATTTTGTTTCCGATTTTTTGATGAGATCTCGTTGTTTGACGGAAGATCTGGGCGATCGCTTTTTCTGACCGTTGATGACTCCCCCCCCCCCCCCCGAGTCCTGGAGTCGTTCATCCACTGAGATGTTTGTGTAGGTTAGCTGGGGTCTTGAGGGTGGTGGACATCTACCGTTGAATTGGCCGTTGGAGTTACACCGCCAGGTCTCGGCGATCGATCCTCAGCGCCACGAATTCAAACGATCCATCCCACCGTGTCAGCGATAAAGATAATTTTTTTGGAGAGAAATTCTGCGCAAGACTACCACAGTACGAGTACAGTACATGAAATCGATTCCTCTTTAATTATACGAACTCCATGCCCCGATAAAGTGAGGCGGAAGCATATTGAAAAGAAAAAGAAGAAGAAAAGTGAACGCACATGCAAATTTACACCAGGAAGACGAAACGGTACTCTTTTGCCTAAGTTACAGTACTCGTACTAGCATTCCTCAGCTGGAAAAAGCGAACCCGCCCCGGATGTTCGGCATTATGTGACATGGTATCGTACCGTGCGAGTACTAATTTTGCTCAAAATAGAACCCCGAAAAACCGGACCAACCGCCACGCCGGTAGAGTTACTTTCTCTGTTAAGGTTTGGTGCCGTCTTCTGTCGATGTCTCTCCGAGGGGCTGAACAGCTCATCCTTGGCTGTCTTTTTCGCCCCCCTTTTTCCCAAGGCGGGGAACTTTGGAGTGCCGGTATCGGACATGGCAGATAGCACATTGTCCAATCCCCGGTATTCGAGACCCCACGGAGGCGACCTGCTTGAGTACGGTTAGTACCGTACTGGTATTAGGCAAACCAGGGGATGGAGTTCTGTGATAGGGATTACCGTGGTAAAGTTGTTTTATTTGTTCTTTCCCCCCCTCCCCCCCCACAGTTGCTTGGCTTGAGAGGGAGAGGGAGGCGTGTTTCGCCATTTACGGGTGGTCGGAGAAGCGAGCTGGGAACCATGTTGTTTCCTCTATGATACCGACTCGTCTTTGCCAAGAATACCTCCGGAGCAAAATATCCGCCGGGGGAGGTATTCTAGACAAAGGCGAGTGAGCATGTCTGTCGCGACTTTGGAAAACTGGAGATGCGGTTGTTTTCTTTCGATAGATGATGCCTCCCCTCCAAAAATTTAATTCCTGGTACCTAAAGCTAGCGTCAAGCAAAGCAAAATCTGACCCCGACCGTGGAAAGGCCAGAAGTGTCCCTTCAAGTCACTGAAACCGCCCGGTGGAATACCTAAGATCGCGGTATAAAAAAGGACACTCTTTTGAAAAACGAAAACAAAAGAAATGACAACATCTGTTTTCCGGAATCGCGACAACCATAGAGAAACCCGCGATAACCGGGACGGAGGTCTACGGTAGTGTCGAGTAACTCATTCAGTGAAAAGCGGCGAAGATGGTGCGACGTAGTGTTTGGATGGGGGGGGAGGGGGAGTGTTGGTCCTTAATAATACGGGAGTTGCCTTGGACTTTGGCCAACCTACCCTATCCAATCCCGGTTTGTTTGGAGCTGGCTGACCATTGCGAGTGTTGGTTTATGAAGTAAGGATGCGATAGTGTTTATATGAGTAAGCTTTCAAGCTTCTTGCGGGCTGATTTTTGTTTTGCTTTTCAGCTCGGCTAAGTTCATAGCGACTGAGGTAGACGTTAGCAATCATGTTCAGTTGTTTATTCACCCTGGATATGTTGACATTCTGCGTGTAATTGTAATTGTAGCATTTAAACAGAATCTAGGACCAATCGAGGAGAACGGGAAACAAGGGGAAGAACAATCAAGGCAATCAGCGCGTACTCTGAATAGACTCCGTTTTGTTTTATTCGTTACACTCCCCCCCCCCCTCCGACACAGTTGAATAATCCTCCTCTTCGCTTCGACTATTGGCAAAATCTACTAAGGCAATTTCGCTGGACGGATATCCGGCTGCGGTGACCATTATCTAAGCCGTGGTTGCTGTGCTGACTTGCCTACCGTAACTAGCAAAACATCCGAGAAAGACTAACAAAGCAACAACCGGAAGAACCAAGAGAATAGGGACCGCAGGTACGGTATTAGCTCCGGCGCATCGGAAAGGGATAGCGATCTGATTAGATATATGAGAGTAGAAAGGGTTCCACGGATTTATCATAGCATAGATCTACGAGTAGTTTTCACCACTAGTAGTGGGTTCATATTATATCACGCTAGATGAGTGATAGTGGGTTCATATTATATCACGCTAGATGAGTGAGCAGGACGGTTTGGTGGATTTGCGCTATTCAGAGATACCTATGTACGTCTTGGTTGGGAAGTCCTTCTATACTTGAGTGGGGTGCCGGTAGTCTCGCCGCAGGGAATCGTCCGTCGGCAGCCTGATGGTTGTCTGAGGGGGGGGGGGGGTTACAATTTCTTCCTTCCTTTACTTTTTCCTATGAGCCGTATACCGTGGAATAATCCTTATGTGCCTTCAGTAGCAGAGGGAGTGGGTACAGTGACAAGCTAGCTCTCCTTCAGAGGCTAGGTATGATGGATGATAGGTGCTCGGGGTTTGCTCGAGGTTTGAGCTGACGGTTACCCGCTATGCTGGTATAGCCTCTCAAGGGCTGGGTAGTGTAGAATGAAATATAGTATGATACTTCACGCCTTATGAACCCCTATAGTGCTTCTCGTCAGATGGATGGTGGAAGCGTGTATGAACAAGTGGGCAGAATGGTTTGCCGGCCATTCTATGAAGAATTAACCACTTGAGGTCCTTCAGAAATGCGAGAGCTCGTGTAGATGTAATACTATAATGTGGGTCGGGTTTGTAGGGGAGAGTAAGTGGCAGCGGTGAAAATAGAATGTTATCGAATGATATCTGATGATGGTATAGAAATCTCAGAAAACTTATAATTTATTAGGGTTGGGTCAATACAATGACTGATACCATACCATTTCAATATAACCTAGAGTCTATAAATTAGCTACAAGGTCTCCAGTTCTCTCCGTTCTCATCACAAACAACAAACTTCAACTCTCACAAGCTACCACAACCGATATCCTCCCTTACAAAACAACTCACCGAAGACAAATAAACAGCACAACAACAACCAACCACGCAAACAAAATGTTCATTCCAAACCTCGTTCTCCTCACCCTCATGATCACCGGCCTTATCCTCGCCCTCCCACCTGCAGAACAAGAACCGACCTGGGACACTCCCGAAGACATCGCCGCCCTCGCCATCCTCAACGACCCAACCCCCAAGCCCCTCGACCTGAGTTTCATGCCCGAGCTGGCACACAACAACATCACCGCACAAGCTTCCTACATCTGCGACACAACCACCGGCTCCCCGAGAGTCTCAGATGTCCGCAGTCTTTCAGAAGTTCTCCGCGATAGGTTTGGCAATTCTCTTTGCCGCCAGGAGAATCATGGAGGGAGTAAGTGCACTCAACTCTGGAGTTATCTGGACTCAGGAATGAGCATGTGTGGAGTGCCGATGAGATGGGTTTGGTGCAAGGACGCCGCCTGGGTTGGGTTTTATATTGCGGATCATTGCGAATGGAAGGGGTTGGTTGGGGGGAGGTTCTGGTTTGATGATCAGCCGCCGAGTAGGATTGCGGTGCATAAGAGGTTCTAGAGGGGTGGTGGGGAGCGCTGGGATAGGGGAGGAGGGGGTGGGGGATTGGGGATGGGTGATCTTTTCTTTTGATGGATATAAGTTATGATAAAAAGTTTTCTTCTGAACTTGGGTTTTAAAATCGGCTTTGATCAGCACGTAATCTTCAAGGGATGTGAGACTGTTAGAGAGCGTTTCTAGCTGCCAAAGGGGGTATTATTACTAGGTGTGAGTTGGGTTAGGCCTGAAAGTATCATATATTCGGGCACCGGGCAACTGTCTTCGTAATGCGAGGTTGGTTTAATTGCGTCCATTGGCCATTACAAGTTACGGGAATATAGTGCCCGAGAACTAGACAGCAGCCCCACCCCAACATTTGGCGGGAATTGACCCAAGGGCATTACCAACCCTAGACCTACTCCCCAGCAAAAAAAGTGGTTCGCCGAGCATTTTTTTTAATGCTCGACTACTCCACTGCCCCCGGATTCGAACTCATGATGGTCCCTGTTTCAAATTAGCCGACCAGTCTCCTAAGCCATTAGGCCATAGGAACTGGCCGATAATACCTTTTCTTCTTGATCTTTAACTGCTTCTTCATAAAAAGGTATGCGGTTCGGGCGCATGGTATTTTATCTTTGGTAACAAAGGACATCGGTATTCAATCATAGTACTCTCTCATGATATCGATAGTGCCAGGAAAGGGAGGGTTCCGGTGTATATCAATGCTCTACCTCCGAAATACTCGTGTTCTTTGTCAGAGGACAAGTTTCCCTGAATTGCATGGCTAGTATCCCCGATGCAACTGTTCTTCGGTATGATGTAGGAAAGGACAGGGATAAATTTTTTGCATGGTAAATTATCTGTGCGTATCCGACCGCCCATAAAAGACTCGGACTTGAATGTTCGGGTTCTGTATGCCTGTAGCTTGTAGTACCTGTGCGGGGGGTAGTCGCCCTGCCATTGAGCAACCAACTGTCAATAGTCAACGGTTAGCGGTTTGTTGAGCAAAGTATCAGAGGTTAATAATCGCTAGTTCGAGTTCGTGTTTCTGATCATTTTCCGGCAGTGTGCCAAGAACAAATTGGCCAATAGAATCCATCAACTAGAAACGCTTGCAGACTCTACTCTGGGTGTCCAAAAACCTCCTCTATTTTGCGCCCAGGAGACCTCGGCGCCGTCCCGTCCGGATGCCGGCGACTGCTATCGCGTTAGATGACTGGGATCATTTGCAACCCATCTTTTAGGGCGTTGGGAGGCGAGTGACAATGTGTGACTAGTGTGCAAACGAAGCCAGTATGCAATACCCAAGGCAGGTTCCAAGGCTGTTGTAGTTTCTAGAACTCTAACGCATTGTAGCTTTGACAAACCGGGGAGATCGCTATTCTAACCAAGCCTTACGTGGTAAGGACTACGAATCAAGAAATTAAAAGAATTTAGAGCAACAAACTCTTGGCTCTTTTATTAAATTTTGATCATAAAATTAATTAGAATTATTATGATAGAATATTACTTGTGACACCATTTAACCCTTTTCTAACGGACCCCTAACATAGCCGTTAAATCGTAATATCATGACACTACACACCCATCAGCCACTCTTTCGACCTACAATCCAATCCTTTACCGTCTATCATCTGTTAGCAGCTACCCCCTCAAGATCTCTTAGATTAATAACAAACCTCATAATAAACCTGGGCTCCCCACCTCCTCCCCCTCCCACCCACCATATCCTCCACTACCCCCTCTTCATCAATCCTAATATCCCCAAGGAAAAGTTGCACCACTGCGGCGGCCGCCACAAGCGGTAATATCGCTAGGAACGCCCACCTAACCCCCTCCTTCACAGCCTCCCTGACCTCCTCCCCGAACGCCAAACCAGCCTCTACCCCACCGCCGCCACCCCCTCTCGAAAACTCCACCCCGAATGCACCAAGTTTGTTATTCAACACGGTGCCCATCACGGCCATCGCCACCGTTCCCCCAAACGGCTCAAAGAACTGTATTGTTCCGACGACAACGGCGAGGTGTGCTGGTTTCTTGGCGATCGCGTGGAGTGGGACTGGCATGAAGCTTATTCCATTGCCAAAGCCACTGAGGGCCATCATGCCATATACCAAGGATATGTTGCGGGCTTTCAGGGCGATGGTTAGAATTCCGATGGATATTGGGAGGGCTAGGTGGCCAAGGAGGAGAGGTGGGAAGGTGGTGCGAGGGCGGACGTTGCAGAGGTACATTGCCGAGTAGGCACCCGCTGGAGGGTTGCTATGTTAGCTGCGAGGGTGGGAAGTGAAAAGGGGGAGACATACCAGCTATGCCTGGGAGGTAAAAGAGTAATTGCAAGCCAGCTTTGCTAGCAGAATACTGCTCGACAATGGCAAAGTAGACACCTATGAAGAAGAACATTGCGAACAAGGCTACCACCTTTAGCCTTCATGTGGGATTCTCATATAAAGCCGGAGACTTACTAGCACCCTCCGCGAAATTCAAAAAAGCCAAAATGACAATATCCTTCTCATAAAACAGATGGGCCGGGATCATCGCTTGCTTCCCAGGCACCCGCACCTTCCTCTCCAACCAGCGCCCCGGCTCCATTGAATACTCTACCCAAACAAACCCTAGGAACAACACTCCACCTACTACTAATAAGGTGATGACTTGCGGAGAGCTCCAAGCATATGTTGCCCCGCCCCATGTTAAAGCAAGGATGATCGCGATGCAAGAGACCAGGAAGAGGATTAATCCTGGCCAGTCTATGACCGAGATTTTCTGCATAAACGTCCGTTCTGATAACGCCTCACCGGTGTCCGAGTCAATGTGGCGTTGAGCTTTGACTAGTTCAGGCTTCAGGACAAAGAATATCATAATGTGTGATATGAGGCAGATTGGTATTGAAAGACCGAAGCACCAACGCCAGTTCACCTACTATTATTTAGCAAGGATCCTATGACAGAACATCGATATCAGCTTAGAGTAAACTCATACATTTGTCAGCTGCCTATCCAAAAATCAGCATAACCCGGTAATTCAAATATGGTAGTTCCGACTTACCCCCCAATAACTGGCCCGACGGAGAAACTAGCCCCGGCAACCAGAGAAAACAATGTATTCTGCAACGCATTGTCCTTCAAACTGACCTTGTCCGACAAAATCACCGTCATCATAACCCACAACCCAGCCGAGCTTACCCCCATTATAGCCCTGCCTACTAGTAGCATCTCGAAACTCTGGGCTCCAGCGCAAAGCGCGCTCCCTATAAGCATTAGAAAGATGACGAACTGCAATGTGGCATGCCGGCCGAAGACGTCACTAAGTTGGCCAAAGGCCGGAATGAATGCGGTGGAAGTTAGTGCGAAAGATGTTACTATCCACGACTGCTGTGTGAGCTGGTTGAAGGAGGTTGCAATATGCGGCAGGGCTGTCGCGATTATCGTCACGTCCATGGAATCAAGGAAGAAGGGGAATATCAGCCCGGCCAGGAGCTTGCCACGGTACTTCCATATTGCGCGTTTTTCGGCTTTGGTCAAGGGTTGCTTTTCTTCCTTTGGAGTAGGATGGATCCGGACTGTGTCTTGACTTGTGTTTGGAGGAGGTGGTTGGGCGGACTGGAGTTCTATCTTGTCTGGAGCTGCTGGATCCATTGCTGCTACCGTACCTTTTTCTTGTCTTGATGCGTTCCTAACTATTTCGGGGGTTTTGTGCTGGATTTAAGCCTTTAACACTTTGTTTTATATCCTGGAGATATTTTGTGTCACTTCGCTGTTTCTCGGACCGAACTAACCTCTTGGCTGGCCCCGTGCTGCACTCTGGCCTCGTATTCCCTGCCAAGAGTGGCGAGGCGGCCTAGGTGAGCAGATTCCCCCCACGGTTCACCCTACACGAGTGCTAGGCGTGGAGAAGGGTAACGTATGAAGGGCACGCTGTTCGCACAGCCTTGCGATAATCAATTACCAGTGCCGGTATGATACAAGGAGCATGATATCCCCTACTATTGCCTCCTTCAGCCCGCGGTGAAAAAAATGGGAAAGTGTGGAAATAAATCATCCAAAATGCGTTTTCTCACTTGGCTCTAGTGCGCCGAATCCTCCAATCAAAACCCTAGAAGCTCTTTCAACGTTTTCCGATTTTTTTACCGGAGGGTGTGCCGTACAAGTACAAACCAATCTTCTGGGTGAATGTGTTGTGTGTTCTCGTAATTAGGCTAAGCCATCGCCTACAGTAGCTAAATTGCCTAGTGGTTGTTCTAATGTCCATCTGTAGATTACGAGCGCGGCCGGTGGATATAACAGTCACGTGCCTTGTCTAGGCGCACTGTGACTAAAATATTTTTCTATCAGGCAGTGTATCTATCGGCCGCGCTCGTAGGAAAAAATAAATAGAGGAATGTATCATAGTATCGAATTTTGCTGGGTGTTAAATGTTCCATTGCTAAGCCTATTATTGCTTGGAGAACCAATCCTATGTAATATACATTTACCCAGCTACAAGGATCTCAATGATCCACATAACCTGCTTGGAGAAGTGGGGCTTTGTACCAGTGTGCTGGGCCAATAATTATCAGAAAGACAATACCCGAATGGCCAGCTTAACAAGCCACACGAGCGGACACTTCCCGCTCGGACAGATGCTAATTAGTTGATCTTCGGCGATGAAACGAGCGACTGATCCCGATCTGTTAGGAGACTTGGCGGTTCAAGTTTAGTCGTCCGAGCGAAGGGTGTCGGAGTGGCTTGTGGAGTTGCCCAGCCCCCTGATGATATCTTATCTATCCAGATTCCATATCCGGAAGTTTTGGTGCTTGTCTGCCTTATGTCAATGAGCAGCAAGGCTGTTGTGTAACAAACTATGCAGATCCGATGACTTCGATTGGTTCGATGGGAAGTTCCTATTAACGCGCTGAAGAGGCTCAATACGACAAGGCTGACGCATTGGGGTGTAGACTACACAGGTACTGGTAGCTGCACTCTCCACGAACCTCCAAGGACGATATCTTTTGCATAAGGCAGTGAGCTGGTCTCTGCGGATGCGAAAAGGAGAAAAAAAAAAGAAGACTCGTAGATGTTGCGAGACGTCCAAAGACATCAACCAACTCTTAGCCGCAGAGGTCTAGCAGGAGGAAAACGTTTCCCTGAGGGGGCATTGCTTCTTGCATCGCCAACTCTCATGCTGACCTATGAGTGAAATCTTCTGGTGAAACCTATTCGCGTATAGGTTGGTGAGCTTTCCCCTAGGCTCTCAGGTTGCTTAGTCTTCAGGACTCCCGGTTTCCTACAGTGGTGGCCGCACGCACATGCTAATATTGTCCTGGCCGTTATACCAATCAAAATGACAATCCCGAGAACATAAATAATTACCCCCATACAGGAACATGGCACCGTCCCTTCCTCCCACCGCCCTGGTAACACGGTAGGTTTCTCCTTTCATAGCACTGTAAAGGAAATAAATTGTTGAGGCACCCCCCACTTTTCTGGAGCGACCCTTGTACTAGTCATGGTGAGCTGTGTAGAAGAATAATATTCCGTTCAGACGGGAGGGGCGCCGTCACTCTATATGAGTATGATGGGCAATTTCGAAATTTCATCATCTCTATGAATGCTGCCCCTTCCGCACCGAGATCCAGAGAAGTTAGACTTTGAGACTTTGAGAGGGGTATCCTTTGCGCACTTCTATGAAGCTACATTCACCCAAAGATATGGTCCTTGGAAAATTCCGAAAACTTTTGCTGATTTGCTTTCTAGTGCCCGGGACGGCGGGTTGGGGGGTTGCAGGGTGTGGCAAGAAGGTATATTCTGGCTCTAAACTACTGTCCCGTAGGCTACTCAAATACCTAGACGGGTATGGTGGGTGGTTGTTCTCTTGTTCTGCGGTGTCGTTCCATTCTTTCTTTGCCCTCTTCGCTGCTTCTCCCTATTCCGGCATCTGGACGTCGCTTACATGCTTGCCTACAGGTAAGCCACAATCTCTCAAAAAATATGGGGGTGATGCTCCAAAGTACCTCAAAGTAGTAGTTTGATGCCATTATGAGACTCCCGGAGCTATGTTTTGCTCCCCAGACTATGTGTTCCATATGAGTTCGGAAGCTATAAGATCTTTTAACTAGGTAATAGGACCCCACAAAACGTATGAAGGGCAGTATTTTTCACACCAAGCCAACATAATACCATAGTAACGCAAAATTTGTGCAGGAGTTAACTTTTTTAAACTGGTTTGCTCTTACCTACAGTAAGTTCTTATCCTTCACTCGATTCTAGTTGCATCTGATATGATGGGTATAGTTTCATGATGTGTGTAATTCGGATCAGAACAGAAGATAGTTTGCGGGTGTAGTGGAGGGAAGGAAATTATTGGATATCGTGGGTTGCACACAGGAGGAGGAGGGTGTGGCTTAGCCATCGCGGTGTGTTGGTTGTCATGGCAGACCAGGCTTCTTTTGCTTTTCCTTGGTTTCAACCTTCTAATGGTAGATTATAGGTAGTTTATGGCCTTGGTTCCATGGCAGGGAGCGATAATTTTGGTTACCGCACAAACAAAATAATCACTTCCAGCCCTGAAAGCGATAATGTGGTTCACCACATAAACACATTTATCGCTTCTAGCTTGGCATTTGGTTGGCACGTTAGTTTCCATAGAGGCATTTTTGATCTTGGATATTTGTTCTTAAATACTGTCGTAATAGACAACCTCAAGGACCACAATATGTATTTATCAATTGTCAACTTGGGGTCTAGTTCTGATTCAATTATTCGTTCCTGAAGTCTAGCTTTCAACCAAGAAAATACATCGGATCTCTCACCGGGCGAGTAACTATTGGCCTGGTGGGAACGGGTTTGATTTACTTCTTGTTTACATGTAGCAAGCAAACATCCCCCACCAGCGTAGAAGAAAAAATCTCACAGACCCACCAGAGAAGAAAGAAAACTCCCTCCCCGAAGAAGACAGAACCGAAAACACACCCACCGTACAGGCCTCCATTGTCTAAGATGCTGCAGCGCGCTAGGTACACATCACTTGCCTTCCCCACTTTACATTAAGCCGGCCAAAAAGCTCAAACTCTAGCATTCTGACTGCTCATCCTCTAGCCAGGATAGCTGAGGGAAATTCATCCCAATAGCAGGCTCCCCAGCTCCTCTCACATGGATAAGCACTGCCTGCCTAAAATGCCAGCGCAAAACCTGATCGACCGGGCGGAGGGGATCCTCCAGGAATCGCTGATCGAGATGACGACCAGCGAGTTTAAAGTTAGCGGTATCAGGTGTGAAGCAGACAATCTTGTAATTATCCTACATGTTTATTAGCTGTGAAGACTTTTAGATGGAGTAATTCATACATCTGGATCAATTGACACTTGATAAGAAGTGAAAAGAAGATTCTCGGTAAGACCAAGTAATATCCCATTCTGGGGAGAGTTGATGGATCCGTCGGACTCAGTAGCTGGCGGGACGGTGATCCAATTACGGTAGCCGAGATCGTTCCAGTTCCGCTGATATGCCAAGGGAAATATGTGAGTTGCTTCAAAGGAACACCAATCACCATAGCGAGCCATTATTGCCGGCCTATTCGTTAAGATGCAGCGCCAATCTCGCTCACGTACGGCATTACGAAATGATTCAGAGCGGATTCCGGCTTGCGAAGTGTCCGGACTAGTACGGGCCAGAGGGAGTTCCTGGGTGATAGTGATGGAACCTATCCTGCATTAGTGGTACTCAATGGCTCAAGCATAGAGCGGACCTACCATTCGTGGCAATCAAGTAATCACCTGGCTGAAGTGGGTTCTGGTCCCTCTCAACCAATTGCCCGCTGAAGTGGCGTAGGTAGAAAGTATCGCTAAAGGTACAGAAGATCTCCAGCATCGAATAGAGATTGGCATTGGTAATACCTTCTGCGATCCAGAGGCCTCCGATTAAATTACCTTGACGGTTAGAAGCGTAGATATTGGCATTACGCCACGCCGAGTGGGGAGCTCCATGTGCGAGCACATCTTGGTCTATCGGTGCTGCTACCTTAGGAGAGGCAGGCCTGTTGGAACCTATGGATGAGAAAGGAAGCATTGTGTTGGTCAGGAAGATAGAAATGATGGTATCGGCACCAGAACCGTAGCCACTGTGTATATAGGGACCGTTGCCAAGGTAGAGGTGGATAAAATTAGCACCGAGTTATGCTATAAGCGGAAGAAAAAGACGAAAAAACATCCAAGCGAACTGGAAATCAAACCTGATTTCTCTTTCTAATTGACTAGCGAGCCCCCTATATACGAGTACTCGAGTACTAGTACACAGTGGCTACTGCAAGCAAACCGGGTTTAAATACCCGGCCAGCCTGGTAATTATTGCTTAGGTAACCTGTTACATAAGGAACTAGATTCAGCGGGGAAGTGAGTCATCTTTCATGCACTAAAAACTTGAATGTGGCTGTTGTAATATGCGATCGGAATATGTGAACGGAACTCGGACGAAGAACTGATAATAAAAAGTAGTCCAGATCTCTTATTGTGACAACGCTTGTTTTATTGAATAATAAGAAAGACATAGATCAGCTACATAGTACAGCAGTTGAGTCCAGCCATTACCACCGCATTCCCTCAACAAGGAAAAACAAAGACTATCAAAGAAGTATCCGGAACAAAAGGAACAATGATAGAACACATAGGCTTCCGAGTCAACCAGTAACGAGTATGAAAAGATAAAGAGCTGAAAGGAACATTTGAGAGGGGAAAGAAATCATATTTGAGAGGAGCAAGAAACCATATATGAACAGTGACAATTTGAAATCGTAATTGATGCACAATGCTAAGGAGAGGAGATTCAGAAAGGCTCGATATATTCCCCGCACCATATCATTTCGGATTAACTCTGTTTTGAGCTGAATCTGTAGATTTTATTTCTCGGGATTTCTGCACTGGAATTTGTCTAAAATATAATACATAGATAAACTGATTTGCTTCTGCGTCAAATATGCTTTTTGGTCCCGTAGGTTAGTCACAAAACCCTCAAGCCCGAGCTGGCTACCGCGCCTGCAGTACAACACCAAGGGTAATACTGGCACTCTAGCACTAGACCGTGTCTCATGCTCAAACTTTTACATACAAATCTGTGCCTACCACCCCACAACCAATTACATCATTTCGATTCAAAAAGAATTGTTTTTTCATCTTGAATTTTCTCCCTAAAATCTCTCCCGGAAAACCCTCACAAGCCATGATTAACAGAGAAAAAGAGACAGAGGCAGGCAGAGAACAATGGTTTTCCATAGAAGAACTGGTCGGTTTAGCTGGAAGGGTGTGGTCGAGAACGCTGACGAAATCCTTCGGGACTAGTTCCTCGCACATGAAGCCCCCGGGGGTGTCGGCGAGAGCGGCTTTGACACGTGAGGGGAGAATACCACCCCTCCAGGGGTGAGCAGTGGTGGTTCAGGCAAGAATGTAAGCGGGGAGGTCTGTTCTCGTACAGTCGCACCTCGTTATAACGAAAGCCAAGAGTTCAGATTTTTCTTTTCGTTATAACGAGATTCCATTACAGCGAATAATTCTGGAAATGCCAAAGAATGTTAGTAAGCCAAGAGGGAAGGAGAAAGGTATCATACTAGAAATGCAGTAATATGTGTAGAGGAGACGGGAAACAGGACAGAAGCCCAAAAGAAGCCCGGAAGGGCAAAGGAAAAGAGACCAGGGTTCCGAATAGTCCGACCGGTCAAGTCTTGGAGGCAGGACCAGGCTGGTCAGTCCAGGTTGATGTCAATGACTGGACCTGACTAGCTCAGGTAGTTCGGTCTAGTCTGGACTGGTCCCAGACCAGTCTGTATAAAATATTGTATAATCATGTAATATCACTCACTTAGTTCACCGAAGAAATTGTAGCAACGCGCAATCGTTTCAACTGAGAAGTAATGATAGCCGACAATCAAGATTATAGATTACCGCCAACTGTTACAAGAATGATAGTAAAGATACAAGCAAGCTATATAGTGTGGTGGTCTGGTTCCGCTTCACCAAGCTTCCACTCCTACTACACTTCCGCAACAAAGAACAAAGGCATTCAAAGAAAGTATATAGGAACAAAAGGAATAATAAAGAAAGTGTAAAGAAAACAAAAAGTAGTACTCGGTGTAACAATCCTATTGTTGAGCTCGTATGCAACAGGCAACGACAGTATTTGTTTCTTTCTTTAGTATGGAAACAATCTCACTTGGCTTGATAGATCCGTCGAAGGATACTATCTCTTCATATGGTACGGAACTGGGTTGCTGGATAAGACTTATCACAATAGTCTTATGTTCGAGCGACCCGTCACTGACACTATCTCAATAGTCTCCGGGTTCTTAGATCGTAGGATTTGGTAGAGGAATGATAAACGTTTGTAGAGTAAGAGTAATCGTATTGCAATTTCTTAAGTATAGAAAAGTACTTAGATGGTTGCGTGAAGATCCTATCTCTTGTTCGGAAACAAGCTCCTTATATAGGCATCTTCTCATAACCCTAACCCCGGTGACTCATCACCTCGTATTACCTAAACCTCTATGACTCATAATGAGTCATAGCGTGAAATCCATCAATGACTCATATGACTCATTGCACAACATACCGTAAACCAATTAAAACCCATAAACGAGATCATGTGCTCAAATGAGTCACCTGCGTGAAACCCATGACTCATAATATGAGTCATGTGCAAAAATCATTACATCATATGACATCACAATCGTGAGTCATGAAAACATTAACCAATCATAATAAAATAATAACTCGCAAGTGCGTAGTCATGTGAAACATATGAGTCAAGTGACGTCATAGTGAAAAACCCAACATACCTTATGACTAATAACTATTAGTCATGTGAAATCTGCCTTGCTTAGTCACGATTTGTGACACTCGGCTTGAGAATAATATAGAAACTTAAAAGAAGCATTTGAGAGGAGAAAGAAACCTTATACCAACAGAAATTTAATACTCGTGAACCTATCTTTGCTGCCCCTGATCTAAACGAGGCACTATCTCTCATCCCAACCACCCCACAGCATAATCCATGGAAACAATGAGTTTAATTAAGAAAAGCTTTATTCGAACACAATATATTGTGACAAAAAAATAGTAAAAAGAAAAACGAGACGCGTATTTTATCAAAGGGCCGTGCATATCCTATCGCTTGGCGGGCCTGGTCGGACTGGTCCTGGCCAAGTCGGGTCCGATAATCTTGACTGTCCAGTCGGTCTAATTTCCACCATTAGACTAGACTTGACTCTCGACCGGACCGGCTGGTCTAGTTCGGTCTTCCGCGGACCATTCGGAACCCTGAAAGAGACTGTATTTCAGACCAGGGATTGAATGTGGAGGAGACTCGGGGAAGCAAAAGTGCAGATGAGGGAGAGAGCAGCTTCCAGATCATTTGACCAGCCCGGGCTCTTACTTGTATCCACATCTACTCGCGCGGCCGGATTGAAGCTGGACACTCTGTATGGGTGTTGCCACCCTAAGTATTGAAACCGACTCGATCAGGACTAGTCCGACCAGGCATGCCAAGCAATAGGATATGTTATTTTTATCACAATATATTACGTATCATACGGTACAAATAAAGTTTTTCTTAATAAAACTTTTGTTTCCATAGATTTTACGGTGGAGATAGTGCCTCGCTTTGATTAGAGGTGGCGAAAATTGTCAGAAGTGGAGATCGATGTTGTATTCTGTGTTGTTCTAGCTAGAAGGAAAGTAGAACAAGGTTTAACCCCCGACCAACACAAAATCTATCATGCTCAATGATGCTTGAGCAGTCGCCATGATCTATCACTCGATCAGGGTTCCCCAGTTTCTGTTGAATTTTCCGTACTGCTTCTACTACGATTGGGGAGAAACCCCCAATACTTATAGAAAGCAAACGCGCTACTGAAATGACTTCCGATATACGTAGTCTATTACATCATGCTCCATCACCATGA
>Ga0307517_10001913_pt1 | contig 34109 bp, 30 predicted proteins | sample 23_EM_MG_FD_194515 | JGI IMG/M metagenome (GOLD analysis project Ga0307517, IMG submission 194515) | Populus trichocarpa ectomycorrhiza microbial communities from riparian zone in the Pacific Northwest, United States - 23_EM | ecosystem: Host-associated > Plants > Roots > Unclassified | place... | reverse complement strand
ACAAAAAAATACTAGAGGTAGTGAATTAATTAACTCGTTTTGTGATTAATTAAGAAGTATCATAATAGCCGAAGGTAAAGGAGGAAAAAAAATCACAGGCGATAAACTCGGAAGAGGGGTGGGGGGTGGGGGGTTTGAATACCCTTAACGCAATCTGTTCTCAACGGTAATCTCCGGGCCTATAGGCGCCTATCAGGCCTGATAGGCTTTCGTAGGCCGATCGAATTCGGCCTATATGGGCCTAGGCTGTCTTCCGGAGCCGCCTGCCTTAGCCCGGCCTATGGCCTATAGGCCGGCCTACCATCGGCCTGGCCCGTTGGGAACACTGGTCCCCAGTACTGCCCTGTAGCCTAGTTACGCTGCCTTAACTTCTATCATACATAGTTCTCTTAAATCAGACTGCTACTTATTATGGAAGCACAATCTTCGATTAAACTCTGGTTCGATTCATGGTACCGATAACGCTTTTTGTTTTTAAACATTTCTCTACTCGCAACCCCACCCCCGTTATCTAACCACAGAAACCTGGTAGGCGGTGTTACCTATGTCGAGTTCTCGGCTCATGGGGTGTCACACGGGGATAAGCCCCTGGGGCAATGTTGGAGAATTGGAATAGAAGGTTTTTTTTGCTTTTGTTTTTGCGTTGTGGTGCTTTAACTTTTTTTCTCTTCAGACAAGATACAGCATTAACTGGCGAGGGCCGCCTGGCACTAGGAGGTTGTTTTAAAGGACAGCTAAGTATGATTGGTGTTAGTGTGATGGAAAATTGATTTCATAGCAATTGAGTAAGCGATTGGAGAGTTTAAAATGAACATTACGCCGTATCTTGCAAGTATTAGCATAAGTGTTCAGCGAACTGGATAAGCTCAACACAAAATATAGGTGAGTTGATAAGTATTCCAAGAAGGATTAAAACTAATAAAGAGTTAGAGCTATCAAAATACGACACATGTCTACTGCGGGTAACCTGAGAGGAAGAGTTGCACCATCAAGCCATCGACCGCTCAACACCTCTGCATCAATTATACAAAGGCCATGCTAGGTTCACTGGGGTAGAAATGCGATCTGCCATTCCGATACATGGAAGTTTAAGCTAGAAGTACTTTCCTATCGGTTACATCACAATATAGCTACAGGGCTAACATGTAACGAGGTGGACCGAGGTGTATGTAATCGGGTAGTATTGACCAAAGGGAGCAGGAGCCGGAAGGCTGGAGTAGACGAGAATGGGACCAGGTAATAATAGCGAGATGTATATAACTTTTGACTGTGTAAATACAAAAGATACAAACTAAGAAAGAAAGAAGGAAAGAGAAAAGGGGAAAAGTTTAAGAACCACTGGCAAACCGCCTTTTCAAACCAATCCCGAGTTTACACTAAGCCAAGCCTTTACTAACTAATCTAGTACACAACGTTTTTACTAGTTTGCCCTAGTGTCTTGACCATTCGACAAATAGTATTTAAACCTGGACCCCGATCTGTGACATAACCACCTTTAGGCCACCAGCTCAGAGGGAAGTTTCAGTTCACTTCATGGTTCCTAAATCAACAATTCACAACTAGAAGTCCAAATCTGCTATGGTAAGTATTGTAAATGAAAAGAAACAATATAAAGAGGTGGAGGGAAACGAGAGGGAAAAATAAGAGTTGCTCATTGGCCGGAGATGAAGCAGCTGTATTATACCAAATACCAGAAGCAAAGTGAGCAGAGGAAAGCTGTAAGAAGAGGATCGCTGAGGAAGGTGGCAAAGAGGTCTTTTCTTGAAGCATGCCTGGACCAGGATGTCAGCAGCTTTATCTTCTGTAAGGGGTCATTTGCAGCATTCTTGTCTTATCACAATATCTCCCTCCAGATAGAAACCAATAAATCACAGAATATCCCCTCTGAGTATTTTGATATCAGGGTCAAATGGGTGCAATTTAATCGCCGCAATTCTCAGATTCGACCAGGACTGGATTGACTCGACGGGGTTGGCCGATATTTCGTGTTTTCTATTTGCAACATTGACGACGTGTTTTCTATTTGCAACATTGACGAAACACCACTCCTCTTTGAGGTTCTTGAAGGCCAAATATAGCCTGATAAGGGCAGTACGACAGTCCAGGTAAAATCTTCTCCGAGTACCAGTGGTCAGCACAATGGTCAAGCCACTATCTTGTTTTCTGTTTTTGCTGATGAAGCAATACTCGTAGAACCTTTGATAATTTTTCATGGTTTAGATAACCTTGCTCAGCAAACTTATTTTCAATGAAGGCTTGCTGAATATAGACAATATGATCCTTCCTTCCAAGTTATCTTCAATCCCAATGTCTATACAAATGAGGCTGTACTTGTTGACTGGTAACCAATATGCTAGAACTCAACCAACCCCCTGGACCAAGGCTTCTTGCCATGGATTTAGCTAAATTCTATAAAACAAAACTTGTTTTATCAATTTTATTGTCCTATAATATTATCCCTTCTTTAATACCTCCTGGAGGCACTGGACTTTTACCGCCACTCGATATAGTTATTAACAAGACAGTTAACGATATTCTATACACTCTCACAGAGAAAGCCTTGGACCTGTTTGAGATTCACCTGAATGAGGATTTAAGAGAGGCTACAAGAACCAGTGCTGTGAAGCATCTATGTGTATTGGTTCAAGGATGGGTAGCAGAGGCATATCAGATATCTGCTATAGAGAAAAGAGATGTGGAGTAAAGTTTTTGCGGAAAGTAGGACTTTCACTTCCTATTGATGGCTCTTATGATGATGAGTTATCAGTAAAAGGTATCTTGGAGGATGAATTTCAAGTAGGAGACTGGTGATTGGGTCGATTGAGTGAAGAAAATATGGTATATGGATAGGGCTAGATCGTGATACAGCTATTTCAAACGTGGTGGAATTAGATTCATGTGTCGAATGAAGTTTATGCCAATACTGATCACTTTTTTTATATGTCTCTAGTCTCTTGGCAAATGGAGCACTGCTTCACACTCTAAATAGAGATGGTAGCATGAGGCGGTCCTTGCCAGTTAATGTAGTATGGCTCATAAAGGTGTCAGGCTGATTTACAGGACCAGCTAAGTTGGTAGGTGTGATGTGCTTACCGAAGTAGCACTCCTGTGTATAACCGTTACCTCCCTGTAAACTGGTCTAATATACTCATCCCGCAGTCTGTCATCAAATTTAGGTTACCCTGCGGATTAGGTAACTCAACATTAAACCACCAGGCAGGGTTACCTCGATTGCCTAGTAGAGTCTCTGAACTGGCGCTGTACCCTTCTATCATACTTCACCTATTCACATTTTTCTATTCACTTCCCAACCAAGACTCTAATGTCCACACCTCAGCTCATTGTACCACATATACTAGCTTTACTGACAATCTCATGGTTCTAACAATGTGAATGGTCCTGGGTTTAGGCTGGGGTAGTCTTTAGATATCTCTGATGAATATTTGTCCAATTTCTAGTTCGTGACATCTCAAACATCGGCCTTTACCCTGTGAACCACCCTTCTTCCTATGTTTTCCTCCCCCCTCCTTATTTTCTCATCTTGCACTAATGAACCTCATACATCAAACTAACCTCTCTCTGCCCTAGGTCTAGTGCAGCTAACACCAAATGAGAGCAGTCTATTTGCAGTCTATTTACTTTTCGAACAATGGTAAAAACCCTCTCGTGGTATAAGCAGCGATACAATCAAACCTTGTCCAAGGTGTAGCAAGAGCAATTTTTCTGAGTTGAACTCCCACAAAGGTTTTGTCTACTGGGATAGAATTAGGTATCTTTCCACTTTAAATTCTATCAGTGCACTGCAATACTCTTCCTCCAATCCCATCAGTTTGAAAAAGCACTTACTATAAGCATGCTGGCGCACTTTCATTGTACCCAATACAGAGTCCAATATGATCAAATCTTCATCCTTTGCCGCTCTTATTTGAAACGCAATTTACACTGGTACTTGTAGCTAACTCTATGGGATATAGGATCTTGATGTCGATATGGATGTGAAGGAAAACAAGATTACACTGAAGGAACAAATGATTGGAGAATTTAATTTTTCGGAAATAAGGTACATGCCAGGGTGCAATGAGGGAGGTCAGCGCAGGGCTTCGAATATTATTAGAAGCTTAAAGCGATTCTATCGGACTTACTATCCCTACCGCGGGGCCACCATGTCAGCTTATATCCGCAAACATCAACTGGGGAGCAGCAATTGACAGTTTGGCAAATCTTGTCATGATTGTCAACTATACTCTGCCGGAGGTTAAGAATGCAGGAGACAAAAATTGTCCTTTTGTCAACCTCAAAGGAGTAAGTGAAGAATAAATCCTCCATGTGACCTGTATGATAAACCTGAACCCTTGTGCCTTAATACAGTATGGGCCCTCAGATATGCACAGATAATTTGGCATACTGACTTTTGATCTCTATGTTCAAGTCTTTAATACCGGTAACATGTTTCTAGGCAGGTTTGGCATGCTAAGTATATCAAGATTTGCCTGCTAGGCGATAGATACGATGCTTTCTCTAACCAGTATATGGATTCCTACCATTTGCAAATATGGGAAGAATATGATGTATCTATACATGTCAAAAAAATTGCTAGGCAACTGTGAAAAGGATTGTGGACATACCACATGGTATGCATAAATACTTTATCAATGGTTTCTCTCTGATATCCTTGACCAACAATTCTAGTAGGTTCAATATTCCAGTAAACATATTATTGAAAGAAGAAGTAGCTAGACTTTGTGGGTTCACTCATCTCGATGTTAAAAAAGCATTGAACAGAATTTGCAAATTCAAAACTGATGTCCAGGAACATCTTGCCAGGTTAATGAAATATGCCCCTAAATATCACTTCTGCAATTACCGCATGTTCAAGCCAATGGGTCAATAGAGATACAAGCTTGGAATATCTTCAAGCAAGTTGCTATATCCCTCTAGTGAAATTGTTTGCCTCCCACTCCTTTTCATGGAGCTGACCAGCCTTGTGATAGGCCGTCTTAACAGGAGAGGATATTCAAATAGCAAGCCCTCCAAACTGTCAAGCATCTCTACAGCTCTTAAGGACCTGTGCATCTTCACCAAGTACAGTAACCTATCTTCAGAATGCCCTTATATGGCCACCCAATCGGACAACTTCATATCACCTTTTACCGTTTTGTAAGTTTGTTGACAGATTCACTCTTGAGGATCTCCAGAGTAGGACTTGTGGCGGTGGCAAAGGCCTTGCCTGGCATACCTTTCTGCTGTAATTTGGAGCTTTTACGTTTGACAAACAAAATTCGTCCAAAACTCTCACCATCCCAAACTCCATTGCAGCTGCATGTTTCAGTACTACAATTCGCTGTTGGTTTGACTTATTAGATGCTATGTGGGATGCAATCAGGTTTTTGGCATTATGTGGCAACATCATTGACCCCCTAAGGCAATCGGAAATTGATAGTGGCCCGTGATATAAAACTCTCTTGATATGCAATGATAGAGCAGCAGAACCAGGACAGCTTCCATATAGCCATTCTTGAGAACCTAGGACTCAACCCGCATTTAGAGTATGAGATTACAAGGTATGTAGCCTACCATTCTTACCTGTTCTGGCTCTTTATTTCTAATAAATCACCTTGATATGTAGTCAGGTAGAGGTCTCAATTTTATTGATGTTATTGTAATGTCTCCTTGGCACTGTGTATTCACAGAATACAATACTGTTAAAATTGACTTCCTAGATCCTGGAGAGAGTCTCAGTTGGGACGAGAAGGCTGAAGTCCTAAGCCAACACGATGTTAATGGTCGTTTGAAATGGAAATTCCACAGGTGGCAGAGGTACAATAAGGAACCAATCCGCGATTGGATTGACAAGATATTACTCCTAAATTGGAGAGCTAGTACGTCTTCAGCCCTAGGATTAAAGAGCTACTTGGATCTTATAAGTTTCAGGCTGCCGTTGTCCATGTTGTTGGCTCTCGAATGATTTTAGTGTTGGGAATAGACCAGGAAGTCGGCTGGATTACCGTGCCCATTTTGGCCCAGAAGCGGCTTTTGCATCACCTAATTCTTGGTGTATTCCTGCAGTAGTGTATTGTTTGAAATTCATTTTTCTTTACACATCTTTCATTATACCTACTGAACAGTATTTGTTGTCTCCTAACACTATTGGCAATGCCTGATTTCATACTCATCTCTCCACTCTAAGACGTGGCACCTCCTTTGCAATACTCACTGTAGACCAATTAACAACTACTCAAGTACAGCATAAACTCTTGCGATTCACCATCGGATTATCCCTGTAAATTGAGTCCTCAGCCCATGATGGGTTTAGTTTGGCATTTTAACTGCCTTGCGAAAAACATTTAATGTGATCAAACAGGGCCACGGCACTAAGGCTAAACTGTGTCTCTGTAGCGGTAATCCTTCTCTTGTGATTAGGTCTCTCAATCCCGAGATTAGCCCTCCTACAGAGATAGCAAATTACAAGGGTTTATAAGGTACTGTAGCTTCTACCAATCGATGGTGGGCTCTACCATTTGGCCCTTGGAGATTGAGGTTCCTCATATGCACCTCACACGAGACGAGAACTGAACATGAAGGTGAGTGGAAATGAAACAGGCAGAGAAAGGATGAAAACTGAGAGGAGATGGAAGTCTTAGCAGGTCTAGTTAAAGGTAGTGAGTGACGAGAGAAGATGGTTAAATAAGACACCAAGTGCCAGAGGTCATCTTGGACTTTGCCGGGTCAGTATATTTCTCTGATATACTTACCTGCCGGTCTATCATTTATCAATGATTAGCACCCAGCGTTGGTAGGTGCGATGGTATCATGCCAGACCTTGTACTTGTATACTTGTACAAGTACTGTAGGGATCTCTGAGAGTTTTTTCTCAAAGTTTCACAGGATGATAGTGCAGGTGGTCAAAAAAACTCAAACCCTTCAAGTATCAACCAAGTACTCTGGCTGAAAATAATGGAAAACGGTTCTTTTCAATGGCTGTTACCAGAGAGGGTTTGCATTTTTTTGACCAGCTGTGGTACTCTAGGCAGCTCCAAAGAAAAGGGAAAAAGGGAACACTTTTAGCAATAGGGAAGCAGAGTGAGAGAAAGGTAAAGCTGTTATCACAAGGGGCATCAAGGAGTTCTGTGTTTAGAATTCCCTTTTTGTAATATTTCTACATGTATTACTTCTCTTGGTTCCTTGTACTTTAAAACTTCAATTTTGCCCGGTTGCATTAAATCTCAAGCTATACTATGACCCAAGTCAAATAACCGCTCTTCATAACCTATTTGTACAATCAAAACTCAGTGCAAAATAAAAGTGATCCTGAATCAAGTGAGTACCTGTATGTTACTAAACTATGATAGAGAGAGGAAAGCTGAACCCATGACAAAGAAGAAATTCCCAGACATAACAGAAGAACAGTCAGTTCCTGTATCCACTATGGCATTTTTCTTTTCTTTTCTAATTTTCTATTTTGAAAAGAGGGCGCTGGGGAGATGAAAAAAACACAATTTCACTTTTTTTATCTTTATTCTTTTCCTTTTTTAAAAAAAAGAAAAGGACAAAAGATATTGGAGTTGCTCTAAGCCATATTTAGTCAAGGTCTCAGTGGCTAGGGCCAAGGCCTCAGTTTGCTTCGTAGTTACAATAACCATTCAACTTTGTTAGAAATAAACTATTAAGGTGGGAAGGAGGACTTCTCATACCTTTTTCAATGAGAAAGTCAACAAGGGTGGCCAAACCCTGTTTCTCCAAATAAGCCATGAAGTAGACAAACTACTATATATTATATTAGTACTACTGAAACTTCAAATCTGTTAGACCCCACTTATACCAACTATAGCACAAGCAATATTGGTATAGATGACTAGTAATCCTAAAACCCTCCAGCCAAAAAATCATCGTTTCTTGAACGCTGCAAAGTCCAGCTTAGTTCTCATCTCACATTTATAAATAACCTATCAACAGAGATAGCTAACGGTATAACCACTACTCCAGTATAGATTAAGAAAAGAAAAAACAAGAAAGGAAAACCTTCAGAAGATTATCAAAACAGTGTTCAACCACTCACGGGCAGTCCCACTGTTTAGGAGTTAGGAAATGAAAAGAAAATAGAAAGCCTGACTGCCTGAGAGAAGACAAAGAGGGAGAAAGAAAAGAAAAAAAGAAAAAGAAATTGGAAAGAAATTGAAAAAAAAAGGGGTGGCAAAAGTCAACATACTACTCGATTCTTAGTCGAGTTGGTTGACTCATTAGTTGGCTTTACTTCATCAGTTGGCATGACTTAGTTAAGTTCCTGGCTAATGTATCTCAGCCCGCCCAAGGGTCATGGGCTGCCGGGCAATCTCAACCTGATGGCAGGTTTTGTATCTACAAGCCTCATGGTAACCTTCATATAGAACATTAAAGGAAGCCAAGGGGGGATAAAAAGAAAAAGTAAAAAAGGTTACTAGAAAAAAGGAAAGAAAGAAAGAGGAACCAAGAACAAAAGAGGAAAAGGGAGACTGAAGCCAGAGCAGGAAAAAAGAATGATGGAGGAAAGAGGGAGGAAGAAATATGTGGAGTACAGATCCCGATTTATATCAATCCTGTGGGCCAAACCTTCGCCAAGCCAACCCAAAGTTAGCCAAACTTTAGCCTACAGGCTTACCTTGACATCATTTCGTGTCATTTGTAAAAAAGAGGGCTTGGAACCCTGGCCTAGAACCCTTTAGAACCCTTTAGAACCTTGGGAACCAGTTCTCTAACCTCAATATCAGCATCATATACCACATACTTTGAACGCTCAAAAATCATGAAATAAAATTATCCAAACTTAGGACTCGGAGCTGACAATGGCCAGGACTGCCATACACGCAATGAAATATGGAGCACAGAGAATAAAACCCTGCACTGCTGTAATAATCCTATTATGTTCTTGTTTTAGTGCAACAGGTAACAACTTTTCTTACCAATATTCAAAATAAAGATATAAAATATTGCCTGTATTTTCCATCATAATATTTTACTATCTTGTCAGATATTTGGAGGCTGGTTTGTCATGTTCATTATCTTACTATCATATCTGATGAGATAGTTGGTTGCTAGCTCATTGTTTGGTAATTCCACTATCTCATCCGATAGTACAGATCTATCTTGTCATCATCTAGAACTCTTCCCATAGTTCTATATTATTGACAGATCTCTTCAGACTGTCACAAGAGCCACAGGCTTTGTGTATTTGTTAGTAGAGTATTCGTAGAATTGAATTGTATAAAGAAAAAGAGGATTGAGTTGCAACATTTTAGTGGTGAAAAGTATTTAGATAATGGTGTGAACATGATATCTTGTAGGCCTGAAGGCCTCCTTTATATTGGCATCTTCAAGACTCTAACCTTGGTGACTCATCACCTCGTGTTAGATAACCGCTATGACTCATAAGTGAGTCATAGCGTAAAATCTATCAGATTACTCCTGTGAGTCACTGTACAATATATTGTTAACCAATCACAACCCATAAACTAAATCATGTGCTCAAATCAGTCACATCCATGAAACCCATGACTCATAATATGAGTCAACTAACTTCATAGCATGAAACAATAACATACCTATGACTAATAATTATTAGTCATGTGGAATCTGCCTTACTTAGTCACGATTTGTGACAACCGCCCGCGAAATAGCCTTCTACACCTCCGCCGGCCAACACCGTATGTTTCAAAAATGGATGCTAACCTTCTTCGGAACTCTCGAGCTCTCCGGTCCCGAGCTGACTGCGGGGCCCACCACCCATGGTAATACCTCTATCGTATTGCAGAACCTTACCTACGGCTTCGAAGAAGCTTGTGTCATGGACATCAAACTGGGAGCCCAGCTCTGCGACGACGAGGCCCCACCGGAAAAGCGCGATCGTCTGGAAGCCATTTCGAACGCCATGACTTCCCACTCGCTCGGGATACACATTGCCGGGATGAAGGTGTGGAAGGGCAAGGCTGCTGGCGGGTGGGTTACGGAAGTCCGCGGAGTGCTGCACCGACAAGAGAGCAGAATGTATTCTGCTTCTCTTCTCTCTGCGTTTGGGGGTCACGGAAAGGCACTTGAGACCGCATTGAAACAGGAGGAGGAGAAGGCTAAGAGGCCACCGAACGATGAGGATGATGATAGCGAAGATGAGAAGGTTAAGAAGGTTGAGGTGCTCAAGTTAATTGATTTTGCTCATACCAATTGGACGCCGGGAAAGGGACCCGATGAGAATGCTCTACAGGGGTTTAGCAGTACGGAGAGGTTGCTTGCAGAGTTGATTAAATGATTACATGGCCAACTGCATATCGGTACAAGCACAGTAGACTATCCCCCAAAATCCACACCACTGCCGTGAATAATAATAATACCGCATTTTTTGGGCATATCCGGAATGACGCTAATGGGTTGAGAACATCCAGCCTGCTGTCGAAGCATGTAACAAACTCGCCTATTCCACCTGGGCGAGTTTTCTACATCCTTCCACAGTAGGCTGGATGTTCTCAACCCATTAGCGTCATTCCGGATATGCCCAAAAAATGCGGTACTGTCCATTATAAAAAGGCCCCGCCAAGCCACCCTAAAACCCTTTCCGAAAAAAATCCTTCAACCAAAGCCACCACCGCTCATATGATACTGTGCAAAATTATTATTGAAAGTATTATCGACATGATAATTCCAACAACCCCCATCTTCCAACCATAGTCCAAATTCCACACACCGCCACCACCGCCACACTGATAAAAAATGCAGAGGGAGCAACAAACCCCACAAAAACCCCAAAAATGACCTACTCGGATGCATTCCCCCCACTAGAGGGAGTAGGACTCTACGCGTCCGATATCTCCGGCGATGGGAATTGTCTGCTCCATGCGCTGAGTGATCAGGTACCCCTCCTCCTCATGCATCACAAGGGGAAAGCGGGTAGTTTATAGATTTATGGTACGACAGTTATACGGACACGAAAACAATCATTTAGAGATTCGGGAGAAGATTGTTGAACGTACGATATTGATTACCCCCCTCCCTTTCTCTTTGTCCCTTCCTTCTCCATCCATTCTGATATCCCAGTCGTAGATATGCAAAACAATGCCTCCTACTTCAAACTTTTCCTCGACATCGGTCCGACCCAGCGCGCACCTAAGCGGAAGGCGGCGAGCAATAATAATAATAACAAAGGGAACAAGAACACCGCGGTTACGGCTGCGCTGCTGAGTGCGAGCGCAATTGACGTTGCGTTCGCACAGCACTTGAACATGATAGCCAGACCTGGGGTCTACGGGGATAATATGGAGATCAGCGCCTTCGCGTGGGAGTACGGGTGTGATTTCAAGATTTATCAGCGGGATTTTGCCTATGTTGTTACTGGCGGGAAGGGGGGCGGTTGTGGAGGAGTGGAGGGGCAGAGGAAAAACGTGCTCCATATTGCTTACCATGTAAGTTTTGTATAGCCCCCCCTCCCCCTCTGCCTGCCTACCTATATTCCCATTACACCATTCATCCCGCACCCGTATTAGACCTTTTGAGGCGGAGGTATAATAATAAAATCAGTGATTGAATTGAAAAACAAAAGCCCCAGGAGGAATGAGCAGCAATTTTCTAAGCTCATACAAATCACGAATGCGATTCAATCACAAACATGGGAGCACTACTCATCAGTTCATAACCGAGACTGACCGCACACCGGACCCCCGAACGTTTCCCCGCTACCATTGACCGAGGAAGGGCATAAGGAGCAGGAGAAGGGGCTGGCCAATAGCTCCTACGAAGTTGTGATCTCAAGCTTGCCGTACCTCGTGGACCCGCAGAAGATTCAGGAGGTATTGGAGGAGGCCAAGAGGAATATCGACGTAGCGGTTTTCGAAGCTGTTGGACGCTGAGGAGGGGGGGGGCAAGAGGAGGGTGAGCAGCAGAAGCAGGAGGAAGGCGAGAAGAAAGAGCATGCAAATAAGGGCAAGGATGTAAGGGAGAAGGAAGAGGTGGACATAACTCTAGGAGAGGATGAAAGGATAAAGGAGACAGAAGCTCAAAGGCGGATGCACAAGGATCTACTGAAACCCAAGACAGCGCTGATGAATCAAATAATCCAGTGGGGGATACAAATAGCCTAAAGGCCGCTAAGAGATCGGCCCCCAAGATCAGTGCTCGAGCATCAGCTCGGATAAGGGCTTGGGTGGACTCTAGAAGCAATCCTGGGAGCGACGCCGGAAAATCTGGCTCTGCGGCCGAGGAAACGAGGGAACAACAACCACTGCACCCAAAGAAAGAAACCTCTTGCGAGAGAAAGGCCACACAGAAGGCAGCTGCGAAGCAAAGGAAAAATGGGAACGCTCTTAGCACTAAGGACGCAGAATTAGAGAAAGGTACGGCTGTTATCACAACGGGCATCAAGGAGCTCTATGTTTAGAATTCCCTTTTTGTAACATTTCTACGTTTGTATCACTTATTTTGGTTCTCTTTGCTTTTAAAATTCAATTTTGGGTGGTTTTATTATAGCTCAGGTTGAACCACGACAAAAGTCAGACAATTGATATCAATACACCATTTCCACGACGAAAAGCCAGTGAGAGAAAAAAAAAGAACCTGAATCATGTCGCACCCTTCATGCCCCTAAACCAGCAAAGAAAAAAAGCCGAACCCATTCAAAGAAAAAAAATCCCCAGACAAAACAGAAAGAATGTCGATTATGAGTGTAAAATCACTGGGAAGTGACAGAGGAGGAGGAGGCCTCCCCTCCGGCCTTGGGCTTCTCACGGTATGCCAAGACATGCGCCTATTTCAGACAATTTTAGTCGGTCTCAGAAAATGACAAGACTCGGGGCGTAGCACAAACCTCAAGACCTCTCCAGTTCGCACCGACAAACTCATTGACCTTAACTCCATCCTCGGAGAAGAGGAAAGTGGGCATGGCACGGATGCCCAATTGAGCAGTAACGTCGGGGACTTCGTCGACGTCCATCTTGAAGAATCCAACACACTTAACCTCGCGAGAGAGTCTCTCGAAGTGTGGAGCAATCAGTTTGCAAGGCCCTATGGATGGTGTCAGTATACCGTAGTGTCAATCATTACCGGAAGGTTTGTATTAGTTTCACTCACCACACCAAGTTGCGTGGCAGTCGATGATGACGACCTCGTTCTTGATGGCGTTCTAATAATCCTCGGAATTTTAAGAAGTGTTAGCATTCTTCAGATCACAAGGGGGAGAGGATTTAGGAGATGCCCTCGATCCCACTTACTTCTTGATGACGTGAACCATGTTCATGGATGTGTGATGGAAGTTTTTGGTAAAAGTCTTTTGTATAGAAAGGTGAAGTGAGGATGTTAGAGTCGTGGTAGGGGGAAAGGAGGATGAAGTGTGGAGTAATGAGAGTGATCTTATAGTAGATTCAGAGTGAGTACCTCTAAGTGTCGTAGGCGTATGTGTGTGTTTGTCTGAAGGTGAACTTTCGAACGAAGAAGGGGCCGAAGACTGATATTTAAACCGGTAGCTGCAATGTTAGCCCTCCTACGATACCACCCCATTTGCTGTTGGGCCCAGCTCTCGGCTACTCACACTTCACGCAGGGCGTCCTTATTCGTCATTTTATTCGGCCTGGCGCTACTTCCAAAATCTTTCCTCCCCCTTTTCGTTTAATCACTTTGGGTCTTCGGCAACTCACGGTAGGGTAAATATTTGTCATTCTTGAATCCCTGAGCCCCGCTTCGTTCGCTTAGTTCCGAGCTCGGGCTGGCTGTGCAAATGGATTGGTAGAATCCGGGACCCACATCTCCAATACCCTAACACCGCCCATGTGGTGAGCCAACTTATGAAACTGTCATTCCCACAGCTTTCGTGTGATACTCACATTCGCCATTATAAACAAAATCCTGGGTCCGCAAGTGCAATAAAAAACCAGCCGAACCCACCATCGGCAGTCAGGCCCGAATCCGCAATCCGAGGAAAAATAATCCAAGAAGGAATGGTGTTTTCCAGACAGGTATAGCTTATTTGAGGTGAGCCTATTGGATCTGATTAGCTGGTATTCGCAAGTTTGTGAGCCTCCTCTGTTAAGCCCATTGCGATTTGGTACAGCGACCCCCCGTTACGCAACCAAAAATACAGTGGTGAAGGAATTTTTGTGCTATGATGCACAACAGTAACAAGACGAGATTTAGAAAGGTAGGAAGTATTTCTGATACCACAGTATTTCAGATTTTTGCTTATTTTTGAGCTAAATTCGGAGGATTTATTTTGTCGAACTTTCCGTAGTGCGGATTTGTGCAAAACTCGCATATAAACCGATTCAGTTTTGCGTCTAATCCACTTCCCGGTCTAGTACGTTACAGGGCAGTATTTAAAGAAGGGAGATTGGCACGAAGCGACCATCATCTATCAACTTACATCTCTTGGTCTTTCAGGTCTATATCATTCCGCAACATTCAAAAATTGCTATCACTAATTGGCTGTAGAAGCGGTATGATAGGTTTATAGAGGACGGAGTGAGATTAGTGAATAGGAATGATATGTTTTCAGGCGTTTTCCCCACCCAACCGTGGTGCGCCCACAGGTGTTAACCGTTTCGATCGTTAACTGTTGGTTATGATTTCTATTATGATTGTCGCGCGACCTGGGTTTTGATGTCGCAGGCTACCGCCCGTATACCGCGGTGATTTCCTTCAGCACTTTAGAGAAAAAATTGTCTGCAGGGACATTTTTGCCGAAAAACCCTGCACTTTCATCTTCCCGTCGACGTACAACCTAGATTCTCAGGAGGAAATTTCGGCGAAGGGTGAGAGGTTCATGTATCTGATCATAGCAATAGTATGACATGCATCTGTTAGTCTTTGGTAGTAAATATAGTGGTTAGTATTTCCGCCTGTCAGTTTACTCTGGGCACGGACGACCGGGGTTCAATTCCCGCCAAAGGGAACTTTTTTTATGTTGCACCTTGTTAAATTTTCCACTACAAGATCAAGTTGCAATACCCAAATTGTTTTTCTATTGGCGGCCTAGTGCACTTGGCGTGGCTGTTGCAGGTGCCCTCCCCCCCGCGTGCTCTCAGGCCCGCAATCGGGTGCACTCTACCGAGTAAAGAGTAGTTGTTGATCAGTGTTTGTAGCCCACCTAGTCTTTTTAGAGATACAGTGGAGAAGGTAATTGCTTGGAACTGTTTCTAGAGGTAAGGCATAGGATCATAGCAGCCTATCGGATTTTCAAGGAAAAGATGGACTAGTGTTTGCCACGAGCGGAGAAGCTCGAGGGCTCGAGCCTCAAGAGTCGACTAGCTCCTTGAGCCAGACTCGAGCCAGGCTCGATCTTTTGTGATATTTGATCCTCTAAAAAGGTTTATCTCAAATCTGGCAACGGGTAGGGCGGAAGGGAACGGGACTGAAAGGGGACAGGTGAAGTGAGGGGCTGGTGAAAGCGAGAGGGGACAGGTATCGCAATATGAATCCTAGTTGAGGCCGGAAAGAAAAAACGGTATGAACTTAATATTTGAAAGGGTTTCCTTATCGGAATCCATTTGCACACATCATGGGAGGCCTAAATGTCAACGGGTAGTTTCGTATTGTAGGGTGCAAAGCAAATGGTTTCTCGAATTCTATGGCTTGCACAATTGTTGATTCAAATGACAGGTATTTCAAAGAAATGAATTGTGCCGACCCGAGTCTCTTTGCTCATCGGCCGAGCCGACTCGAGCCGGCTCGTGATATGCACTATTGAGGAGAACTTTGAGGCTGAGGCTACGGTGGGCATGGATGAGAATGAGAACGAGGAGGACGATGATGAGTAGATTGTTGATTTTTTCGGCAATAGAATTGATGGAAGGGCAGAGGTGGTGATTGGGAGATTGTAATTTAGCTTTTTTCCATGCTCATTCCTTTGCTGACTGGGGGAAGGAGTGATGGGGGTTTCATTATTGAAATTCCTCTTGTTTGTAATTTTAATGGTTAAGCTTATAAACAGTGTCCCGCACCGTAGCGGTAGACGCCAAACAATTAAAAAATTGGTAGTATTTGCCATATCAAAGAATCCCCCATAGCAAAGGGGGGGAAAAAACACAACCCCAATCACGTCTATCACTTTCCATCCCGAACACAGCTCTCGTCGTGGCTGCCTATCATAATCTAAGCAGCAGTCATATCAGATCACGGCCCCAGAGATCAGCCCCTACAATGCCATAAAAATACATTACGCTGCCGCATTTATCTTAAACAGATACTCCCTCCCCTCCTCCCTAACCTCCTGCAATTCGCCCCCTTCCTCTAGTGTTCATCAAATCTTCTACATTGATATGCCCTCCTGGTCCTTCCGTACGAATGGCTGTCCCATAAGTTAGCCCTAAGAAAGGTCTTTGCGATTCCGACTGCCACATCCGTCGATAGGTTGATGTCCGACTCCAGGAGGGCTTACTTGATCCACTTGGGCAATAATTAACTTCGCTTCCTTTCTTTCCCAACCAGCGTTCAGCAAGTAGCCTTATCCCGTAATCATCCCTCTTATGGAGGACACGGCCCAGGAATTGTGCTGTGTGGCTTGTGGTGTTGAAAGAGAGGAAGTAGTTTTCTTGGATCCGGTAGTTCTCGTGGAGGAATTTGAGGAGTACTTTTAGGATCCGGGATTGGGCGAAACGGGAAGAGGCTCTTGTGTACTGTAAATAATTGTTAATGGTGAGCGCCAGTCAACCGGAAGGCCTACCTACGCAGAACACGGTTCAACCGTAATGGTGGTCGAAATCAGTTCCTTCCGAGACTTTGCCACACGCGACACAGAGCATGACCGCACCTCTTCCGTTACGGCAGGCGGTTGGTTAGTTTTCTAGTGCCAGACTAGTTTCTTGACTATCGCGGGTTTATTCCCGGATTAGCTTCTATTTCTAGACTTCGTCCAGAATTCTCTGCCAGACGTCAGTCCAAGCCCTTGTTATGCCGGAATCAAGATAACCTACCATCCCTTGCCACATACTCATAATGCTCTCTGTTTGCAGATAACTAGGAAAGAACGCAACCATCCCATCAGGCAAAATCTTAGAGAATTCGACTAAAAGACTCCCGTAATTTCGGACGCCACTTGCAGCATTTCTGATCTGGAAGCATGTACTTGAGTACTAACCGCTACTTGGTTACTACTCCTTGTGACGATCCTTGGCAAGAAACTTCTTGGTGTAAGTGTCATGGAATACGGCTCTTGGATGACGGTGTTGAACCGTAACATATTGGGACAAATCCCTAGCGAAGAGATGGCTCCCGAAGTGATGACAATTGAAGAGATAGAAGCATCTAAACAGGTCAAGTGGAGAATTGGATTCGGCACGTAGCTGTCTCAGACTCAAAAGGCTCAAGAATTAGCAAAAGCCCTTTCCGGTATGCCGAAACCAGGGTTGCAAACATTCCCACCTCTTGTAGCAACTTGTAGTCCTCAATGTTGGCTAACTCTAAGGTTTGAATAGGCGAGGTCAAATATTCAGCATAGAACCCATAATCTTATCAGACCAACATATCTTCTCCGGAAAGCTATTAGAAACCTCAACGACTTCTTCTCCACAAAAGCCAAGTCCCTCAAGTGCTGAAAAAATGAAGAGGGTGTTTCTGAAATGACACGTAACATCTCCATTCTTATCCTTACACAGTCAACCCTCATGTGTTCGTCCAGACGGAAGGTGCAAATATCTTGCGATACTCAACAGACCGTTTCAGAAATGCCAGGATGTGCTCAGCTCTTCTCATATTCCCAAGTATGATAGCGCCTCCTTCAACAAATCCTTAGGTAATACTTCTAAAAGTCAACCTCTAACCTTACTAGCATAAATGCTGTGATCTTACCTGGATTGGTCATGAAAGAATCTTCTGCAGCACTCCAGTTCCCGTGTCCCCGGATGTGTCGCATGTTGTAAGGCAAGGGTTTTCGGTCCCTCCATCAATGTCCCGCATGCCTTCAACAAAGTTTCTTATTATTCTTTTGTAGCTTCTCCGCATCCGTCGACTTCACTTCGCTGATCCTCTTTTTCAAGATTCTGTGCACTTTTGCTGCCCGACGGAGCGGGTTATCCGTACGCTTTCTATTGCAATCCTGGACAAATAATTAATTCAAGTCACCCCCACAGCTCAAGACGCGAAAACCAACCAATATTATGCGCATTGCCAAAGACAACTATACAGTCTTTGGAAAGCTCTCTGGAAACCCTCCCGGCAGTCTTGGGATCCAACAGGTAAAGGTATGAGTAGATTGCGACATTGTAAAATGGCATCTAAGACAGTCGGTTAGCACAGAGCTCGGCCAGTCCGGCTCGACAGACAAACCATTTCCCCCAGCGGTAAAGTGAGGACACTGTGTATGCTTCTCCCCATACTTTAACATCCCATCTAGCGTATAAACACCAGGCGTAATACCAGAGAATTCGGCTAAAAGACTCCCGTAATTTCGCACGGCACTTGGTCCATTTCTGATCTCGAAGCGTGTACTAACTGCTACTTGGCCACTGCCCCTTTGGGAATAAGACAACATTTTCCCTTAGTTGTATGTTGCGTCGGTCTTGCTAAACCCTACCTCCCGCGGGTTGTTGTGACCTCTTGGTAAACCAGACAATAAATCTGTTGGAAAGTTGACTAGACGATGAATTGCCTAAAAGCCTTGACAAGGATAAGATAAAGAACTGAAGCGCCTGAACGAATCGAGAAGTAAAGGAAAAGTTGTTGATTGGCTAATTATTTCCCGTGTGGTTGTTCGTTAGTAGGCTAGAATACATGAGAGGCCGCTTATAAGGTAAAGTGCGTGCCCCAAGCTATCTACCAAAAAGAGTTTTTCTGTTGGTCCCAATCGGGATGCATGACCGCTCCGACTACCCTACCCACGTCCCAGGGCACACCGACTAATGGCGACACGCGCTGCATGCAAACTCGTCCCCTACTCCTGGCACTAACCGATAACAGATGAAGGACGGTTGAGTGAATGTGAATGTTTTTGTATTATATCATACAAACCCAAAATAAAACAAGAAAAATATTTTGGTATGGAAGTTATCATAGTTAGGGCAGGCGCTTTAGTGTACGCGGGGGGTTCATTAAAAACCGGAAAGGGGGGTATCCCTGTTCGAGTAGCTTGGCAACCAGAACTCGAGAAAACTTGGAAAGTAGGAACAGGAAACGGTTTTCATAAACCCGTAGAGTGATTGCTTTCATAAACCCGTGGGATAAAAAAGGAGGGATGAAACCTATGATGGTGTGTAGTGTAGAGCAAGAGGCTTGCATGTGGCAAGCACCTCAATGATGTTTCTTTCTCAAGGTATCTGGTGTTTTAAGATGTCCAGAACGCCGCCACTCTTTCCGATCGCCCGATTGCCATCACCCCTGCTTCACCACGGGTAGTTTCCGATTTTTAATATACCCCCCGAGTACTTGGCGATTCATAAACTATTCGGATGGTTTTTTCCTTGGCGCCAAGCGAGTTTTAGGCGCCTAGTGTTCGAATAATACGGTACGTTACCGTACCTTACCCGATTGATACCATACGGTAATTAACGTAAGGTACACTAGAGGGATAAAATACCGGAAACCGGATTTTGGACATTGAGTTGTCATGTTAGGTAATCAGACCCTCCATCAAGTGAGTTTACGTCAAGTGGAAGTAATCTAACATCTAGGTTTTAGTATCAGATTTGGTATTACCTGAATGACGGCTATTGTTCTTTCTTAAAGAAGTTCGGAGTAGGTGAATGGTTGAACATCGTGAGGGCTTCCTAGCGGACAAAACAATACAACAACTCGAACCCCTCTCTATATCCTGCCCAAATACTCTATAATTGTGAACCTATCTTTCAATTACTCGCAGGAAGGAGATTTTGTTTCTGTCCGTACGCTTTTAAAAGAAAGTTTAAGAGACACCAATACACTATATGCCCCGTTCACCAAACGAGGAGATTACACAAGCCTTTCTCTCTCACCGCAACCATGAGCTTAAAGTAAGCAAATGGCTTCCCACAATACCCCTCTTTCTTAAGATATATAAACTAATTACTCAAATATTTCTATAGTGCTGGGTAGTGGAATGTCGCTATTGTGGGTGGTCCAGAGCTCGCAACTCTACGAGGCAAATTGCACATTTAGCTCAATGCCGTCCATATCACCAACACCTGCACGAGACAGGAGATTCCCGAAGCCATCACCCTTCTTCAACCCTTGCCAATCCAACCCCTGAAGGGAGTTCCTCACAGCTGTCATCTCGAGCAGCAATTCCACCACCGTCTGGTAGTCTTAGTTTATTTCCAGATAACCGAATTCTAGCACCACTTACGGCTGAGGTGAAAGATGGCCTACAGTTAAAGGCAGCATTTGCAATATATATGGGAGCCCGACCGTTTACCCTTCTCGATGACCGCTATTTCCGCCAATACCTCAGCAGCCTTTCTGGGTATTTCAACTACATTCCGCCTTCCCATTCCGAGCTAGCGGGAGGATTATTGCAAAAGGCCTATGAATTAGTTCATAGAGAGGTGCTTTTGATGCTGGAAAATGAAGACTATTTGAATATCGTCATGGATGAAAGTGGAGATATTGCTGATAGACATATTATCAATATGTGTATTGTAACACCTATTGGTGCCTTTTACTATGAGACAGAGGACAGCAAGGATGAATCTCAGACGGCACAGATGTTATTTGAATGGATGATGAAGAAGGTACAAGCTTTAGTAGGAAAGGGAGGATGGTGGAGATTTAATTCCTTTATCACCGATACATGCAATACCATGCGAGCAGTATGGTCACTAGTTCAACGTGACCCACGAACGAAGCATGTATTTTGTATTCCATGTAACTCACATGGTTTACAGCTGTTGATACATGACTTACTCGATATTGAGCCTTATTCAACCTTGCTTGAAAAGGCTCAGACGATTGCCCAATTTTTCCGACGGGCGAAACTCCAGTATGCCATATTGCGCAAACATCAGCATACCCACTTTGGAAGGTCCAAGGCCTTTGTTCTCGCGGTTAGTACACAGTGGGGCACTCAGGCAGGTTTAATTGGTTCGGTTTTAGATAACAAAAGACCTCTTATAAGTTATCTAAATGATGAGAATGCTGAGCCGGCCCCGGATGTCAAAAGTATTATTCGACAAACCCCATTTTGGGCATGCTTAGATGACCTTTATACCTTACTTGGGGGGATTTCTGAGAGACAAAAGATGTCAGAATCCACACATGCTCATATTGGCCAAGTTCACCAATGCTGGATTGAGGTGCATGAGCATATCCGAGTTACCACAATGGAAGTTGGTACTTTTCAACTCAAGCCTGAGGCAACCGCCCGTCTTCTACCCGCATTTTCAGCCCGTCACCAAAAACAAAATGTTCCTATTCACCTTGTTGCTTACTTTCTTGACCCATCCTCTATCCAAAGCGAGCAAATTCCCACCTCTGAACAAAACGAGGTTATTATAGCCTTTTTGAAGCGGTATGGCTCTGATATGGCAAGGCAGCAGTATGGGCAATTCCGTAGCCAGCAAGGTTACTTTTCAGTTACTGGATCTGTATGGGAATTGGCTGGCTCGGCGAGGGCATTCTGGCAGGAGGTTTCCATCTTCGCACCTGAGTTAGCTCGTTTAGCTCTGGGTATTTTTTACACACCGTCAAATTCTGTCTCCTCAGAGCGGTCATTTTCAACCCGAAATCTTATTCATGATAAGAAGCGCAACCGATTAGATGCCAAGAGAGCCGATAAATTAAGTTTTGTTCACATCAATAAGCGAATCCTTGACCGCCAACCTTCAGATATTCGTGGATGGTTAGATCGGAGGTTAAAAGATGAGGATCTGGTAGAGTATGAAGAGGATTGCATCGTTGACGATGCTTGTGAGGAGGAGCCAGGTTGGATTCATGATTTTATTGCTCGTTCTTCCGGTGGTTAATTCTGTTTTAATAACTTGAACGCAAGAATTCCCTTTTATTCTACCCTTTTTTTCTTTCTTTCCCACATCCGTATAGCTGAATTATATTGTATCTAACACTCCACTCTGTATTCTTCAATTTTCATAATCTCTCCTGTTACTGCTATATTTTAGGTGCAATTAAGTGATAAAAAGAACGTAAGCCAAGTACCATGATGATGATCGGTAAACGGTGCCTGGTATGTTTACCGTACTTTACCGTATGTTACCGTATTGTATCGTATGGTAACTTACGGTACGTTACCATTACAACACTATAGGCGCCATGAGTGATCGGTCATGAGGACGGAAAAGCCGCAAATCGTGCAACTATCTAAGTAAATAAACATGCAAAAACTAAATTATAAAGAAGAAGGAAAGCAAGAAGGAAAGCCAGATAGAATCTATAGAAGCTGGAGAGGAGGAAAATATGTCAAGAAAAAAACACCCTCCAAGAAGATGTCGCAATTGATGAAAGTGTATGTAAATAGAAAAGACGAAGTAGGAAAAAATACTAAGCTTCATATCTATTGCGACCAGCCTGCTGAATACATTGTTCTATGATCTTTGGGAGCATGGAAATCTCTCAATTGATTTCATCAAATGTGTTCTTTGGCCACTCCTCCTTCAGTACTTCGGCCATAACTGTAGGTGTTCAAATTGGCTCAGATCCCTGACGACGTAATATCTAATTCTGCATAAGCCACTAGATTCTTTCGATTGGGGTGAAGTCAGGCAAATTTTGTGGCCAGTCAACCTTGCTTATCCCCGCAGTTTCCCTTTCTTGATTGTAAAGCCAGCATCATGAGCTGGCACATTATCTTCCATAAGAAGAACGCTAGGATTGACTAGCAACTGCTCCCAACATGTCGGCCTCAGGATTGGAACACAAAGCTGGTGAACATACCGCCAGGCATCGACTCCTCTCCCTTCTCCGTGTTTAATTTTTTTAATTTTATATTTTTTCCACTTCCACAATTATGTTGTTTTTACTGTTTTCCCTGCTACCTTGGCTTCTGCCCGCACTTGTTGTGCTCGCCTCAGGTCTCGCTCCTGCAAAAGCTTCCAATCTTTTCAATTCCGCCATTCAGTATGGAGCCTTTCCTCCTCTTCTACTGAATTCTCATTCAGTCTTGCAATCTCGTGAGTTGCACGCTCCCTGTGCTCCAGAGTCTCTGTTACCAAAACACCAAAGGGCCCCTTCCATCCCCCCATCACCATTTCCCAGCACATAACTGCTTCTCCTTATTTGTTTTTGGCCCCCACACAGTCATCGTGCCATTTCTCCCATGTTTCCCTCCAGACATGATTCAGCCCAAACATACCAACAATTTCTTTAGACATTTCATCAGTACATGCATAGTTTGCCCAATCCTTTTCTGGCTCAGAGCTTCTCCTATCCATACAATAGAGCTATGAAGTAGCATAATAATTAGAGTTTGTTACTGCGCGGGGCGGGGCGGGTTTTCAATCGCCAGGCCCGCCGCTTATAATGGACCGAAAGGGTTATTTTGAGAGTTATCACCACGCTGCCCCCATCCGGGTCCAGTCCCCCCTCATTCCCTGGACTGGGCCCCGTTTGTCTCCACCAGTTTTAACAAGTGTTCATTGTGGGGGGGGGCGGGGCCGGTTTTCACTTGCCAGACCTCGGCCTTACACGGGGCTGGGTGGGTATGTTTCGGGTAATCCCCGCCCCACCCCTGGCCGGGCCCGACCCGCATTCATTCACTCAACTAGGCCCTATTTGTTACGACCTATTTCCAACAGGGACCGTCCTGGGGTATGGGTGGGGCGGGGGCCTGAACGGGGACACCGGCAGGGAATACCGATAAAGTGACCCCGCCCTAGGCCGGTGAGTGGGGCACAGCGGTAAAAAGGGGCGAGGGCGCGCATTTTTCCCGGCCTTGTCCGTCCCGTAAAGAACTCTAGTTCTAACAGGAACCCATTTAGGGAATGGGCGGGGCCATGGGCAGGGAACTCTAAAAAAAGACAGCCCAATCCGGTCGGTTCAGCGGTGCGGGGGGAGAATGGGGCCAGGGGCCGGGCTTTTTTAGGGCCCCGGAGGCCTGTAACCAACACTACATATGACTCAGTTTCTTAACATAGCGAATGAGTGACAACCTCATCTCAATATCCGTACACAAGCAGTATGTGACATGGTAAACAACTAGTAATCAGATCTTGGGAAGCCACATTTTCTAACAGGGATTGAAGGGCGCTGCACAAGTGAGCCATAGTGATCCTGTGCTGCTAGAAAGCGGAGGTTTGTCCCATATGGGGGATTGTAATGTTGTGACATCAATAATGATGAATAGCTTCCAGAATCAGTTATATCTTACATGGTGGTAGCAATAACAACAGAACAGAATTCTGTAATTTTGCGTAGTGAGAAACATGAGTTTCAGGAAGGGAAATGGGTGGTCGACCATGATGTAGCCAGAACATCACTCTTGCAGAAGTACAAAACTTGGGTTATCTATAGTGCCGGTATTCCATATGGTGTGAAATTTTAGTAAAGAAGCTGGCCAACTCCAGCTTTAAGGAGTTTGGTCCAATATCTAGGAAATATGCAATATCGTGACTATTACTATATATATTAGGCTCCAGTACAAACATAGAATATAAAGAATTTCAGAAGTATTATAAACAGTGTAACCATAAGAGCAGAGGTGAAGAAAAATGGAAAATTAGGCCAATGTAGTATACATGCCGATGAGAAGAGAATCTTCAGGAAGCAGTAGGTGAGGAGAGACAGGCTTGGCTGTTGAGTCATATAAATAAAGCAGTACAAGAATTCTAACAGTTATTAACACCATCTCCACAACTACCACAGCCAATCCACAATACTTTCACTTCCACAATTGTCCTCTTATAAAATTTAATGATTTCTATAGCAGGAGTCAATACCCCATCGGTGATTCCTTCTGTTATGGTCAAGGTCAGGAGATATTGCTATGGACACAATTCAGCTGATACAGCTGGAACATTGGCTAATGGGAATGAGCATCCCCACCTAGGCCATATTGCTAAATAGTTAGAGCAGCTTAACCATATAATTTGCCATGGCTTCGAATTCTTCCTCTACCAGATTTTTAGCATCAATGGCACACTTGATCAGCTAACTACAGCTATTATGAACAACTCAGAACGAATCAGGCAAAATGCTGATGATATCAAGGCAAAGTCTCATCTCATTAGGCAACACTCTCAAGATATCAAGACAAATTCAGAAGCCATCCCGCAAATCTGCACAGATATCAAGAGACACTCCACGGAGATCAGGAAAAATGCAGATGCTATCAAGGCAGGCCCCAATTGCATCAGGAACAACACTGATGATATCATGAATATCTCCCCAGAGATCAAGAAAATGTCCAGCCTGATCTTGAAAAACTCCCTAAACATTAAGCAACACTGTGATAATATCCAGAAAATCTCTCATAGTGTGCAGAAACTCTCTGCAGGTATCAAGAAACACTTGGCCACTATCCACAAAAACTCTACCAATATCCAGGGAAAATCCAATGATATCCAGAGCGCTTCTGATAAGATTAAGCAGACCTCTGAGACTATCCAGTCAGGGGCAACCGATATTGCAATAATCCTGAGGCTGATTACCCATAAGTGTGATTCTCTTTGAGATTTTCAAGTTTATATACAAGTTATTAGTACTAACATAAGAGGTGTTCAATAGTGAAATAAATACTACCGCCCATCTATTTAACTCTCATGTATGCATCCCGACTGGCTCGGTGAGATACTTTAAGAGGATTTCACAGGTGCCAGGGGTGCCCTGGAGTGCAACAACTGTGCGAACCTGTTGCATACTCATGTTCTAAATGAGTTCTGAATGTAAAATCCTGTTTTTTAACTGATCTTGAAGTAGTCCAAAGCTATTATCCAGCTATGCTTTCAAAACACTCTTTTTCTGATATCCATTCTGGTCATGCTGTCCTTGAAAATAGATTCCCCTGTGTAGAAATAACAAGGCCAACTTTGGCCCACTTGAAGTATCTGAACGTAGGAGAGCTATAGCTTTCTTCAATATGTAACCATAGACTTCCTGAACCATCTCCTGCTTGAAATACTTCTAGATTAGAGTCCATTCAGCCTTCTTGCAGCCCCTCATCTCTCCGGGTTGTTAAATCATAGTAAGATCCCAGTATCATTCAATAATCTGAGCACCCTAGTCTAACACACCAACCCAAACTACAAGCATACCCTCTCAGACCTCCCCTTCAAATTTCCAACCCCAGTGGGAGATACAGCAGCTTTCCCCAAGCCTTTGAGAGCACCCTCAGTCGATTGCTTATTGAGTATGCTGCTTCTCACCCCATCCCTCCCTTCCTATCACAAGCCTAGATTCGACCCCGCCAACGTTTCAACCCTCCGGCACCTCAACCACCACCTCCCCCTTTGTATAAATATCTCCTGAAAAAAAAAAGCCCCTTACCTTCACACTCCTGCCCTCCCAGACGCAACACCTCTCATCCTCTCATGAAATACTAATGCGCCACATCAACAGCACTTTCTCAGCTCCCACTCACGAGACCAGCACAATCCCAGGCTCCCTGAAGACACCCTCCCGTCAGCACGCAATCTACACTTCCACAGTCCGGGTGTCTACAGCGATCAAGCGTGCTCATACTACCCCCGTGGACGCATGCTCGTGGGCTGGACTGCGAGAGTAAGGACTTAGTCGCATTGATAAGCATGTATGAACAGATGGCGGGTATTTCCAGCGGATCAGGATGGAGTATATTGCGCTGCCGGGGGGATTGGTGGGTTTACGAGCGGGATTTGTCGGAGGTCCCGCAGAAGAGGCCGGAGATGCAGTGTAAAGTAATGGGACTTGAACAATGAGAGAAAGAGACTGATCCTATCTTGCTTGCTCTCCTATAGACGCGCCCCAGAGCGCCGTACTTTATAGCAATCCGCAGTATCAACATACATCAATATCACTCTAGTTACTTCCTCGTACCCTATGTCCCAAGTAGCCTGGCCACTGGCCGAACATATCTGTACCGCACATCACATTGAAGTAATACTTCCCACAGGATTGAAGGGCGCTGCACGAGTGAGCGGCAGTGATCCTGTAATACTTGAAGCTGAGGCTCGCGCCATGAGGGGGATGGATTGTTAGGTTGAGGGGTTGAGGGAACAAGGAATGCACCGCTGAGCGCGTGGTGCTCTTGTCTCGACCGGATTGGAAAAAGGGGCACAGTAGGTTTCAACAAATACATGGTTTAATGAAAATTGGCGGGAGTTGTGGTGCTGTTCAAAACCACAATTGAGAACCTGTCATTTAGTTATTTTATTTGATCTGATCGCGAACTAAAAGACATTTTAAAAATATTTATTGAAAGAGCATTGAAATGCTATCAAGACAAACCCCCGGACCCCCAGTCAAATATCCCTAGGCAGGTATATAGCCACCCCCTCTGATATAGATTTCGGCTACGTGACGGAGCTCTTCCAGGTCGAGTGGAATTTCGGTCGCTCCGTTCACGGTAGAGGGGCAATTTCCAGAGTAGAATTCATGTAGCGAGATCCTAGGGTTTTGTGCGGGAAGCTGCGGGATTGGAAAGATGTTCTACATTTAGGATTGGCGGATTAGCAATGAAAACTGCAGACTTGGAATGGGGTAGGTAGAGAAACTTGCATAATAGGTGGGGACAATGGTGAATCCGAGCGCATCGGGGTAAGCACGCGAGACAGACAAGACGAGCTGCATACGGCCACTTTGATCAATGTTATGAAACTTGGCCTGCAGAACGACCACAACCGCATTTTGAGAACCTTCTAGCCAAAGCCTTGCGTCATCCAAATGTCGTGTAGGGGACTCTTGCCAGCCAGACTCCATAACAACTGAGGGGAATGGGGCACTTTTTCTCATATCAGGACCGGTACGGGGTATAAAAGCCATATCTGGCTGCTTGAATGAGCCTTTATGTTGGTTGATGAAATTATCATATCCTGGGAAACTAGATTAGCTAGAATTGATCGGAGAGGAGAAGCCAATTACCAACCTACCGGGAGCACCCATGATATCCATTGTACAATTCCAGGCACTAGGCAAGAGCTCATGCATACAAGCACTCCCGATTACCTTCAACATCCAGGCTCCAACACACTGGTGCATCGTTGTAGGCATGACAACCTTCAATCTATTCTCAGTGGAAAACCAATGGATACTATACATAATAGTTTGTTAAAAAATAAGAAAAAACAGATGAAAGCATTAGCTTACCGGAAGGAATATGTCTCAAGTTGAGTCATGCGATTGCGAATGCGTTCGCGGATGTGCTCACAGCCTTTTTGATCAAGGTCATCACCGACAAAGAGGTTGGGATGACGGGTTTTGATTACCTGCAAAACCTCTTGGAAAACACCTTCAGCCATCATGACTGAGCTATCAAGCACTTGTATTTGATCCATGTGAGGGAAAGTGCACAGGGTGGGTTTTGGGTGGTGTAGCGACGTTTGCAGGTATTGGTTGGTTGGTGGGTATGTGGTGGGGTTGACGTTTTGTTGGTGGAATAGAGGCTCATTAATACCAAGCCCCACAAGATCTACCCGCATTTTGGCCACAGCGTTGCCTTGGGTACTGCCGGTCACGTGGATGAGCGAGTACGGTAGTGTAGTTGTTGGTCGAGGTCAAGCGGCACAAGCCGAGTGTTGTACAAATATTCATCCCTAATGTGGATACCTGGTATCTCTATTGGCCAATAAAGGTTGATCATCTTCAAGAGTTTACCGGAAAGAATCCCTGCAAACGATCCGGTTCTTCTCCTTACAAACTGTGAGCATGAAGGTTCAGACCCCACGCTGTTGACTTTATGGCTTTTGATTACGGTCGTAATGATGATGACGACGGTGGTGACTACCATATCAATTGCTTTGGGTGCCAAGCAGCTCTTCGGATCATCCAAGAGGGATAGTTTTAGGATTCCGATGCCTAATGAGGTTTGTGTAGCCTCTCTGACTTGGTGGTTTTCTTACTGACCTTACTGTAGGGGGCACAGCGGAAATGGTTTGATAGATCGCTTTCCTTTATTCAAAAGGCTCCTAACGAGTTCCCCCCCGATCCATTCAATGATAAAACAAGAACGCAAGGGGGTGGGTACTCCATTAATTTGTGATTTTTTTCTTGTTTTTCCTTTTCGTTGGGCCCTTCGCTTTCCCCGGGTAGCACTATACCCTGTCCGGTTTGACGTGAGCCTGTGATAAGAAGAGCCTCATTTCCAGATCTCTTATCCGCCAAAGGTATGATACATCATTCGGTCTCGCTAGAACAATTATCTAAATATTCACATGAAGCCCTGAATCACCAAGCAAATACAAGACCCAGTGCCAGTGTATACATACAAACAGAAATCACTCTTCTCCAATGCTTATCATTACCCACCAGCCGCCCCCTTGCCAAAGCCCCCACTTTTAAACACGGATGAAAACAGAAGGGAGGTAAACCCGAGAAGCCGCATAACCCTACAATCCAGAGGAAGATATACTTCTTGTTTTTTGCGGTAAAGAAACACATTTTTATATTGATTTATTTACTATTTTCCTCCAGTTGCAGGAGTGGCGCTCGTGGCAGTAGTGTTTGTAGCAGCCGCGACTGGAGTGGGGGCAGTGGCTCCGAGATTGGCGCTCCCCAACCTGTTGGATACCGGTAGATCGATCTGCGTTCCGATAGTGTTCGCCAAGTATCCCCCGAGTAGGACGTCCTGGATATGAGTGTTGAACATTCTCTCGAAGTCGGCGGGTGAGACTTTAGGTGCCAAACTAAGCGTGTTCATCAAGAACTTCCCAATAGCAACGCTCGGGTGTTGCCAGCCCCTAGTGCAGATGTCAGCATCTCCTCTCACTTCTGCCCTAAGGGCGGGAAACATACGATGACTCTAGCCACATATTCACTAACTCTATCCAACATTTCCAGAACCTCCTCAAGCGCTTTCTCAAGTACGTGGATGAACACCAAAAGCGGACGACATATAAGTCCTAATAGCGATGTCCTGACCGGAGGCTGTAGACATGGTAAGATGAACGGCGGGGTGGGGGAAGGTGCCATCACCATTAGAGGCATAAAAATTCGGGATAAGAGCGCTGAAAGGATTAGGCTCTAGTGAGGTCGCATACCTGAGTATATTAATTAGTATATTAATTAGCTATATTGAAAGGCACCTAACACCTAGGAGCATCTATCCTGCTCAAACGTACCATCCAATGAGGACCTCCTTGGGATTCGCCCTCAGATGGACCCCTAACACAGTCTTGTGGTAGTCCATATCTACCTCAAACTTGACCACATCATCAATCAGTGTAATTTCCATAAAATGGGGATTTCTGGAGACCTACCTGTTCTTGACTCTCGTTATGCCCGATCGCAAAACAATTCCTAACCTGAACTTCAGCCCCATCTTCATCCCTTTCACCCAAAAGTGTTCCAATAACCCTCCCGATCGATATTCCTCCTTAACCAATGGTCCAAGACAGAGAAAGGGGCCTGAGCATTAACAACAACACTCAAAGGCGAGGTAGTGGCCTGGGCCGGTGAAACACTGACGACAGGAAGCGGTCAAGCAAAATTGATGTATGAATCTTTGTTGGCCATGCTGGGTAACGCCGCTTAGTGGGTAGCGATTATGGAGGGGGGGTGGCTGCGGGGTAGGTTGGCTGGCTTAGACGAAATTTACTGATGGTGGGGCAATTTTAAGAGCCTCAACTCTTTTTTTCTTCCCCGTCTATCGTGGGGAAGCTGGATTGGCTTGGCAGGGCAAGCCCTTCTCCCCCCGTTACCCACTCTTACGACCCTTACGGGAACTTGACTTTTGATATTAGAGACCTACAGAACCTGCTCCTTGTTCAATTCCTGCAAGGTTACTGACAAACAATCCTGTAACAAAATCAACAGAATTTTTACATGCCGCCCGGACCTAGAAGACACGGCAGAGGCGGAGGGGGGTTTCAAAAAAGAGGAGGAAGCCGAGGAGGCACAGGCGGTAGATGTGGTCGAGGTGGTCGAGGTGGTCGTGGAGGGAGAGATCAAGGAAGCACCACGATTAGAAATGAAAATCGACCAAAGAGGTACGTTTTTCCTATCAACCGGCTCTAATATATAATCGCCCGACCCCTCTCTACCATTGGGAACCGCCCTAACAATTGCGCAATAGAATTCCGGAAGCTGAAGATCCCGATTCCAATCCCGAAACTTCAGATAATCCTAAACTGCGCGGTTGCAAAGACTCCGGGAAAGCCTTAGGTAGCGACGACTCCGAATCGCAATCAGAAGATGACATAGTAGCACCAAAGCCTTACAACCTCCAACTCCAACCTCGGGTAACGAGAAATGAGTCTAACGAACGTAATGCTAAATGCCGAAAACTTGATCACACACAAACTGAAGAGGATGGGATCATCTTGGAAGACGGTGAAGATTTAGCAAATGAGCCTGAGGAAGAGGAAGAGACTAGATAGGTAAGCTCAGATAACGAAGATCCATCCGACCCATTTGAATCACATTTTGCGAGTCCCTCACCTTCTAGATTGGCTTCCATCTCCTCCGCTTCAAAAGGCGAATGGAAGGATACTAAGCTGCCTAAATCTAGACTACGTGGGAATACCTACTTATCCATTCCCGGAGGCTCAGAGCAAACCACAGGTGGAAGGATTGAAGGCCTAAAAGACCTGAATTTGAATAAGAATATGGTCGCTGATGAGCTGACTCCGCTACAGAATAGTGTTGGGCGCGATCATGCTCGAGCAGAAAATGTAGCCCGTGCTCGAGCATAAATCGTGCTCGAGCACACCAAAAGTTTATGATCGAGCATGATCGTGCCCATCACTACTACAGAAGTCCTTAGGGGAGCTTGTCTTCAATTATGTGGATGTATTATATGGTGAAGAGTTACGGAGGATGTATTCCTTGCATGCGCCAAATGATGTCCTAAGGTATGTTCCCACCCAAGTACTAGATCATCTTCATACCAATCAAAACTCAGGACCCGCGGCCGACTCCTAAAGAACAATGCTCGCCTATCAAAGGCTACGGACGAGGAAATAGAGCTCAGAGATCAAGGCTTCACAAGGCCCAAAATCCTTTTCATACTACCAATACGAAACGCCTGCGTGGAAGTAATAAATGCACTAGTCGACATACTACAACCAGAGTAACAAGTTCATCCTCCCTCGAATACCTAACACGTTGCCAACTATTCTAGGAAAACAAAAACGCTTTCAAGATACATACCCCCGGATGCCGAGCGGATCAGCCCCAACAAGCCCGAGGACCTCCGTGCTCTCTTTAGCGGAAACCACGACGACCTGTTCAGGTTAGCTTAAAATTAACTCGGAAAACTCTCAAGTACTTTAGTCAATTCTACAACTCCGATATGATCCTCGCTTCACCGCTTAGATTGCGTATGACTATCGGTGATGAGTCCGACAAAAAAGCGCGACTACGATTTCCTCTCCAGTATAGAATTGGTGGTGGTGGATCAAGCCGACGCATTGCTTCTACAAAATTGGGATCACCTAAAGCCTATCTTCAAACACCTTAATTTGATACCCAAGAACCCGCATGGTTGTGACTTTGGGCGCGTGCGAAACTGGGATTTAGACTCTAATGCAAAATACTTTAGATAGACGTTCGTGCTCGGCGGGTTCGTGAAACCGGAGATCATGAAGTTGTTTAATCAGAGTATGTTAAATGCTGCCAGGAAAGTGAAGACTCATGCAGAGTATGTAGGCCCATGATCGATTTTGCGGTTCAAGTTCGACAAGCAATGCCCCCTCCCGCTCCTGGCCCAACAGTTCCTCTTACTGACTATCATATTACAGACATTCACGAGAATAGATCCCCCAACCTCGGCCGCAGACCCATACCCCCGCTTCGACTATTTCACAAAAGCAGTCCTCCCCTCACTCCCCCGAAACACCTCCACAAGTATATTAATCTTCCTAGGGAGTTATTTTAACTTCCTCCGAATGCGGAGCCACCTCCACAACACCCCTATCTCCGTCGGTGCCATCTCGGAAGAAACGCCCGTCCCCTTCGTCGCCCGCGCACGGTCACATTCCTCCACAGGCCGCCACTCGGTTCTCCTCACTGCGGGCGAGCGCACCACTCCCGCCGCTACAACATCTGAGGAGTCACAAGCGTATTCTACGCGCTGCCGGATAACTCTCTTTTCTACCGGGAGATCGCGGGTGGCTTTATTAGGCGGAGCATTGGCGAGGGAAGGGTTACGGAGAAGACGAAGGTGCGTGTGATATTCTCCAAGCGGGATGCTATAAGCTGGAGAGGGTCTTTGGTAGCAAGAGGGTCAGGGTTATGTGTACGGATAAAGGTTATACGTTTGAGTTTCTTTGATGGGCCACAGTGATTGTGTGATGGATATTTAAAAGGTGTATATAATACTGTAACTTGATAATAGAGTACAGTTGGTCAGGAGGTCCTACAATTTTGGACTCTTGGCGGAGTGTTGAATAATCTATACAAGTAGAACCAGATTCACGAGCCTTAGGATCCCTTTCCCATCTCGCAACCCTCAACCGTAATTATTCGGAACTATCATAGCACACGGGTAATTCCAGCCGTGCCCTCCTCCTCCGTTAAATCAAAACGCCAAAAAAAACCCCACGAATGCCTAGAACCACCATCCCCCCTCCCAATTTATCCTATTCACCCACCTCCATTCACTCAGCAAAACAAGAATCAATCCACTCACAGCCCTAATCACACAGCAAATACTAACATAGGGCGACAGTCGCTCCCCGATACGCGGGAACTTCTAGAACATACGGAAGAAGCTGTAGTAGGCAAACAAGGTCAGATGGATGAGCCGGAGGGGGAGAAGAGAAAAGGAAGGGAGAAGAGAGACAGACACATTCTTATCCTTCCTCGAATCAACCATTCCAGGGACTGTCTGGCGGACATGTACAGATTAATAGGAGGATTACTAGGAATAGGGCATCGAAGTGGAAGAGGGTGGACTGCATTTTTCATTTAGTTTTCTTTTTGCCCAAGATAGCAGCTTCGGCAATTACTTTGTGTACCTTAAGCACTCGATTGCACTCTTCTTCCTCCTACTCAGTGAACCCAAGCGTCCAGTCCGTCCGTCTTCGGGTCCGGACGGGACGGACGGCGTACCTGAGAGGACGCCCGGGACGGACGGGTATCTTGGCGTCCGTCCGGAAGACTGCCCGGGACGGACGGGC
>Ga0307517_10001912_pt1 | contig 34110 bp, 13 predicted proteins | sample 23_EM_MG_FD_194515 | JGI IMG/M metagenome (GOLD analysis project Ga0307517, IMG submission 194515) | Populus trichocarpa ectomycorrhiza microbial communities from riparian zone in the Pacific Northwest, United States - 23_EM | ecosystem: Host-associated > Plants > Roots > Unclassified | place... | reverse complement strand
GAAATGTTCTTCAGTAAGAACTGAAAAACATGGACGACATGCAAGACATGGCGAGATAGTTTGATTAGCACAACTTTAAAAGGATGATTTTACATCAAGAAAAAGTAAGAGAAGTTTGATATTTATCAGATCATTGATTCATAATTATTAAAATTATAACGCAGCATCTGAATTATATCATATGAAATATCTATCAGATATATTTATAGATTAAATTAATAAATTTAAACCCAATAAAAAAATTCAAAAGCGTCAAATCATCTTTTTAACAAAAATAATTTTTTAAATAATTGTAGGATTTTACTCAATTTTTTCTAAGATATTCTATAAATCCATAGCAAGGTTACTAAGATCCTAAAGGTTCCATATTAGACCCAAAAATGTTTTCTCTTAACCTTTTCTAGTTATTTAAAGGGATTTTACTCAAATTTTTTTATTAATATAGGTGTCCGGGTCAGCTTGTGCGGGTTTCGACTAATCCCACGGACCCTAAAATTAACGACCATATAAGCCTTCAGTGACTATCATATTAACAACCACATGGCTCGAACCTAAGACCACAGGAGAAACAAGCCCCTTGATTCCAAGCTTTTACTACTGGATCACCTACTATATGATTATTTTTAAAATAGTTTTTTTCATATTAATTATTCATAGCTATATTCTTTTTGTGTGGGAACAATAACGTTTAAAGTTCAAGAAACGACTTCATTGTCATCTCAAATTCAAAGAACGTGTGGGTCAAGGCATTCTCTATCATTTTAGCAATTAATTAGCAGAGCAAAAATCATCACTTGATTTTGCAGATCTTACTTTGATAATGACAGTACCCTTCTCTGTTATGTACACACACACACACACACACACACACACACGAAACAAGATATTAAACCATAGATAAAAGGAAGAAAAAAATGAAATTTTGGAGAGGTGGAGGAGATGAAGGAGGGGAAGGAACTGTTGACCAACCGAATCTTGAAAAAAGAAAGCTAAGGTTCTTGATTGGGTATTAGGTGCGGTGAAGTAAAAAGATTCACGAGATTCCTGGGGCTCGAGAGGAAACCTGTCTACGTATATAATATGTATCCTCCTCCTCAAAATTTATTCCCAATAAATAAATAAATAAATAACAATTACAGAAATATCTGCTCGAGCCCTCCCTCTGAAGTAAGTATATTTTGAAACAATGTATTTTGTTTTTTTTATATATAAAATGCTTGTATTAAAAAGATTTTAGACAATGACAGTTACAGTTTATTGTATGCAAGTAAAGCTAGTTTCAGTTACAGTTCATTGCTTGTAAGAAGAATTTATTGTATATAAAAGAAATATACAAATTGGGACCATGGCTTAAAATATACTCTATGGTACCACAGCAGCAATTGGCTGCTGCTATAAGGCATGGATATGAAATAATCAACTATATATCTCCAACAATGCCCACCCAAAGTTTAAATATATTTTTTATAACAAACATTATTAATTAATTTAGAGTTTGCATTAATTGGATTCAATTGTGCCATGTGAATTTTAATGGACTTTAGAAAAAAGCTACTAAAATAAGGAAGAAGTCTAAGTTTTCAGAATAATTTTATATTATTTTTAATATATATATCTTCTTGATTATAAGTTTTTTAAGCTTGGAATTTATATAAATCTTATAATTTAATCAGATAAAATCAAATGGTATCGTATTGAAAACTAGTTCAATCCATAAATTTAAATTATTAAATAATATTTTAAGAATAATTTTATATTATTTTTTTTAACACCAATATCTCCTTTATATATACGGTGACTTGGTAATGAATTAAGGAGATATGTATTTATAAAAAAGGGCTGGTGATTTCATGAAATTCACTTGCAATTTTAAACAATACTTTCTTACACATATTCGTCTAGGAGTTATTAATGTCTCTGTCAACACAATCAAACTTAATTTAAACTTAATTACATCAATAATAAGTAAATAAAAAGAGATGAAACCATATTGTTTTAATAAAAATTACCAATGGAGTTGATGTAATAATTTAATAATTCATGTTTTTTTTCTCGTGTTTGTTTGATATTGTGATATCTTATGTTTTTTAAAATGTTTTTCAAATTATTATTTTTTAAATTAATATATTTTAAAGTGTTTTTTTTATAATTTTAATGCACTGATGTTAAGAAAAAAAAAATAAAAAATATATTATTTTAATATATTTTTAATTAAAAATTAATTTTAAAAAATATCATGTACTATATCACAATAAATTGAATAAAACAATTGTATATTAAGAGTTTATTCGTGAAATATTTTTCGATTGAAAATATATTAAAATATTTTATTTTTTATGTTAGCATATTAAAATAATAATAAAAATTAAATTAAAAACTAAAAATACTGTTCAACCGCAATTTGAAGCTGTATCTAAGTGCATAAATCTCAGATAATTTATTATTTGTCCCGCTAAAATAATTAACATAATTTCTGGGAACTTAACAGAACTCTCTGACGTGGGTCTATTTCGTTCCTGGCAGCGGCAACCTGTAAGTTGTAACAGGAACAAGATGCACAAAATTAAGGTTAGAAGAACGAGTGGCCCTGATGTGATTCCCAAACCAACTGGGTAGACAAAACACAGAAAGAGACAAAGCTGCCTGTATGTAGAGTTGTAGAGATTAGAGTAACGTTCAAAGGGATAGCGTGCCACATCCTTTCTCTAAAATGGATATCCTTTACCTCTCTGGCTCCTCCAATGCCAGTAAAGCTTAGCTTATAAAAAGCTAATGCCCTTTTCCTTCTGCAACGTCCTCTTCGTTCTCTCTCGCTCTCTTTAACTCCCTCTCTTTCTCTACTTTTCTTTTTAAACAATTTGTTTTTGTTTTCTTTCCTTCAGTTTTCTCTGAAAAAGACTAGAAAAAACCATGCTTTATAGACTCAATAGCAACAATATTTGGCTTGAAGATCATAAAGAAGAGCAAGATTCAACAACAAACCATCATCACCACAACAACATTACCAATACTGCAGCTGGTTGTGGTGGGGTTATGTTGGAGGGAAAAGAAGAAATGGGCTCTCTTTCTACTTTCAAATCTATGTTTGAAGTGGAAGATGAGTGGTACGTGACTAACAACAACAGTACTATTCATCAAAACCATCAAGATAGTATCAAAGACCTCACTTTTTCACCAAGTCTTGTCGACCCAGATAATCTTTTGCTTCACCAAGTGGATTCTTCCTCTTCTTGTTCACCTTCTTCTTCAGTTTTCAACAATTTGGATCCTTCTCAGGTACATTACTTTATGCATCCAAAGCCCACTTTGTCTTCACTCCTCAATGTGGTTTCTAACAACCCTTTAGAGCATGGGTTTGATTTGAGTGAAATTGGTTTCCTTGAGAATCAAGGAACAAATTCAACTACAACAGCAAATGTTTCATCTCTGTTAAACAGGGGAAGTGGTGTTTTGGGGAATTTGGGGAATTTCACTGATTTGAGTTCAAACAGTCAGATCAGTATTCCTAATTTATGTTCTGATCCACAATTTTCAAGTTCCCGCATGCTTCAGTTGCCTGAAAATGGTCCTGGGTTTAATGGTTTTAGAGGGCTTGATGAGATTTCGGGGAATCAGTTGTTTTTTAACAGGTCTAAATTGTTAAGGCCTCTTGAAACTTACCCTTCAATGGGCGCACAGCCTACCTTGTTTCAAAAGAGAGCAGCTTTGAGGAAGAACTTGGGTGAAGTTGAGAGAGATAAAGGGAAGAGAGAAATGACTCAAATTAGTGAAGAGAAAGACAAGAAGAGAAAATTTAGTAGTGGAGATGATTTTCTTGAGGATGTTAGCTTTGATGGGTCGGGTTTGAATTATGATTCTGATGAATTTACTGAGAATACTAATTTGGAGGAGACTGGCAAGAATGGTGGAAACAGTTCAAAGGCGAATAGTGGTGTTACTGGTGGTGGTGTGGATCAAAAGGGGAAGAAAAGGGGGCTTCCAGCTAAGAATTTGATGGCAGAGAGGAGGCGCCGGAAGAAGCTCAATGATAGGCTGTACATGCTGAGGTCTGTTGTTCCAAAGATCAGCAAAGTAAGAATTTTCTTCCTCATCATTTTCTTGTGAATTTGAATTGTTCACTGCTATTTTTTGTCCTTACAATCATTTAGTATGTCTTTGAGCGTGAGAGAGAATGTGTTTGTAATTTGTTTTGTTTTTTTGAATGAGTAGCATCTTTTGTTTTTGCATGGATAAAAAAAGTTGCATTAAATCCTCTCACATGGACCCTGGTACCATTGTTTACTTTCACCATAATCCTTTATTTTTTCTCCATCATGAAGTTGTTGAATTGCAGATTTCTTCTTTTCTTTTCTTCCTTCTTTCCTATGAATCGGTTAAATCTTATGACTTTCAATTCCTTTTGCTGATATATTTTGCTTTCTTCCATAGACTTAACAATCCTCTCTATCTGTGCCTGTTAGAAGCTCCATGTTCCTGACGCTTCTAATTTGTCTGTGTTTCCTGCTTGGTATAGTTTGCTTTCTTGCCATGGCATACTCATGGATCTCGGTGTTTGGTTTACTTATTCACAAGGTTGATTATCAAGCTTGCATTCAGCAATGAGTATTTTAAGAAATCCACTTCCAATACACAGCTTTTGATTCTGATATTATTTGCAAGCTTACTTAAGAGATCTGAGATTGTGTATTGAACAAGAGAAAAGATAAAGGTTGGATTTTATTTCAACTTTTAAGCTTTGAACCATGTAAGAAAATCACAGCATACCTTGAATTTGTGAAAGTTCTGCCGAAAGCCAAACTCTTCCCCTTCACAGTCCAACATAATTTGCAGCCTACTCCCAACTGTTTGTACTTCCTAAGCTTCCTTCAATCAGAAAATACATAGCCTGATTCATTTTATTGTGGATCTCAAGAGTATATTTTTGAATTTTCCTCCGAAACATCATTTCCCATTTAGTTTTTCTTACTGATTCAGGAACCACAGAAGAAGCAAACAAATTCAAAATGACCTATTTTTTGTACTGTCTGCATTAGCTGAACTCTGGTATCTGCCTTTGAAATTTTATCACTCTTTGACATGACGATTCAATAGTTCATCTTGGACTGAGGAATATTGAGATTCATAATAGAGATGACAAATTCTTGAAACAATAGTCTTTCAGTTTTTGCACTTTCTGTTTAATTTGGCTGATCTTAAAAATGCTTTCTCCAAAATCTGACGTTTCTGGAGGAAAACAGAACTCTTCCGCTCTTTAAGCCAAATTATTAAAAGATGCATCTGGATTTTGGAACTCAAATTTTTCACCCGTGCTTTAAAATCATATTATGGAATTTTATTGGCCTTGCACTTACAGATGGATAGGGCATCAATCCTTGGGGATGCAATTGATTACTTGAAAGAACTTCTGCAAAGGATTAATGACCTCCATAATGAATTGGAGTCAACTCCCCCCAGCTCTTCATTGACGCCAACCACTAGTTTTCATCCTTTGACACCGACTCCATCAGCGCTGCCCAGCCGAATCATGGACAAACTTTGCCCCGGCTCATTGCCAAGCCCAAATGGCCAACCTGCAAGGGTAAATTTTTTTATTTTTTTTTCTTATTGCCTCTGTTGGATTTTAGCATGGTTGCTGAATTAGCTTATCCTATTTTATACTTCTATGACATACAGTTTCAGTTTTTAAAATTTCCAAAAAAGGGAACACTTGGATATTGTGGGCTCTGAATAACCTATCAAGCACAATGTTGGTCTCATTTCTCATTACTTGGTTGTATGTAGTCTGTTCTCAAGTGTATATTTTAAAATGGGTGGTTCATTTTATATTACATGAGCGTTTCATCTGTTGAGTTACTATTTTGCTAAACTTATAGGTCGAGGTTAGAGTGAGAGAAGGGCGAGCTGTAAACATCCACATGTTTTGTGGCCGCAAACCAGGTCTTTTGCTCTCCACTATGAGAGCTTTGGATAACCTTGGGCTAGACATCCAGCAAGCTGTCATTAGCTGTTTCAATGGTTTTGCCATGGATATCTTCCGAGCTGAGGTACTCTTTGTCCTTTACTTCCTAATGTAGAATATACAGCTAAACTCCACATCATGTGTTGCAAGCCTTGTCTAAAATGATACCTGTTAGTTAAAAACAAAGCAAATATCATAATGTTTATGGCGATCCCATTAGTTGGTATTTATTCTCCATTAAATTGGAAGTGAAACTTTGAGGTATCTTACGCATTGATCCTTATGATTTTCCAACTTCAACCTTTTTATATAGCAAAGATTCGAGCTTGTCTGTTTGCAAATCTCTTTTAAAATCTTGGGATGTATATCATGCAAATGGCTTTATTTATATCCCATTGGATATACTCTCCCTCATGACTTCCTTCTTGCATCTGTTCGAGGGTTTACCTTCTTATTTAGATGTACACAAACTTGGATGCGATTGTTGCGTTGTATGTGTTTCATCCTTGGCTTACTGATATGTCATTTTATTTCTCAGCAATGCAAAGAAGGGCAGGACATGCATCCAGATCAAATTAAAGCAGTCCTACTGGATTCAGCTGGCTTCCATGGCGCGATGTAGTAATCAGTTGAACTTGAAGAAACGTTATGAAGCTCAGTTGCCTGGTGACGGGAAAAGTTGCTCAATTGTTGTCTTTCTGTCAATCGAAGTGGTCTTCTATGTCACCAATAGTGTTATTAGTTAGTTGCCTCTAAAGGCTGCTGTAGGGTAGGTATCATGCAGAAAAACTCACCATCAGTTTGAATTTTTGAAAGAATCAAGATTCTATTTTCTCCTGCCTTGCTTTCAGCATTTCAATAAAAATACCCATTAATTAATTAATCAAATATATACTAAAGGGGCCTGGCTTTGAAAAAACAGTGAAAACTAAGCCCATTCACTTTGGTGCAGACTTTTTATTTTTATTTTTTTTTAATATTGAATTTATTGAGTATTATATTTTGTTTTGATTTTTTTATATGAAATTTTCCGGTTTTATGATTTGGGTCACGATTTTTATGGGTTTGATTAGAAATTGAACTTTATAATTATTTTTCAATTGTTTTTTATGTCGTTATCGTAGTCTTATGACTCGAGTCGTAGTTAAGCTGATTGATTCAAGTTTTTTTTTTTAATTTTATCTTTTAATATTGGATTGATTGATTAGGCTTCATAATTTGTTTTAGTTCGTGTTTTACGAGGTTATCCCAGTCTTATGACCCGATTCATGAGTTTGATTGTTGACTCGGGTAATTTTATGTGTCCTTTTTTTAATTAAAAATTGAGCTTCATAATTTGTTTTGATTTATTTTTTATTGGGTTATTCCGCACTCATGACCCATGTTTAGTAGGTTAATCTGGATTAACTCAACTCATTTTTTTAGTTAAGTTTGGTTTTAATTTCATTTTTCAATATTAAGTTAATTGTAAATTTAATTTAATAAAAAAATTATTTGTTTTATATTTGGTTATAAGGGTGTTATAATCTAAATAACAAAATTTGTGAGATTAACCAAAGTTAATTTGAGTCAATTTAATGTGTTATTATTTTAATATTATTAAAAAAATCTTGATTTTTTTTTAAATTTTAAATTAAACTATATTTTTATTAATTGTTTGAATTATTTTTGAATATATCAGATGAACAAAATCATATAATATCAATTAATTTTTTTTCTTCTAAGACATGCATTAACAACGCTTGAATGTTATTTTATATTAAAATAAATAATCAAACCCACAACGTACATAGATTATTCAAACATTTGCTCATATAGACTTGCCATGCTTGCTCAATTTACAATACTTGGCCTCTCCTCGTATACTTGCTGAGTTCAACTCATGATTTTCTAGTCTTCATCTCTGCAGCTAGGATCATCCAACTCTGAGAATCAATGTTTATTTAAAGAGCTTTCCACTCATCCTTTTGAAACATTTTCACACTTATTCTCCATGTCTTTAGCACTGTAACAGTTCATTTGTCTTGCCAAAGCTGGTTTCCCTGATTTCTAATTTGTTTTTACACAGGCCACACAAGTCCTTTCTATGGATTTTACCGCGGAAAATAATGTAAAAGAGCCTTCACTTTCCAAGTAAAATCTTTTACCCTGTGGAATAAAAAAGAACTACAACAATTATAGCACAAGGTATTTTTAATATGTTTATAAAAAACAAGTGTCTATGGTTCTGATGAAGATGAACCATACTCACGGTAACGTTCCTGATTTGGATCTCATAATACCAGCAAGCATGGCCTATCATAAAATGAGTGTGCAACACTTTGATTTTACTTAAGAGCACGTTGAATTTCCCATCCACCATGCAAGATACTACATGAAACCATGGAAGAACAAAACCAGGTAAGCAGCAGATGCAGTCCTTGGAAGAGGAAATCCCCACTGCTTAAACCAAAATTTAAAATGGCAAGCAAGCAAAAAGTGATTCAAAGCAAGATGAGTGACAGACTCAGATTCCCAACCGTCCAATTCCTTTGATCCAATCCGATGTAAAACATCAAGTACATGCCTTGGATCAGATAAGATGACACTTCCATATCGTCAATTGGCTGCAACAAATGAAACCCAGTTTCGTTTTTGCCTTATCTTTATCATGTGGGCACCCCCTTGTTCCCCATTAATGTGAACCCCTCACCAACGGGTGCCCTGGCCCGCAACCCACATGCAGGCGACTGAAACCCCTTTATTTACTGGGTTCCCCAAGAGAAGCAGAACGGGTCACTCTTCTGTCACAACCTCCCACCAACCACTTCTTTACCTTTTTTCCACTGTATGCCTAAAATCCTGACCTCCGAGGCTCCACCACTTCTCAAGCCTACATTATAACAAACACTTGTGATAGACATCAATGTTAGAAACCAATTCTGGGAGTCCTTGCACGATAAATGATTTGCTAGGACGCTTTGAGATGGCTAGAACCACGGAACCCAACAACATGGAACATTAGGAGAAGAGGGAGCTAGACTTGCCCAAAAACCCATTAGATGATGTATAAACTTACTTACATTAAGAGGTAGGGTAAAGGTAAGGTAGTTATGTACAAGGTTCAGGATGGTTTGGTTCAGAAAAAAAGCAAGGGTATCGCTAGACATTGCGGCTATATATAAATTATGTATAACTGGACACCATACAATACTAGCTCCATAAAAGGTCCAAAATTGGATTATATCATTCTTGCATCTATTTTTTATAGCAGCAAACTTGACATCTTGAATAGTAGTAGACTGGCACCCATCTCATTCTTACCAACTGAAATAGCCATTGCACTCTCTAGCTGCCTGAACCCAAAACCTGACATAAGAACGACAGCACATAATTTTCTGTTAATATCCACATTCTAAAAATAGTTAAACGCAAGGGAAAGGGCTCTCATGGTATCTGAACAGGATTTACTGCTAAGGAATGCAAGGACAGAAATGTAAAAACTTGCTTTACACAACTAGAAAATTACCTTGAACCCGAGGAAGCCAAATCTAACAACTCAAAGGACTAGATGCTGAAGGAAGTGGCAGATGTTTGGCTTCTTTAGCATCCTCACCCTCCACGCCCGATGGATTTTCATTGACTCTTGAATTTAAAGTGCCTGGTTTAATCCTCTGTACCTCCTCTCTGGTGTAAATAACAATCTTCCTAACCATGCCGACGAATTCCCTGTTTCACACACGATGTCACCAGTTATACAAGACCACAGCAGGAAGAAACCCAGACAAATGCCTATATCTGAGTCAAAAGACAACAGACAATAAAATTATCAAACAAAATTTAAAGAGTCCTTACTGCCAGGGATCATCTCCAACAAGCATCATATCATCCTCGTCATCAGTATACACAATCAACCAATTCTTTTGGGGAGCCAGTAATTCACCATTAAATTCAAACAACCGGTCCAATTCAGCAATCAACTCATCATAGTTATTGAACCTCGTAAGATCAACGGATCTACCAAGTGCAATCCCCTGCTTGTGAACCTGAAGTAACAAAAGATGCAATTAGCTTATGAATTTTTTCTAACAGGCATATACCAAACATCTTATGTAACCAAAGAAAGATGTTTGGTGAGCAAATAGGCAAGAACCTTTGTACAACTCCTGGTTGAGCTGTTTTGTGCTTTTCCATGACTGTCCCTCATACGCATGTGGCCAACCTGGAGTGGTTTCTCGTTTTCATTTTCATCGGCCAACTTTGAACCCCTGGAGTGTTCTGACTTCTGATCTGATTCAGATGTGAGTTGGTGACTCGCAGGTTGGGTGTGACCCATCGGTTCGTTCACCATGTTTGTTGGTCCTGCTTGCTCTGGTGTGGCGGGTTTACTAATTTTCAGGGGAATACCAAATAGCTTGCAGTTTCCATCCAAAGATTTTCCGGTACTATGTTCTTGCACCAGTTTGGGTTTTGGTATTAGCTCTCTTGTATGAGCATGATTATCAAAATGAGATGGCGGGGGAGGCATCATACAGTTTCCATGAGATTGCTCGACTCTCAGACCGTGAAGCATGGGATACTCACTGAATGCACTGTATCTGATATTTTCCCTTGATTGATATGTTACATCGCTGCTGCCTTGTATTGGAACCCTAGAGTTTGACTCTGACAACTTTAGAGAGAGGCCTGGGGACATTATGGACCATGGGCTGGCAAGCAAATTGAACTGCCCTTGATCTGACAAGTGTTTCTTCATTGGATTAGCGCCCCCAGCAGTTTGGTCAACAAACGGAGCACCAAACCCATGGGATGAATCAGCATTTGCCCCAAAGCCAGATAGCAAATCTGTGTAGGTCGGTTCCTGTCTGGCAGAGGATATCCACCACTCTGATCCAAATCTTCTTGAAGATGATAACACATCAATCTTCTCATCGTCTGCTGAGGGTGGCCACAAAACAGACTTTTCAGCAACATCAGACTCGTTGCCCTCTTCGAAATTGCCTCTCAAGGTCGAGAACTCTTGACCTCGCAGGACCCTTGAAAATCCACTTGCTGATGAAGGGTCTGCAGTTACTTTGGATGAACCTGCACATTAATAGTCAAGAGACTTAAATATCATTTTAACTACTTAAATTATCTACAGACATCATCAATTAACGACAGAACCAACCTTCTCTGGTAAGAACAGAGGAGTCGGGAGATGAAGGCACCATGTTTGCTCGGGGCCTTTTTGGCCTGGGCATTGGAAGAGGATTTAGTGCAGGAGGTGCAAGAGCAGGCTCTATTTTCCATGGTGAAACTCTATCTGGTCGAGGTATTGTAGAAGTTTCATCCCATCTCACCTGGTAGGAACATAAAACACTGTTTAGCACTCTAAATGAAAGTGCTACCTGCCATCATATATACTACAATACTACCTTAAGGCACCTCCATTTAGAATCCTTCCACCTACTGGGATCAGCATCTTCAATTCCGACAATAGTGCCAGTAAATCTACAACAGAAAATCATGAACCACCAAAATGTTACGTTTTCCATGGACACAAACATCCAATAATCCTACAAAGCTTAAATCACAGACAAGAAATTGCCAGGGTACATCAAACTTCCAAATAACAGGTAGCTTTCAGCACAAAACCTGAAAGCAAGCAGCAGTCATACCTTTGCTCAGGAGCTTCTTCTCCTTCAAATCTCATTTTAAACCTCATCCCTATGGAATAATTACTCTTGACAGACTCCATGTATTGATCAAATGGGACAATGAACTCAGCAGGACTTGTCCTGTAGCAAGACAATTAGAATAATTAAGGTTACCAACTGAAGGCAAGAAATTAATCGCTCGATTGTACATTTTAATATTTAGATATGATAGATGTATTCCCCTTATTTTTGTTTACCAGAATAAGTTACAAAAACAAGACCATTCCACTTCAAGGAACCAGGCCATGCTAATCAACAATCAAATCCCATGATGAACAAAAATCAAAATCAAGGAAAATCAAAACATGTACAAATTTGCATATCAAAAACTCATAAATAAATTACTCTACCAGTTCATTTGTTCTCGACACAAGTTAGTAATAAACCACTCACCTTGGCTTGTAATAAACAGTGAACATTGTCCCTGTTGAAACAGCATGCCATGCGGTAGCAAGAACACCAAGATGCATGCTGTGGCTGGATATGACCGATGATGGAACATTACTCTGCTGTCTCATTGCACGTCTAACACCAACTCGAAGTTCTCCATTCTCACCTCTATAAAATGCAAAATACACATTTTATTCCACTCAGACAGTCAAAATTAAATTAGAACATCAAATCTAATGGGTATAACAAGGAAAGCAGACCTCAGAAATATAAAGGCATCACCAGCAACAAGCCTTTTAGAGCTAACAAACACACTCCATCCACTCTGAAGCAAGTGCCTCCGTGGTTGACCTGGCATTAAAATCATTTTGTGTATCAAGCAACTGGTGGCTTAAATGCTATAACAACAATCCATGCCTTGAAAGTTGAAACTAAATGCATTAAAGCTTTATGGCAGCAAGTTGACATCATCATCGCAACAATGGAGATATTATACTAAAAGGGGTCTCGATACATTCACAAATAGGTGGGAAAGGTTTGAATATGTTCCCACCACAGGTGTATTAGAGGAAATAACAGGGTCATTGAGTATAAGATGATTACCCCGAAAAATGTGCCTGAATCGCCATTCACTTCCATGCAAATCCTTGGCAACCAATTCCTGTGTTGGAGGCTGCCTTGACATATCCTGTAATTCAGCAAGTATTAAACATCCACACTTACAACTTAAGTCCTAATTCAACAAGAAGGCCCACAGGTAAACCCCAGGTAGAAGCTGTAAAAACCCACCAATGGTGGAAGACATTCATCTGCATGTCGTCTAAGAACTGAAAAACCGCCATGAGTACTGGTATCCGAAGCAGTCAGGGTTTTACAAAATGAATGTACATGAAATCGCGGTGGTGGAGGTGGAGGAGGCTCCTTCTCCGATGCATTCTCATCTTGCTGACATTAAAGAATCCATGGAAAAAAAATCAGAATTTCTATTCCAATCCCGAACGCTACATAATCACAAATCAACAGCGAATACTTACGTTGTGCAAAGGAAGTAGAGTCACTTGTGCAAACACCTCATCAGTATCCGGTTCAGCCTGTGATAATTCACAAATTAATCGCATAAGCAAACCACCAGACACGCAAAACCCTAAAAAACCCAACACGAACTAATAAGCAGATTTCGCATACCTTCAATTGAACATTAACCACACGACACAAGATCTTCGGTGGAAGATCGTACAACGGCATCTGCTGGTCTGCTACCTGATTCGTCGATGCCTCCACCTACACCCATTTCACAACCCAATCACACCAAAAATCCAACAACAAAACCTTCAAAAGTCCAGAAAACAAACTAAACCCGCAAAAATGATTGCTGAATTATAGCTAAAAAATCTCAAAGAAAAAGGCAAAAAAGATACAGCTAGAACAAAACAAAACCAAACCTGCTCTAGATGTCCTTGAGGGAAATAAAACACATGATCTCCTTCGCGAGGTACAGTCACTAGAGGACCAGCGCAAGCATGCCATAGCTCATTATACAACGCAGTCTCAGCATCTACAACAGCACAAAACAAACTCAAAATCCAAAAGAGAAATCCACAAAAAAAATCACTTCAAACATCCACTGAAGCGTGAATTGTACCTCTAGCTGAGCTTGGATGGGTGGAATGACCTTTTTGCCCTTCCATAGCTTCACTGTAACCAGAAGAGAAGCTCTCTCCTCCTCCTTTAATGTTTCCACTGTTAGCTTTTGCTGAAATCTCTGAGGAAGCCATAAAATTATCACAATCTTTCCTTCTCTTACTTTAGATCTCTTCTTAAAACAGAATAATTAACTTAATTTCACAAATAATCCAACTCTAATCAACCATTTCTCCACTTTCTCTCTCTAAAACACAATTAATCTTCACAGTTACATACGCCAACACCATAAAACTACTACTCTCTCATTTCTCCATAAAATTTCCTCGTTTAAGCTTCAATTTCGCTCTTCACTTCTCTCTATCTCTGCAATTCTAGCTCTCTCTCTCTCTATGTTTCTCTCTCTCTCTTCTTTGTGTGCGTTTTCTTTTTTGTGTGTTGTTTGTGGAGGAAGAGAGACTTTAACCATCTCTGGTCAAAACAGAGTTGCAATCATTTCAACTGCAGTCAAATGTTAACCAGTCTTATTACCGGCATTAGCCGGTCACCTGTATTTTCTTATTATTTTTCTTAACATTCAGTATATACTACTTGTCTCTATCAAAAGAATGCCAACGCTTTGGGAATGCATTTGCAAATACTTTCATTTTTAAAGGAATTATTTTATATGGGTTGATATGCTGATAAATAATAGACTTAGAGTGTTTTTATTTATTTTATTTGTAATATTTTGGGAGGTTTGTATATTTTCGTTATTGTTTGAATTTTAGTTTAGAAACTATTATCTAAAAATATAAAATTTATTTTACTAAATAAAGTAAAATAAAATCTAAAACCCTTCATTTTATAGATTTTAAGATTATTTAGTATTGTAATAATTTTTATTTTTTATATGATTATTAAAAAAAACTATTTGGCTAATCAAATAACTTCTTCTTTTTACACTATAGTAATGTTTGATATTGTGATAGTGGTTGTTTTTTAAATTATTTTTTACTTGAAAATATATTAAAATAATATTTTTTAAAAAAAAATTAAAATTTATTTTTAATATCAGTACATCAAAACGATTTAAAAACACATACAAAAAAAATAATTTAAGGTAAAAAAATAAATAGGAGATATCTCATACATAATTATCCTTCAAATCTTTATTTTTAAAAGCTAAAATAACTTATTTTTTATTTATAAAAACCTATGTTTTTATTTTTATTAATGTAAAAAAATTTACAGCAATTTTAATGAAAAATATATTTTTTAAAAAAACATTAAAAGAAAAAAACGTTGTTGTTTCCAAGCGTGGACACGAGGAGATTCGAAAGGTTGTCTTGTTTATTACCGGATAAGAGATGGTAATAATTTTAATACAAAAAAAAAAGGCGGTTGTTTATTATTTGCTTGGAGCTAACGGAGTTGACTTGACGTTAAGCCGTGTCAATATATGATAGGTGCTTCCCAGCTAACGGCGTTTGTTATAATGGAAAAGCTGTTCAGATTTTATGGGGAAGTGGTTTTGCCGTGCTATTAACAGGCAGGTTTGGATGGAAGTGAAATGGGAGGGGTGTGTAGTTTAACTTCAATGGCGCACGTTAGCAATGTCTCTATCTATTGAACTGTCTTCTTTAATCTTACTGCATTTTCTCTAGCTGTTTCGCCAGGTGCTGTCGTGCGCCATGGGTTGTAGGGTACCGCAATTATGAAGAGCCATGGTCACCCATACTATCTCGTACGATTATTTCCTCGTGAGAAATCTGATTTTATCGTGGTAAACATAACTAGAGATTCGATCTCTTACTTTATTGATGACAAGGACTTTATACGATAATGTTTGTTTTCATGAAATTGAGGTGGCTACTTTTGCTATTTTTGGTAATGTTTACAGTCATCTTTACATATTTTGAGCTAAGATAAAGCTATAAAGCCAGGCTTTATTCGATTTCTTGCTCCATTTCCTAAAAGATCAAAGGCAAAACCTACAGCTGGTGCCTGGTGATCAGCACTAACCTATGATCAAGACAAAAACATTGTTTTCCACTAACAAAAAAATTGTTTCTTGAGGTACAGAGAAGGCTATGAAACCAAGAAAAAAAATGGTTTCGAAATTTTATTTTGCGTGATGGAGAAATGAAGGGAAAATTTGAATTTTTATATGGGCCATGCTCACCATGCCAGACATGTCCCATTTCAAATAGACATTTATATAATCTAATACATGCTTTGCATCGCCAATTAGCCCTATAGTAAACATTTGATCATTGCTTTTTTAAAAAAAAATTGAGTAGCAAATGGTGCGTCCATGTTGTCTTTGCAGAAACTAATGACCATTTAATTTGCTTTTTATAGTAATTATGTGCAAATTAGGAGGTATGAGATATTTGTGGAGACCTAGAAAGTTATTTGAGAGTGGAGACCTAATTTCTTCGTTCACTTAGGGCCTTCCATTTTTAAAGACAAACAGGAAAATTTATCTTGAAAATGAATAATAGCTTGAAAAGTTTACATTTATTTTATAGTTTTGTTTTAAATAATCACTTCTTCTTCGCATTGAATGAATATTGGATTGTGTAACATTCTTGCTACACATCATAAGATAATTATATGGAGAGAAATTTAGGCACGGATATTTTCTTGTTAATTTATTGAACTTAAAATTAATTTAAATATATATTTGATAATGTAATATAAGATGTTTTTTAAAAATATTTTTTAATTGAAAATATATCAATATAATATTTTTTATTTTTAAAATCACCACGGCAAAATCATAAAAAAAAACTAAAACATCTATTTAATATTTAAAAAAAAACAAAAATAATTTGAAAAACAAAAACCACCCTAATCTCAAACATGCACTAAAATCTCATGTTATGCTTTTTTATATATCTATATATACACAAATACATATAGGTGTATAAGAGACAAGCTTACAAGTAACATTATAGCAAGTTTATATATGATGATAAATTCTGTTGTTCCAAATAAATCTCAATTAGATATATTTTACTTTTATATTTATATCAAATGCCTCGTCCTAGTGAATGAAAAATAAATTTCACGCAATAAAAGACACCTTTTGCTATATTAAACGAGTCTCCATCAAGTAGGTACTTGGGAGGAATACATTTGATAGAAATATTTGTTTTTTTATATTCTTCCAGGTCATCAAAACATTATTTGAGAAATTAAAATACATTTTTCTTGAAATATAAAAAAGTACATACTTGATTTATTTTAAATGCAAAGGCGTTGCCAAATTACCTCATAAGTAAGGTAGTGACTATCAAGGAGTTAAATAAACATCATTTAAAAAAAAACAATTCAAGTTTTTAATGTATTTAGTATCAATACTTTTGACTTTTTTTTTGGAAAAGTTTAATGGATGAAAAAAAGAATATTTTAATATTCTAGTTTTTTTTATAGATATGTAGAAATGATATTTCTCCTATAAAAATATATTTTGACTATTCCATTGGAGCTACAAAACAACACATGGAAGAAAAGTAAAAGAAATAGTTTTTTTTTTCTCATACATTGAAGATGCTCCAAGCATAAAATAAATTTTGAATGATTCATATACATATATACGACCTTTCTATATATATATATATATATATATATATATATATATATATATATATATATAAAAAAAAAAAAAAAAAAAATTCATAACCACAAGCGTGTAAAAGACAATCTCACCGACGTCGTTACGTGATGTTTATATCATAAACGACAAATTTTGTAGCCCTAGAAGAATCTTGATTAAATGTACTTTAATTTAAATTAAAACCAGATACCTCATCAATTTTATAATTAGTATTAATAAACAATGAAAATCGTATTATAGACAGCAAATCTCGTTGCATAAAAAAAAATCTTCAATAAAAAGTTTTTTTTTTACAAGAATCATTCTAGTTAATTTTGTAATGCCAAAACAGCCTCTCTAACGCACAAAAAGGTTTCATGTAATAAATTATGATTTTTTTTACACCAAAACGAGTTATGAGAAATTTTATTTTATTAAAACGAAACTTAAATGGAAAAGGAAAACTTTATTATTATTATTATTTTTTTTTTTTTGGACAATGAAGGTTTTTTAGTTGAAGGAGCTGCCCTTGTTAAGGGTATGACCTGGATAGAGATATGTTTTTTTTTTAATTTTTTTAATTTTTTAATTATTTTGATATGCTAATATAAAAAATAAATATTAAAAAAATACTATTTTAATATAAAACAACCATAATTACATTTACAAATATTCAATATAACAAAAAAAAAAAAACTAGATATTCTAGACAAGTTGAAGTTTTTATCTGACCAATTAATTTAATGGATAATATTTTTTAATTAAAAATATATTTAAATAGTATATTTTAAGATTTTTGATATTAATATATTAAAATAACTTATTAATATTTTTTTAAAAAAATAATTAAAAAAAAAAAAGGCAGGTACAACAACAAAACGAGTCAGGTATAAATGAGTTCCTTTGACAACACACCATTACATTAGAGACGAGAAGAGCAAAAACGGGTGCCGAGAAAATGAAGGGCAAGTTCACGTGATGGTCCAAGCAGGCAGCAGGGGGGGAAGAGCAGGTGATGGAAGTCAGTGGGCCCCACATGTATTGTCTATTAGCAGTTGTGTATGGTCTAAAGCAACAAAGGGATGAATCTTTGTCCTGAAAAGTTTTTATATCTCCAAAAGAAAAATCTTTTTAACATTCTCTCATTCTATTTTATTTACCCTATCCTCTGCCACCACTGTTGCTCTAGCCCTATCGCACACGCACACGTTCTGCAAGGTCATTGGTGCTTTATTCCTCGCCCTTTGTCTCGTCCAAGGAGAAACTTTGCTACGTTAATGTCACCCGGTTTTCGTAAAAATATTAAATTAATATTTTTTCAAGTATTTTTAATATATTAATATAAAAAAATATTTTTTTATTGGTTGAGATATCGACTCCCCTCATTACGAACAGAGACCATACATGATCCCCCATGTCATTTTTCGGGTAGCACAGATATAAAGAAATAAACATTGAATTCATGAATTCTATTTTATTAAAATTATTATACACACCAGCCATTAATTTATATATTTTCCAGTCAATATGTCAAATTATCAATTATTATATTGACTAATATATTAGCATAATTCAGCAATAAGGGCATTTTGGAAATTTAAAACACATGTTTTAATTTTAGACGGAATGTTTTCGAAGCTCTGACATGTAGCTTGGATGGAGGGGAAAGAGATACTATATGAATTAATTATGCAAGGTTTCGTTTTATTTTTTTATTTTTACAACACACGCCTCGAGACCAAAAAACAATAGAATATAAATATTTCGAATTCCCGTCTTCTTGTTTACAAGAGGGGAAAACTAAAATAAATTAAAGTAATAGATACCAAAAATCGTTTTATAACTTAACCAAGAGCATGGCAAGGGTAATAGAATGGGAGTGTCAACTATTTTTTTCAATAAATAAAATTAATATTGTTTTGATATTTTTTAAAAATTAATAAATTTTTAACCGGGTTTAGATCAAGTTTAAGCAAATTAACTAAATCATGGATCAAATCAAATATATTCAATCATTTTTTTTTTCAATTCAAACCTGTCCAGGCCTACGCTAGTAGTTTAGATTTAATTTTTTTTTTACAAAAAGTAGAGAAAACCACAAAATTATTAAAATAATGAAAATTAAAACATCATAAATGAAGGGAAATTAACATGCCAAATCATATTATTATTTTTTTGTATTTTTTTAATATTAAAATAGTTGGAGAAATTTACCCCACTCTCTAAGTGAAAAGATTTTCACCCCCTTGTTTTATTTTTTTGTGGGAAATTTAAAAGATTTTTCTTCCATTTTTTACAGAAGAAGGACCGTCTTTCCTCTCCATTTCTCCCCAAAACAAGCACACACCCTTGTGTACGACGCTTGTTAGGAAAATGTTGCTTATGTCGAGCTTGCCGCAACCATGTTTGGTAGAGAATGTGTCTTCGTATCTCTTAACAAATCTAATACGGCAAGATATGATTGATTAATTATCCATTACAAGATGTGATCATTTCAGAGTTGAGTTGTGTTTTTATTATTTTAAAATACTTTTCAAAACTTAACCTCCAATCCACTTCCCTCCATGCTTTTGGAATACTCTCTTGACCAAATCGTTGTTTTTTTAAAAATTACTTTCAATATTAATATATAAATAATTTAATAATATAAAAAAATTAAAATTTCATAAAACACCATTTAAAATATAATCTTAGTCTTTTCCCGTTTATTTTTGTGTTTCAAAAATATTTTTAAAAAAATTTAAATTTTATTTTATTTTTTTATTTACTTTAATTTAATATTTTTTGGTGTTTTCAAATTATTTTAATGCGCTAATATAAAAAATAATTTTTAAAAAATAAAAAAACATCATTTTGATGTATTTCTGAATGGAAAATACTTTAAAAAACAATCACAATCACGGTCAAACAGGCTTTTCATAAATCAATTATCAAAGTGAAACCCACAAACTTTATTTTCACACTCCTGTATACTCGTTTGTATCTCTATAAATTGATTTTTCAAACAAATCATCAATCTAGCTTAGAACTTGCAAATCCCTTAATCTCACTAAAGACACAACCTATGTCAAATCTTTACCAAATTAGGGGATTGTTGAAACCTATCATTCAACTTTTGAACCTGACTTCCAAGAACTAAAAAGAAAGACAACAAGGGTAAATATTTCCTAGACAAAAAATGGTTCGAAAACACTATATATTAAATCAAGAAAATAAAAACATTAATTATGGCGTACGAGACCGAGACTCGTAGACATTGTAGCATGCTTGTGCATGTCAAGATCAAGCCAGCCAGCCAGCCGTACATGATGGGCAATCCGAAGATACAACCAACGGTATCCTAACGCAACTGTATATATAATTTCTTTCACAGGCGGGCTAGATTCTAGATTCTACCCTTTAATTCAAGGTTACCTGTGAAATTAAAGAATATGAACATAATTTATACTCCTGGAAAGTTCAAGTTACATTATATTTCACCGCAGACTTTGCATCCATGCATAAAAATAGCTCGAACTGCGTGTGTGTGTGTGTGTGTATAATTCCACAAACACCAATTATTTTGCAGTTTACAAACTTGTCAAGTGGTCTGGAACTCCACTGAGTTAAAAAGCTCTGTCCAGATACAAAGATTGATATGATCATTTAAATTGATCGTGGGTGTCCAAAGCATTGACAGTGGACCGGCTTTCAAAGAGAGAAACAGGGGCAAATAATCAATTACTATTCCTTTGATGTTTTGTTTTTGGACCAACCCCCGTGACGTCAGAAGCTTCCTTTTTTAAAAAAAAAAATATGTATTTTTGTCTGATAATATGCATGTTTATTTATTATTTATCTCATGATAAAGTTATCATCAAGCTAATTTTCATACCTTTTTTTTTTAAGTGGAAAATTTGCCTGACTCGGTCCATGATGATTAATATGGCAACACCCTAAAATTAATGCTCTAAGATCCGCACATTAAACCAATAATATGGAGTTATAAATTGATTAAGACATGAGGATATCGATCGAGCCATCCAATCCTTCGGTATGTCTTGTTTTCGTATTAAAAAAATTTAATTATTATCTCTCTCTCAGTACTGCAGCGTATTATATTTTTTTAAAAAAAATATATCAAAATAATTTTTTATTTTTTTTAATATTAATATATTAAAACTATTAAAAAAATAACAATCAAATATTTTTTAAAACACGGTTACAAACACAACATAAACAGTGCTATAATATAAATTTTGATTTTTTCTTCTGCTAAACTTTTTTATATCTCTAGATTATTTTAATATGGTATTATCAAAAATAAATTTTAAAAAATATAATTACTTAGATTCATTTTTTAAAAAATAATAATTTAAAAAATAATCACATCACCAATATCAAACAACACGACTTAATATATACTATTTAAGAAGAAATCATTAGCTTTCAAGTTGCAACCTCAATATGATATTCTTGAATCCGGATGATTTATGCCCGCATGGTCAGAAAGGGACGGCGCTACGTCCATGATAGAGAGCATTTTGCATCCACTCACACGAAAGATGTTTGTTTAAAACCCACAGGATCGCGTAGTTGTATCAAAGATTACTGACAATTATTATTAAGTATTAGCCAAGGAAAAAGATGATATCGAGATAGAATATATCAAAATATTCAATTCAAATTTAATACTGCTAATTATTCATGTCTTTCTTGCCACCTTTTAGGCTTTGAATTACATAGTGGGAATTTGGATAATTCTCCACCTCCCATAATCTCTTTGTTTATACAAAATTCTATCTCATATCATGTGATGCCAAGTAATTTTACCGACTACACAAGCTAGCGAATAACTTTTATAGAGAAATTTGGCCAGTCAATATATATTTGTTTTGCATTAAATATAAGAAAACAATTCTGGTTTTTTATTTATTTTTGTTTTGCATAAGACGTCGACCCACACTTAAAGTTTTAGACAGTTAATAAATTTAATTATTCATTGAATTATAAAATTACTAACTTATAATATTAATTATCGTTATTACTTCAATTAAAAAAAATAGTATCTTGTGTAAAATAAAAGGCTTAACTTAATGCGGCGCCCCCCTCTCTATATATGAATATGACAACACATAAATGATAATGTAGACCATATCATGAAGAATAACTCGATACAAGATAATTACAATATTTTCTATAAGATAACGCATTTCATAGCACACCTTCTCAAACTAAAAGTAGGGTGCCTACATAAACCTTGACTGTAAATGAATTAAAAAAAGTGAGACAACAACTTAGTAAGAACATTAACGAGTTGGTCCTTTGAGGATACGAAGCGAATCTGAATATCCTTTTTGACCACTCTATCCTAAATAAAGTGATACTCAACCTTGCTACGAGCATGAAAAATTAGATTAACAGATAAATGAATAGCATCCAAGTTGTTACACCAAATAATAATGACATAACTAGGACATAAACATAAATCTAACAAGAGATAGCGAAGCCAAAGAACTTCAGCAGTGTCATTAGCTAAAGTTTTATACTCAACTTTAATGGATAAGCGAGCAACAATTAACAACTTATTAAATTTCCATGAAATGAGAGTGGTGTCAAAAAAGACAAGGTAAGTCTCGGTAAACTTATAATCATCCCAATCAGCATTAGTAAAGCCATGAAGAGATAATGAAGAACCACAATTAATGCGTAAGCCAAAAGAAGTCGTACCTTTCAAATATCATAATATGCATTTAACAACAACCCATACTACACACAAAAAACTAATTTTACACCAAATTTTTTCAACCATTAGATTATTACTTCAATTCAAAAAAATAAAATAAAATAGTATCTTTTGTAAAATAGAAGGCTTAACTTAATGTGGTGGCCTCTCTCTCTCTCTCTCTCTCTATATATATATATATATATATATATATATATATATATATATAAAAACATATAAATTATAATATATATAATATTATAAATAATAACTCGATATAAGATAATTATAATATTTTCTATAAGATAACGCATTTCATAGCATACCTTCTCAAACTGAAAGTGGGGTGCTCATATAAAGTTTGGACTGTAAATGAGTAAAAGAAGAGTGAGACAACAATTTAGTAAGCACACACACAACATACAAAAAACTATATACAAAATAATTACAATATTTTCTATAAGATAAAACATTTCATAATAACTTCATTAACATCTTCTTTGTCACTTTTATTATTAACACTATTCAACTTTCATCATTGATAAATTTATATAGCTATGTCACTATAGGATTATCCTCTTATCTCTGCCATACAATTATGACCACCACAACCACCACCAACTCACCGCCACCACCTTATATCTCTTTATTATTATTATTTTTTTATTTTACCTAATAATATTTTCCATATCCTTCCCAGATATTATAGAAATTTTTCCATACAAAATCTCTTACGTATAAAACAATATTTTGACGCAAAACAAAAGTATCCTCTCCTCTTCTCCCCGTGCCTGTCCACTTAACCCTTGACGCGTGGACTTAATTAACTAATCTAATAAATTGAAAAGACATTTATGTGCCTACTTATGCAACTAGCTAGTAACTAGTATCGAATTAATTCAACAGACCCCTCACACCCTAGCCGAGGTCTTCCATTTCATCACAATTTACCAACTCCTGGTTTCAATCTTGTGCTATAAGTTGGGGTCGGTGGTGGAATGGAATGAAAGAAAGTCTGCTTGACTCGCAGGCGAGACTTGAATGAGAGAGGGAATCCAGAAAAAAAAAAAAAAAAAAGCCCACCCATTAAAAAAAGGAAAAAAAAAAAGAAAAAGAGATTTAAGAACCAACCCTAAATGGGACCGACAAAATGTCTTCAGTTCAGTTTACACTAATCGAAGTTAGTGGGCCCCCTCTAACTCTGCCTCCTCTCATCTAGCAATTTGGACAATCCCTTAATCCCTCCTTTCTTGACCCCTAACCCGCAGACCATAACCCATGTCTCCCTCTCCTTCCCTACCCTTTTAAAATCGAGACCTGCCCTTAATTATTAATATTTCTTTTCTTTTTCTTGGTTACGGATGTTTCATGGAAAATAATTTTTTAAATATTACTTTTTTTAATTTTTTTTGTGCTTGTTAAAAGATTTATTAATAAAAAATACTTTTCAGTAAAAAAAATAAAATTGACCTGGTTTTTTTAAATATATTTTTCTTTAATTCTGGACAGAAAATATTTTCTGAAAATTATGAAAATTTTAAAAAATATCTTATTATTTATTTATTATATTGAATTTATTCCTCGATCTTTTGATTGTATATATTTTATTTTGAATAGGTTTTTTTTTTGTTTGTTTCAATTTCATCCATTAAATTTGGTTTGATTTAATATTTATATCAGTTTTGATCTTTACTGTTTTTTATAAACTAGATTTTGTTTCTATTTTTTTATTGCTATTTTTTTTATTAATAATTTATGAAATTAGATTTTCTTTTAATTTTATTCTTTTCAACTTTTTTATCTGTCTGATGTAGTCTCTATTCTTTTAATTGTTATTTTTTATTTAAAATAATTTATAAAATTATATATATATTTTTTAATTTCATTATTTTTTAAATTTTTATCTGTTATATTTAATCCTTATTGTCTTAATAAACTTGAAAAAAAATTTAAAAAATTGATAATTTATTTTTCATGACGGAACTAAACTTTGAAAAATATTTTTTAATTTATTTTCCATAACATTATGTTAGCATTTTATAAAATAAAACCACTTTTGAACAAATAATCAAAAACAAGAACTTTAGCATCATCCAATGTGAGGCACCGTTTTGGAACTTGGTGCAAATCATGTTTCATTAAATTTTGATTTTTTTTAAATTAATATTTTTTAGTTTTTTATATTGTTTTGATGTGCCAATATCAAAAATAATTTTTAAGAGATAAAAAAAATATTATTTTGATACATTTTCAAATAAAAAATACTTTAAAAAACAATCACAACTACACTCTCAATCAGTTTCTTATCATCACCCAGCAGTAGCATTTTAATCTCCCCGTATAAAAATTCATTATTTAATATTAAAAGAGGAATAATTCAATCTCGAATTAGTTTTTTTTTTCTTCTAGAAAGCAGCTAAAGGGGGGCAAGGGATGCCCTCGGCTCCTTTGAAGTTTATTTTTTTTTTTTTTTAAATCCAGAACCTCCTATTTCTTCTCAGAAACTTTTCAAACAATCCTTACGTCAAAATTCTACATTCTCACCATCCACGTACACAGAAGTCTGATTCATTCCTGTCTGAATGTATACAGCCATTAAATCAATACCCACGAGGAATCTACTCATATAAATACAATGGTCAATAAATTTCTAGAAAATTAATTTACTGTTTGTGCAAAATAATATTTTTATATTTAATTGAAATTTTATTAAACTTGATCAACCCACCCCTCTAACTTAGAAAATGTAAAAAAAAGCTAGTCAAGAACTGACCCGATCCAAAAAAAAAAATATTAACTTGATTAATTAGATTAAACCATCCAATTATTTTTTTTAATTTTTGATGTTAACATATGAATACTATTAAAACACATTTTTAAAAAATAATTTTCACACGTTTAATTGCGTCTGCTTTTTTTTTTTTTTTTTTTAAGGTGGTCAATTCAAACTTTTGCAATGAAGCTAAGTGCATGGGTAGTTTCTTGCCACGTTTACATATAGTCCAAAAGGGGGCCACGTGGGTATGATCTGGACGGTTTTGGTTACGTCCTGTCACGCAGGTTTCGTAACCGTTGTTAAGTGAAGATAAGAGCGTTACGGGGTGATGTCATTATACGGTATGAGCGGCATCATTCATAAAACTGTGGACGAATTAACTTTAATTAATGAATGATTATCTTCTCCATAAACATCATTATTTCACTAATGGGGACATCTTGGTGGACGTGATCAATGCTTAGAATTCAAATGCACATGGTGTTGCTATTAATAGTTAATAATTAATTCTAGGCGATCAAATGACTAAATTTTTAAAAACATGCAGGCCAGTTGCATCAATTTCATATATAATATAATAGAATATAATATATAATAATTAATGTGATCGGAAATATAATAGAATTTACGGTCCAATCTCACTCATAAAAATTAATTTTTCTTGTTATTTTTAATCCAAACATTAAAACAATTTAATTTTACCAATTCACAACTCAATTTCTAGCCATTCTCATGTTGACACGGCAAGATGTAAAGAAAAACACAAAGTGGCAGTAAAATTCAATGATGTAACTTTAACCTTTAAACTTTCAATAAGGGATTCATAACAAAATTGCAAAAAATAAATAATTAATGACAATGAAATGGAAAATAATAACTTTTGATCAAGGAAGTAAAGAATAATGACAATAATGGCGGCAATCCTCATTGGCGTGAGGAAAAGTAAACCTCAAAAAAAGAAGACAGGTGGGGTGTTAGGCGTGAGGGCGACGGGGTGGCACAGGGAATGATGTAGAGTGGCCGGAGGACAGGAACACTGATAATCCTTATTAAGTTAATTAATTTAATAATTTGTAGTTAATCTTGAGTGATCAGGAGGTAAGCTATGGAGGCTGGCACGTCTGCTTTACATTTTTAGGAAAACAAAATGAGATATTTATTTGCATAAATACTTTTGTTTTTTTGGTGGGTGGATTGGTGGGGAAAGAGTGAGACCAGGTCATAAAGACGAAGAAAATTCCACAAATATGGACCCCCATGTAAATATCATGGCCCCTCCATGTGTGATATTTCTTGGCTATGGACCGCCTTTATTTTTACTGGGACACGAGAAAAGCTAGCTGCCTTTGGTGAATGATCTGGGAAATTCCTGGTAAGTTCATTGCTAAGACTTCCATGGATTTTGTTCATTTTCTCGATGAGTAACTTTTTGTTGTTTTGTGTTTTTATACCAGCTCACCTTTGTTTATTGATTTAGTGTGTGATTTGTATTGCTATGTATAGTTTTTTTTAACTGAAAATATATTAAAAATATTTTTTTATAATTAACACATCAAAACCATTAAAAAACATAAAAAAAATCAATTTAATAATTTTTAATGCGAAAAGTAATAAAAAACTACCCTATATATACTCAAGTAATGTGTCTCGCATTCATGCAGACCACGGAAATATGAAATTCGATTTTTGTTTTTTGCAATCAATTTTGTCCTAGAGGATGGATAGATAAATGGATAATATTGTCGTTGAAATTTCTGAGAGTCCAGACGAGTAATGAAATGCACGTATCTGCTGGGGTTGAAATTTCTCAAGTGTGAAGGGTGCTAATTAATGTGTCAAATATCAATAGATACACAAAAAGTATTTTCGATTCTAGACTTTTTTGAGATATTTTGGATTAAATTTAACTAAGTTAAATTAAATCATGGATCTACCCGCTAGGTTATTAAAGTTTTAATTGAGTTAATATTAAAATTAATTAAAATTAAAATTTAATTCAAGTTAGATTCATGATTATGTATTTATCGAGTCAATTCACCGAACTAAATAAGATGTTTGATTGATAAGACTTATATTTCGACGATACTTTGTAAAACGGAAGGTGGAAACCCTAGCTAGGATCATGGGTTTGTAACTAGGAATAAAACAATGATGGGCAATGATGGAAGGAAGATGCTTCTTTGGATTTACACAAAGAAACATGGAAATATATACCACACCAACCATTTGAAGTAAGTTTTTTTTAACGAAAGATGGGAGAATACAGGGGTCATGAGTTGGTGCCGAGTCTTGACTCGTTGTCATCAACCATGATGGTAATTGAAGCTCGAGTTCTGACTCAGGGGAGGGCATGCAGTCACTTCATGGGGGAACTGTGCGTAGGGACTGCCCACTTAACTGTAGACTGTCTTCTATGATCATTTGGTGTCCCAACGCTTTCCACATTCTCAATCCGACACCTTGTTTCGTGAACTTTCAAGCAACTTGCCGAGGATTGTCAGCTGTCGCCGAGTATTTTATTGCATCCGTTCAAATACCATTAAATAATCCAGCACACAATATATTTTATATATCCCCAAGTAGAAGCTTTCTTCGTTTTTATAAATTAGTTCTGGAAACCAAAACATAATTGGAACTTCAGTAACTTGTATATGAAGTTAAGAGCTTATGAGGCTAGGAAAAATCTTCGGAGAAAGATTTGGGACGCTTTATATGGACATATATAACTGGATTTGAAGGATTTGATCGGCTCAGCAACACCCGTAAACAAAACATCCTGATATTTAAATTAATGTAGTGTTTATGCAGGTGAAAAGAAAAATAAAATGTATTATATAAGCTTAAATATTCCTAAAAACTTATTTAAGTCTAATATTAGATTTGTTTTGTATAGAAAGATAATTAAACTCTAGAGAGATGGAGCTTTGTTTATATAATTTTTTTAAAATAAATATCTTAAATATTTAATATAAATATCTAGGATATTTATAGAAATATTTATTAATTAAGGTGTGTGCATTATATAAAATATTTGTATAGTTTTTTTATTAATTAAGGTATCAAATATCTTAATAGATGGGTAAGAATAAAATCCTGTTGTATGTGGGAAGAGAGCATGAGATGTTTAGGAACCTAACATGTAAATTTTCTGCCTGGTTAACCTCGTTTAAAGGAGACAAAAGTGTTGAAATATAATGATCATTTCATGGAAAGAGGGTTAATCAATCAATATTAATTACCATCATTAACAGCTAAAAATTACCACCTTTTTTGTGTTAATTCGATCAGCATTGCCATGATTGTTGCATTATTAGCTGTTATCGACTATTCCTTGTTAGCTCTTCAAGGAATTGTCTGCCATCACCATTAATAAATCCTGGTAGTGGGCAGCCTAACTCGAGCCACGAGGTAAAAAGTACAAAATTCACCCACCTAGCTAGCCAAGACACTGCGCATGGACACCGTGCAAGCTTTTACAATGAAATTATTTATGAAATTCACCGCCCTCGCTACGCGAGCCGAGGTGGGCATGCACTAGCTAGCTAGCTAGCTAGTGCCCGCCAAGGGAAAACGGGAGGGTAATTAATTTGTGTTAGTTTCTAGATTAAGAAAATCAAACTGTCAAACCTCGTGATTAACAACACTGTAAATAATTAATGTATGGTGCTGGAACTCCTAAACACTGTTATGAGCTGCTGGCTTTGTTTATGATGACGTGAGTGTATTAAGCAATTAGATTATTCCATTAGCCATTAAGCTCGAAATAAAGAAACCATTAGCAAGATAATATAAATCTATGAACAAAGGGTGTAGCAAGTAGCAACACGTGTGGTCAATTAGGTATCCCAACTTTCTTGGAAATAATTATCTTATTAGCATCTTTCTTTTTCTTTAATAAATAATAAATAATTAATAACCTCAAAGGTAAAGATTTTGCAACCCAAATCAATATTAGGCTTTTTATAGATTTGAAAACCATTCAAAAAGCCGACCGGAGGCCAGGCTTGAATTACAAGTCTAGAGAATTGAAAAAAATAATAATTTAAAAAATTAAAATGATATTATTTTTATTTTTAAATATCAACATGATTTTAATTAGACAATAATCAAGATTTTGTTATTAAGAAGATGTTTAATATTATGGTCCACCTGTATTTTAAAAAATAATTAAAAATTTTTAGCTTTAAATTAATTTTTTATATTTTTTGATCATTTTGATATGCTGATATAAAAAATTAATTTTAAAAAATAAAAAATTATTATTTTAATTTATTTTCAAACAAAAAAAACTTTAAAAAATAACCTATATCATATTAAAAAAAAAAATTTATTTAAAATAGTAGGTCTCTTTCACAAAGTTCAAACCTATCCAGCTAGCTACAAGAGAGTATTTAATATACTGATGCTTGGTATATTCCAAACCATAAAACTCATTGTGAAGACCAAATCAACCTGATAGGGATGAATGCGTCGCTTTTCTCCTTCCACATACACTTCCTTCTTCTTTTCTTTTCTTTTTGGCAGAGGATTGAATTTGTCCTGTGCTGAATGGCGGAGGCTTGTATCGCACTGGACAGAGTTGTCGCCGCCATCATTACTTGGAAATCAAGTTTAAAATACGTAATGTCGAGGTCTTTTGAGACACATATATTGCTTGTCATGGTAGCTGGCTCCTTAACTTGCAAGTGGGCAAGCAAGGCTGATGTTATGGCTGCTGCTTCACGTTTTTTTATCAATAATCTTCTATGTAGTTTATTAATATCATAGCTCTAGAAGATGAGATAATCTAATATTTTGCAGCCTTAACTATTGAAATATGCACATATTTGTGATGAATGTAAACGAAAAATGTCATTCAACAGACTTGGTAGATTGAACAGATACACAAACGTTTAGATAAAACTAACCTAGTCAAACAAATTAAACAGAGCTAGGGCATCGCATCTAGGCAGTGCAGAAAGAGTCGTAGATTGATGTGGAATGCTTGTGGTGGGAAGGAGTTTTTTGGGGCAGAAAAGGAGGAAATGGGGTCATGAATAATGCTATCTATATCCAAATCAATCAAGAGTCTCTGAATTCGAACCCCACAGCTCTCGTGTCACATTTTTTCATGTGTTTATTTTTTCTTGTGTCCCCATAACTTTGGTTCTGGCTGTTGAGTAGCTTGGCTTGCTCAAATTCATGGTAGCTTGGCTTGAAGTGGTTTCAAAAAATTAAAAAAATATAGTTCAGCATAATTCATTAAAAAAAAAACACGAAAGAGAAACTTCCTTCTACTCTACACCAAGACAACGTGTTTAAAAAGGTATTCAGCAAATCATGGCAAGAATACCATTGTTTATGAGCAAGATATAGCCTTAAATACCCGTATACATAATAATGTAAACATGCATGATGCATCCAGTTTTTTTATTAACCTAAATAGCATGTCCAGATGTCAGGAATTATGTGATTAATCGGCTGCTCTGATCACCGCTTAGGTAGACCTTAGCATTAGTAAACTCCAGTTGCCGACATCAACCAATAATTCTGCTTCTTGAGCCAAATAAATAAATGGTAATAATCCCATGTCGAAAGGAATGCGTTACAGTAACCACTGAATTGCGTTTGCATAAATAATTTAACAAATATTTGTTGAAAAGGGTTGGGGTTCGATGACACATTTTAGCTACCTGTCTTTGTCAAGGAAGACAATCACTTGCTACAGTTATCGGCACATAACACATGATAAATTAAATCCCACCGCCCTATGTTAATTTCTTACACAAGTAATGACTTCACTAGCTACCAGGGTAGTTTTTTTCTTTCTCATTTGCAGACCTAAATTTAATGACACGTAAAACTTTTGACCTAAGCTCGAGCTCTGGCTAAATTGCATTTGGTTTGCTGCAGTAAGGGGTGTGAGAGAGGAATGCCATTTTCCCTTGGGTAATAAACATTCAATAAATTCCTTAAAAGTAATAAATTTAAATTTAACGGCTAAAAACCATTGAAAAAATTAAAAATTCATGGTCTCAAATAACATGCATGGGTCTAATTAGTTATGGGCTCAATTTAGAAGAAGAATTCAGTCTCCTTAGACTCAACCTAGAAGAAAAGCCAAGCTCCATGATTACTGATCTTAGACAACATGCCTGAGCCTAATTGACCATGAGCTTAACTTGGAAGAAGAGTTTAGTTTCCATGGGCTTAGCCTAGAAGAAGAGCCAAGCCTCATGGTTACTGATCCAATATATTTTGGATCCTACTCTTTTTATATCTTGATGTACATAAAAAGTAATAAACTTAAATTTAACAGCTAAAAATAAACTCAAAACCCCCATGATCTTAGACAACATACCTGGGCCTAATTAGCCACGAGCTTAACTTGGAAGAAGAGTTCAGTTTCCATGGGCTTAGCCTAGAGGAAGCCAAGCCTTATGGTTACTGATCCAATACATTTTGGATCCTACTTTCTCTACACCTCCATGTGCATAAAAAATCTCTCAAAAGCTTACTATATTTCTATCTTATTAATGATTGTGTAAGATATATTTATCTCTCATTAATGTTATTAGAAAAAAATAAATCTTCAGCCCCTCCTTTACACAAAAGAACAAAACTCATGAACTATAAATTTTCCTTTAATTCTTCGAGCTTTAAGTTCACAATCTCCATTCTCTACTGCATACATATTTTCAAAGCATCTCTCTCTAAAATATTATTGCACTCTCGTTCTAAAAATATACCTACTTAAGCATGTGAGAGCTGTTAAATCTATTGAAGGAGGACCTTTTGTATCGGGCACCAACCACCATGACTAGAAAGAATGAATCAGATTGTTAAAATCAAGATATCAACTAATTATCCAACACATGAGCCTTGTTTCTAAACTACTTGAATTTTTAAGACATCATCAAGTAGCATAAAGTTACTGTTTTGAGACAGAAAAAACAAAGATAATATGGACATAATCGTGTTTGGTTAAAGATATAGAGACAGAAACAAAATATATTAGTGTTTGCGATAATTGTATAGTGAATTTTTATGCTTTCAAAACATAAAGTACATGAAGATATGTCCAAACGGTACTTTATACAACCTATTCGTTATGTTTGGTATATAAAATTTCTTTTTTCTTTTTGTATATATAGAGATATTAAAGGCATGTAAATTATATGCCCGTATAATAAGTCTTGAGATGCAATTTTTGGAAATAAATCCAAATTTAAATTTAAGTTAATTTTGTGGGTAAGAGCTCAACTGTGATATATATATCAAAGCACCTTAATTCAATTTAATTATGTATTTTTGAGGTCAGCTGTGATATATTTTTGTTGGCCCGTGCGTCCTGTCTAATATGGTGAGACTAGCATTCCTAATCATTTCTGCCTGTGGTAGACAGGGCAAAAATGAGGGTTGCTCTCGGTGAAACAGCTGTCTTTTCATATATATATATATATGTGTGTGTGTGTGTGTGTGTGTGTGTGTAGAATTGCAAGCTAAGTTTTGCTTATATTGACTATGGCTGCTAGCTTAAGCGTGTTTAATTACAACATAATTAAGAAAATTAAAAGATAGGGTTTCCATGCAAAAGAAACTTCATGTCAAATTGCCATGGTGCTGATGGAAAATTAATCTTTTTCCAGAAGTGCAAGGCTAAATATATATTATAAGACCAATATATTTTTCTTATTGTCCTATTTACTTTTTTTTTTCTATAGTTTCCAGTGCTTGGAATGTAAATATTGTCATTATAACTTTGCGTGAATTCATAAAATAGATGGAAACCTAACGACGCACGCAAACTAGAGACATGCAAACCATGAGATATCTATAACGGGGGCTCGAGGCTAGTAGTGATGAGAGGATAAGATAAGCAACAAACCCACCAATGGAGGACAGGAGGGGGCCGGACTCGCTAGATTCTAGCACAATTCCTAACAATTGCAACGTCTGAAGCTTTCAAAATGGACGAGAAAGTCCAAAGGTAGTTCTAACTAGACAAGATAAGTCACGTTAGAGGATATGTAGAGGCAGTTGCGGTCTGAAAATTATTTTTTTCTTTCTCTACCCATGCAGGGAAAGTGGCTTGGTTTGACCTTTTGCGTAGACTATATATAAATGGCAAGATCATGTCTGTATCATAACCTCTTAATTTCTAACTCGTGTCATGTTAGAGAACGAAATTTTCTTCTTCTTCTTCTTTTTTACAAAGATTTCAAGCAAGAACTAATTCTTGAGATGATAATCACTCAGAATCCGTTTGTTTCTCCTTGTTCAAGGATACTGACAAGCAATCTCAAGAGATATGTTTAGTGATAAAAGCAAGCTCTAAGCCACTTATAGTCATGCTTAATTACTGCATATATATATATATACATATATATATATATATAT